>JAEEGL015664805.1_pt1 | contig 19446 bp, 11 predicted proteins | sample 9134231 | NCBI WGS metagenome assembly JAEEGL01 (sample SAMN16246548, study PRJNA631951) | gut metagenome | biome: gut microbiome; feature: rumen; material: fiber-attached | host: Bos | place: Iran: Karaj | collected 2018-10
CATTGAGCGTCGCGTCAACGGCTCCATGATAGCCCTGGAGACCGGTAACGCCTTTGCCTATGCCATCGACAAGCTGCAGGACCGTGGCAAGTTCTTCATCGACCCGGGCGAGGACGTCTATATGGGTCAGGTCGTCGGCGAGCATGTCCACGACAACGACCTGGTCATCAATGTCTGCAAGGCCAAGCAGCTCACCAATGTCCGTGCCTCGGGTACTGACGAGAAGGCGCGCATCATTCCGAAGGTCGTCATGTCCTTGGAGGAGTGCCTGGAGTACATCAAGGAGGACGAGCTCGTCGAAGTCACCCCGCTGTCTATGCGCATACGCAAGATTATCCTCGACCACGACCAGCGGAAAAAGGCTGTGATTAAGCGAGGGTAGAGTGATGCTCGATGAAGGAGACAGAAATAGTTCATAGATGTCTGAACGGTGCGAGGAGCGTCGGTCTGCTGCTGATATGTTCACTTTTCGCTGTTTGTTCGCTGTCTGCACAGGAGCTACAGGACTCTGTCAAGACGCATGCTGAACAGCGCCCTATGCCGATGAACCCACGGTGGACGTTCGGTGCCGACTTCAGCATTCGCCCGGGAGGCAACTACGACATCAAGAAGGATGGCGAAATGGTGGAGTGCGGAACGACGGGGGCGTTCTCGAAGGCTGGTCTCAGGGCCTCTTATGCCATCGTGTCCAAGGGGGCAACAAGGGTGCAGGTCAATGCGCGATATACTCACATATACCAGGCGTTTGACAGTCAGACGAAGACTGTCGACTATGGTCTTCAGGAGCACTCGCACCACTATATGACAGGCGGTCTGATGGGCATGACGCGGCTGAAGCTATGGGATAAGTCGCTGATGGTGATGGCCTTGGTGAATGCCGATTTCAGCAATCACGGCTACGAACGGTGGTCGGCCATGGGGACGGCTATGCTGATGCTGAAGCAGAGCCGCGAGACGCAACTGGGCGTTGGCTTCATCTGCTTGATTAACACATTCTCCAGGGTGCCCATATTCCCGTTTGCCACGTATCGTCATCAGTTCGATGCCTATTGGACGCTCAACCTGAATCTGCCCAGGTTCCAGATGGAGTATCGTCCCAACAAGAGCATTCTGTGGTCGCTTGGTGCGGGCATAGATGCCGACAGCTACTATCTGCGTACCGCCGGCGACAATCTGCCTGGCAAGGTGCGCTATAGCCGAACCAATATCAATATGGGGCCTGGTTTTGAATATACGCTCCCTGGTCATCTGAAGCTGATAGCCGATGCTGGTGTCCAAGTGGTCATGACCAACCGCATCTACAACAGCGGCTCGAGCCGCCGGCTGGCTACCATCCACGAGAAAGCGGCTCCCTACCTGCACATTGGCATTCAGAAGCAGTTCTAGCTTACCCCCAGTCGCCCGGGCTTATCCTTTTTTGCAGTTTAAAATACAAATATTTTTTGTATCTTTGTCCTCGGTTTCCGTACTCGCTGCGGTTTCCAAAGACATCGTTGGTTAAGAACATATAGCGTTAGCTATTCTCGGATTGTCGTGAAACGTGAAAAATACCATTTCTCTCTCCTCTCACCTCTTTAACTGAAGCAAGGCCTTGCTTCAGTTGAGTTACAGTGACTCCACGAAGGAGCGGGTCATGTGGAAGGAGTTTTCGGCCACGGTGTCCCAGAAGTTATGGTACTGCGAGGCATTGGTGTCGCGCAGGGGGATGTCGCTGATGACACGGAAGGAGATGAAGGGCACGTGGTTGAGGTAGCACGTCTGTGCGATGGCTGCCGACTCCATGTCGACGGCCTTGGCGTCAGGGAAGTGGCTGATGATGTCGCGCATCTTGTCCTTGGTGTCGACGAACCAGTCGCCGGTGACTATCAGACCCTGATGAATGCTTAACTCATGATTCTTAATGCTTAATTGCCGGGCTTTCTGCAAGAGGGTGGGGTCGGCAGCGAAGCGCAGGGGCAGGCCCTGAACCTGGCCGTACTGCGTGGTGGTGTCGATGGCCGTGCCGCAGTAGACGTCGTGGTAGCAGACCTCTGCACCTACGATGATGTCCTGAATCTGGATGTCGTCGCCGTTGCCGCCGGCACATCCGCTGTTGATGATGGCGTCGGGGTGGAAGTCGTTGATGAGACGCTGGGCCCCGAGGGCTGCGTTGACCTTGCCGATGCCGCACTTGATAACCTGTACGTTGTCGCTGCAGAAGAGGCGCTGCAGCTGTTGCAGTTCCTTGTCCATGGCGACGATAATGCCTATTTTCATAATGTTTTATTGTTTGATGGTGCAAAGTTACGAATTATTTTCGTAACTTTGCAGCGTAATAAGAAGAAAAAGTAGTTATGAAGAATCTGAAAGCTTGGCTGCCTGATGTGCTGGTGGTCGTTTTGTTTGCCATAGTGTCATTTGCCTATTTCTTCCCTGCCGATACGGAAGGGCGCATCCTCTACCGCCATGACTCGGCGGCAGGACGCGGTGCCGGACAAGAGATGGACGCTTACGAACAGCGTACGGGCGAGCGTACCCGTTGGACCAATGCACTGTTCGGCGGCATGCCCACCTACCAGATGGCGCCATCGTATAACAGCACGACGGTGCTGAAGCAGGCCGAGAAGGCCTACCACCTGTGGCTGCCCGACTATGTATGGTACGTCTTTGCCTACCTGCTGGGCTTCTATATCCTGCTGCGCGCCTTTGACTTCCGCTGGTACCTGGCCTTGCTGGGCGGCGTGGTATGGGCGTTCTCGAGCTACTTCTTCATCATCATTGCCGCCGGCCACTTCTGGAAGGTGATGGCCCTGGCCTACCTGCCGCCGATGATTGCCGGCGTGGTGCTGGCCTATAGGGGCAAGTACCTGTGGGGCCTGGTGGTGACGGCACTGTTTACCGCCTTGGAGGTGATGGCGAACCATGTGCAGATGACGTACTACTACCTGTTCATCGTGGCGGCCATGGTGATAGCGTTCGTCATTGACGGTATACGGCGGAAGGCGTACCGCCACCTGGCGAAGGCCACGGCGGTATGTGCCGCAGGTGCTGCCATCGGCATCTGTCTGAACCTGTCGAACCTCTACCATACGTGGCTGTACGGCCAGGAGTCGATGCGCGGCAAGAGCGAGCTGGTGAAGGCCAACGCCGCCAACCAGACCAGCAGTGGACTGGAGCGCGACTATATTACGGCGTGGAGCTATGGCATTGACGAGACGTGGACGCTGCTGGTGCCCAACGCCAAGGGCGGCTCGCACCAGATACACCTGTCGGAGCAGAAGGCCGCCATGGAGAAGTGCGACCCTGACCTGGCCGACTATGTGGGCCAGTGGTACCTGTATTGGGGTGACCAGCCCTTCACGGCAGGTCCGGTCTACGTGGGTGCCTTCGTGCTGATGCTGTTCATCCTGGGCCTGTTCATTGTGAAGGGTCCCATGAAGTGGGCCCTGCTGGCCGTCACCGTGCTGTCGGTGCTGCTGTCGTGGGGTAAGTACTTCATGCCGCTGACCGACTTCTTTATTGACAACATGCCGATGTATGCGAAGTTCCGCACGGTGTCGAGCATTCTGGTCATTGCCGAGTTTACTATACCCCTGCTGGCCCTGCTGGCGCTGAAGAAGCTTGTCGACGAGCCTGAGCTGCTGAAGAGCAAGACCAGGTGGCTCTATACGTCGTTTGTGCTGACGGCAGGCGTCGCCACGCTGTTTGCCCTGATGCCCGCGATGTTCTTCGACTTTACGTCGACGGCCGACATCGACCAGCTGCAGCGATACATTCCGAAGGACTACCTGGCGACGTTCCTTGAGAACATCAGCCGTGTGCGCATGGCGGTGTTCACTGCCGACTGCTGGCGTACGGTGGTGGTCATCGTGATAGGCATGGTGCTGTTGCTGCTGTATAAGTACCGCAAGCTGCGCGCCGACGTGATGGTATGTGCGCTGACGGTACTATGCCTGACGGAGATGTGGCAGGTGAACAAGCGCTACCTGAACGACGCGATGTTCGTGTCAGCCAGCGTCCGTGAGGAACCCATACAGAAGTCGGCAGCCGTAGACCATATTCTGCAGGACAAGTCGCTGGACTACCGTGTGCTGAACCTGGCTTCGGACACGTTCAACGAGAACGAGACGTCGTTCTACCTGAAGAGCATTGGCGGCTACCATGCTGCCAAGCTGCGCCGCTACCAGGAGCTGGTGGAGGCCTATATCACGCCTGAGATACAGCGCTTCAGCAAAGCCTTTGGCGATGCCGAGGGCGACATGACGCGTGTGAACGGCGACAGCATCTTCCCCGTGCTGAACATGCTGAACACGAAGTACTTCATCCTGCCCCTGCAGGAGCGTCAGCAGGTGCCCGTGGAGAACCCCTATACCTACGGCAATGCGTGGCTGGTGGACAAGGTGACCTATGTGGACACTGCCAACGAGGAGCTGGACGCCCTGGGCACGATGAACCTGCGCCATGAGGCCGTGGCCGACAAGAAGTTCAAGGAGCAGCTGGGCGAGGCCGTCGAGCAGGACACGCTGAGCATTGTGAGCATCAAGGCCTATGAGCCCAACCAGCTGACCTACGAGGTCAACTCGGGCAAGGGCGGCATTGTGGTGTTCTCAGAGATATACTACCCTGGGTGGACGGCTACCGTCGACGGGGTAGAGCAGGAGCTGGGCCGTGTGGACTACGTGCTGCGTGCCCGTCAGGTGACGCCCGGCAAGCACGAGGTGGTGCTGAGCTTCTTCCCGAAGAGTATCGACAGGACGGAGCCGGTGGCGTATGTGGCCTATGCCGTGCTGGTGCTTATTCTTCTGTACCTTGTATGGTGTGTCGTACGTAAGCGCGATGGCCGTACCATGCCACCATCGCCAGACAAGCAAAAGGAATAAGATAGGAGAGGTTGGTGCCAGGGAGTCCGAGCAGTGTCACGTCGCTCTGGAGGATGACGGCCTGCAGGGGCGGAATGACGGCACCGCCGATAATCGCCATGACGAGTCCGGCGCCGGCAGTCTTGACGTCTTCGTCAATGTTGCGCAGGGCCAGACCGTAGATGGTGGGAAACATCAATGACAGACAGGCGCTGACCGCCACGAGGCAGTAGATGCCGCTGCGGTCGGTGAAGAGGATGACACCGATGAGTGCCGTCATGCCCAGTATGGCTGCTACGGTGAGCATGCGCTCAGGCGAGAAGCGTCGCAGGAGCCAGGTGCAGACGAAGCGGCTGCCGGCGAAGAAGACCATCGCCAGGATATTGTACTTCTGTGCCGTGACCTCAGCGGCCTGTTCGGTCATGCCCTCGGCGACGAAGATGCGCGTGCCGTAGTAGCTGATGAACATCCAGCAGCCTGCCTGGGCGCCGATGTAGCAGAACTCGGCAATGACACCCTCGCGGTAGTTCTTGCGTGTGAGCAGCTGCGTGATGGCCTCGACGGGCCCCTTCTTGCTGTCGGGCATGTCGGTATGGGGCAGATGGCTCAGCCAGAGTGTCACTAAGACGAGGACGACGATGGCGGCGACGTAGAAGTAGGGCTGGATGAGGATGTCGAGGTCGTGGTCCTTGATGATGTTGAACTGCTGGACGGGCATCTGCGAGCGTGCGAGGCTGTCGGCCTCGCTCATCTGCGAGTGGACGAACATGGCGACGAACATGCCGACGACAGCGCCCAGGGCGTTGAACGACTGGGCGGCGTTGAGACGCTGGATGGCCGTCTGACGGTCGCCGTGACAATAGACGTAGGGGTTGCAGCAGGTCTCCAGGAACGACAGTCCGCCGGCAAGCACGAAGTAGGCTATGAGGAAGGGGAAGAACGCCCCGATGGCCGATGCCGGCAGGAAGAGCAGGGCTCCTACGGCATAGAGTGCGAGTCCCGTCAGCAGTCCCCACTTGAGTGAGAAGCGCTGGATGAAGAACGCTGCCGGCAGTGCCAGGCAGAAGTAGCCCAGGCTGCACACAAAGGGCACGAGGGTGGCTTTCGTGATGCTGATATTGAAGATTTTGGCGTAGGCGCCCACGAGGGGTGTCGTCACGTTGTTGGCAAATCCCCAGAGTATAAAGCATGCCGTGATGAGCAGGAACGGGGTCAGCGAGTTACTGCCATTGTTGTCGGAATAGGTGTCCGTGTCTGAGAGTTTCATCGGTTAGTCTATTTATTTCGGCACAAAGTTAGTGCTTTTTTCTGAAAAATCACTATCTTTGCAGGGAAAAACTGAAAGAAGATGAAGAAAGTACTGTCTTTGCCGCCGAATTTGGTGGATTGCTTCCACGATGTGACGGGTTTGTCGCGTGACGATTTTTTCTGTACCTGTGACCCCATAGGCCACCGTCTGGGCTCAGGAGGCGGTACGACGTGGGCACTGCTGCAGGCCTGGCAGGCCGAGGGTGACGGGAAGTCGTTTGACGACTGGCTCGCAGCCGAGAAGCGCATCATCCTGCATGCCGGCGGACAGAGCCGCCGCCTGCCGTCGTATGCCGTCAGCGGCAAGATACTGACGCCGATACCCGTGTTCCGCTGGGAGCGTGGCCAGCGCCTGTCGCAGACGCTGCTCGACCTTCAGCTGCCGCTGTATGAGCGGATGATGGCGCAGGCTCCTGAGCGGCTGACGACGATGATTGTCAGCGGCGACGTGTATATCCGTGCGGCAGAGCGCATCGGTCAGATTCCTGATGCCGACGTGGTGTGCTACGGCCTGTGGCTCGACGCGTCAGTAGCCAAGGACCATGGTGTGTTTGTCAGCGACCGCAGAACGCCTGGCGTGCTGAAGCAGATGCTGCAGAAGCCCAGCGTGGAGCGGCTGAACGAGTTGCTGAAGGACCACTTCTACCTGACGGATATCGGCATCTGGCTGCTGAGCGACAAGGCTGTCCGCCTACTGGCCCAGCGCAGCCTGAGTGGCGAAGGTAACAATTCCACATCCGACATTCCTCATTCAACACTCAAAGAGTACGACCTTTACTCTGAGTTCGGCTGCACGCTGGGTACCGACCCGACGATGGACGATGCCGAGCTGCGTGAGCTGTCGGTGGCCATCGTGCCCCTGCCGGGTGGCGAGTTCTACCACTTCGGCACCTCGCGGGAGATGATATCGTCGACGCTGGCCATCCAGAACATCGTGAACGACCAGCGCGACATCATGCACCACGACCGCAAGCCCCATCCGAGCATCTTTACGCAGAACGCTGTGACGCACTACCAGTTTACGGCAGAGAACCAGAATATCTGGATAGAGAACAGCTACATCGGACGGCGCTGGCAGCTGACGCGCGACAATGTGGTGACGGGCGTGCCTGAGAACGACTGGGACATCAGGCTGGAGCCTGGCGAGTGTATCGACGTGGTGCCGGTAGGGGAGAGCGACTACGAGGTACGCCGCTACCGTATTGACGAAGCCGTCAACAGCAACGAGGTGGCAGAGCGTGCCAACCTGCGGCGGCTGTTTGCCCAGCGCCAGGCCTTCAGGGCACAGAACTGGCCGGCACTGGCGAGGAACTGGCAGCACAGCGTGTTCTACCAGCTGGACCTGGACGACGCTGCCCGCGAGTTCCGCGAGATGCAGCTGCCCATGCCGGAGCCTGTCGCTGAGGACGCTCCGCTGATGACGCGCATCCATGACGCGATGTTCCGTGGGGACAGCCAGCGTGCCTTTGCCCTGCTGCGTGAGGGACTCACCGACAGTGCCCTGAGCGTGAAGCAGTCGCCACGCCTCTCGGTCTATCAGGACCAGATAGTCTGGGGACGCTCGCCAGTGCGCATCGACCTGGCAGGCGGATGGACCGACACGCCGCCCTACTGCCTGATGGAGGGTGGTGCCGTGGTGAACATCGCCATAGAGCTGAACGGACAGCCACCCCTGCAGGCTTACGTCAAGCCGTGTCAGGAGCCGCATATCGTGCTGCGCAGCATAGACCTGGGTGCCATTGAGGTCATTGATACCTACGAGCAGCTGGCAGCCTATAACAAGGTGGGGTCGCCGTTCTCCATTCCCAAGGCGGCGCTGGCATTGGCAGGCTTCCAGCCTGGTTTCTCGCAAGAGAGCTATCCCACGCTACGAGCCCAGCTGGAGGACTTCGGCTGTGGCATTGAGCTGACGCTGCTGTCGGCCATCCCTGCAGGCAGCGGACTGGGAACCAGCAGCATCCTGGCAGCAACGGTGCTGGGTGCTGTCAACGACTTCTGTTCGCTGGCATGGGACAAGAATGAGATAGGCAAGCGCACGCTGGTGCTGGAGCAGCTGCTGACGACTGGCGGTGGCTGGCAGGACCAGTTTGGTGGTGTGCTGGGTGGTGTCAAGCTGCTGCAGACGCAGCGGGGCTTCGACCAGAATCCGCTGGTGCGCTGGTTGCCTGACGACCTCTATACGCAACCTGAATACCAGCAGTGCCACCTCTTATATTATACTGGCATCACGCGGACGGCCAAGACCATCCTGGCGGAGATTGTGCGTCGCATGTTCCTGAACCATGGGGGCGAGCTGCGCCAGCTGCGGGCGATGAAGGCCCATGCCATGGATATGTATGAGGCCATTCAGCGGCAGAACTTTGAGGAGACGGGACAGCTGATACGTAAGACGTGGCAGCAGAACCAGGCGATAGACAGTGGTACCAATCCTGACAGCGTGCGGCGCATCACCGACCTGGTGGACGACCTCTGCCTGGGCTATAAGCTGCCAGGGGCCGGCGGTGGCGGCTATCTGTATATGGTGGCGAAGGACCCTGAGGCTGCCGCACGTATCAAGCAAATCATTCATGCTGCCCAGCCGAACAGGAATGCCCGCTTTGTCGACATGACGCTGTCGAAGACGGGCCTGCAGGTCAGCCGCAGCTAAAGAAGAGTCGTTGAAAGCATGGAATTCAGGACAGTAGTAGACATAGCGAAACCTGGTTTTGAGATACAACCCTGTGAGGAAGTGCTCTTCGTGGGGTCGTGCTTTGCCGACAGCATAGGACAGCGGTTCCGCGAGGAGGGTTTCACTGTCTCGGTGAATCCCTTTGGTACGATGTATAATCCGGTCAGTGTCCTGCACACCATAGAGCGGTGTGACGTGGCTCCCAGCCTTGTCTTCATCACGCTGGGCACCAACCACGTCTATCGGCTGAAGGAGACGGGCGAGATTGTCGACAACTGCGAGAAGCGCCCTGCGGCACTGTTCCAGGAAGAGACGCTGACGGTGACGGCGTGTGCCGACTATCTCCTGCGTGCCATGGACATTCTCAGTCAGCGTAACACGGAGGTGAAAGTCGTGCTGACGGTCAGTCCCATCCGTTACCGTAAGTACGGCTACCATGAGAGCCAGCTGTCGAAGGCCACCCTGTTGCTGGCCATTGAACGGCTCAGGCAAACGGCGTTGCCCGTCAAGCATTATGCCTACTTCCCTGCCTACGAAATCATGATGGACGAGTTGCGTGACTACCGCTTCTATGCTCCTGACATGCTGCATCCTTCGGCACAAGCCGTGGACTATATCTGGGAGCGTCTGGTGGACGTCTACTTCTCGGCAGCGGCAAAGAGCTATCTTGACGAGTGGCGCCCGCTGAAACAAGTTCTGGGACACAAACCTTTCAATCCACAGTCGCCAGACTATCAGGCCTTGATGGATAAGACAATGATAAAAGTAGCCGAGCTACGAAAAAAATATGCATTATGAACTATTCAATAGAGAAGATTACGACGCTCATTGGGGCGCGGCGTATCGGTAATGCCGAGGCGCAGATAGGGTGGCTGTTGACCGACAGCCGTTCACTTTGTTTCCCAGAGGAAACGTTGTTCTTTGCACTGAAGACGCAGCGCAACGACGGCCATCGCTACATCAGCGACTTGTATCGCCGTGGCGTGCGCAACTTCGTGGTGGAGAGCCTTCCCTCCTTCCAAGGAGGGGGAGAACAGAAAGCCTCGCCTATGGGGGGAGGATGGGAGGGGGCTAACTTCCTCGTCGTTCCCTCGCCGCTGGCCGCCCTGCAGCGACTGGCTGAGCGCCATCGTGACGAGTTCGACATCCCCATAGTCGGCATCACGGGTTCCAACGGCAAGACGATGGTGAAGGAGTGGCTCTATCAGGTGCTGTCGCCCGACCATGTGGTGACGCGCTCGCCCAAGAGCTTCAACTCGCAGATTGGCGTGCCGCTGAGCGTGTGGCTGCTGAACGACCAGACGGAGATAGGCCTGTTTGAGGCGGGCATCAGCCAGATGGGTGAGATGGAGAGTCTGCGCGACATCATACAGCCCACCATTGGCGTGCTGACGTCGATAGGTGCGCCGCACCAGGAGAACTTCCGCTCGCTGGAGGAGAAGTGCATGGAGAAGCTGCAGCTGTTCCATGACGCCAAGGTCATCATCTATAATGCTGACGACGACCTGGTGAGCCGCTGTGTGCGACGCTCTGGCTTCAAGGGCAAGAAGATAGGATGGCGGCGTGAGGAACTGTTGCCAACCTACCACCTGCCGTTCTTCGATGAGGCTTCCATCGAGTGCTCGCTGGCCGTGGCGGCTACTGCCCTCTACCTGGGTGTAACACCTGAGCAGCTGGCTGAGCGTATGGCGCACCTGGAACCGGTGGCCATGCGTCTGGAGGTGAAGGAGGGACAGCAGGGCTGTACGCTCATCAACGACTCGTATAATTCTGATATAAACTCATTGGATATAGCCCTCGACTTCGTACAGCGTCGTGAGGAGCGTGGAGAGCAACGCACAAAGACGTTGATACTCAGCGACATCTTCCAGAGCGGCAAGAGCGACGGCGAACTCTATGCCGAGGTGAATGCCCTGTGCCAGAAGCGTGGGGTGAACAAGCTGATAGGCATAGGTCCACGCATCAGCGCCCAACGCTCAGCGTTTGCCGTTCAAAGCACGCTGCAGGCAGGCCAGAACATGGAGTCGCTGTTCTTCGCCACGACGGAGCAGTTCCTGCACAGCGATGCCTTCCGCCAGCTGCACAACGAGATCATCCTGGTCAAGGGTGCGCGTGCCTTTGGCTTCGACCGCATTACGGAGCAGCTGGAGCAGAAGGTGCACGAGACCATCCTCGAGGTGAACCTCAATGCCGTGGTCGACAACCTGAACTACTACCGCTCGTTCCTGAAGCCTGAGACCAAGCTGGTGTGCATGGTCAAGGCTGATGCCTATGGTGCTGGAGCCGTCGAGGTGGCCAAGACCCTGCAGGACCATCGGGTAGACTATCTGGCCGTGGCTGTGGCCGACGAGGGCGTCACGCTGCGCCAGAACGGCATCACGCAGAACATCATGATCATGAATCCTGAGATGACGGCGTTCAAGACGATGTTCGACTATGACCTGGAGCCGGAGGTGTACTCCTTCCGACTGCTGGACGCCCTGGTGCGTGCCGCTGAGAAGGAGGGTATCACGGGCTGGCCAGTGCATATCAAACTGGATACGGGTATGCACCGTCTGGGCTTTGACCCTGAGAAAGACATGGAGGAGCTTATCCGTCGGCTGAAAGGACAGACGGCCATCATTCCGCGTTCCGTATTCAGTCACTTTGTGGGTTCCGACAGCGATGACTTCGACCGCTTCTCGGCATTGCAGTTCGAGTGCTTCGATAAGGCCAGCCGACAGCTGCAGGCGGCATTCTCGCACAAGATACTGCGTCACATGGACAACTCGGCAGCCATTGAGCACTTCCCTGAGCGGCAGCTGGATATGTGCCGTCTGGGCCTTGGACTGTATGGCTACGACCCGCGCGAGGCCAAGCAGGCGTCGCTGAGACCTGTGTCGACGCTGAAGACGACCATCCTGCAGCTGCGTAACGTACCCAAGGATGAGACGGTGGGCTACAGCCGCAAGGGGGTGCTGACACGCGATAGTGTCATTGCTGCCATTCCTATAGGCTATGCTGACGGACTGAACCGCCATCTGGGACGTGGGGCCTGCTACTGTCTGGTAAACGGCCAGAAAGCGCCTTATGTGGGCAATATCTGCATGGACGTGGCCATGATTGACGTGACGGACATTCCCTGCAATGAGGGCGACAAGGTGGAAATCTTTGGCGAGCACCTGCCTGCCAACGTGCTGAGCGACGTGCTCCAGACCATCCCCTATGAGGTGCTGACATCAGTCAGCAGCCGCGTCAAGAAGGTGTACTTCCAGGACTGAACAAGTGTCGTTATTCTTAATGTATGGTGACAACGGCCTTCTTCAGGTCGTTGTCAGCACTTGACGACCCCACCATGAGCTCGTACTTGCCTGGTACGACGCGCATGGTGTTGGTTTTCTCGTCCCAGCCCTCGAAGCGCTCACGGGGGAAGTCGATGCTGACGACCTTGCTTTCGCCAGCCTTCAGGGTGACGCGCTCGTAGCCTCGCAGGGTCTTCAGCGGACCGTTCTTGTCTGCCATGTGGCGAATGTATACCTGCACGACCTCAGTGCCTTCCCTGTCGCCAGTATTGGTGACGGTCACGCGTACCTTATTATTATTGTACTCAGGCTTGCTGATGTCGAAGGTCGTATAGCTCAGACCGTAGCCGAAGGGGTAGAGGACCTCGCCACGGAAGTAGCGGTAGGTGCGGTTGGCCATGCGGTAGTCCAGGAAGTCGGGCAGGTCGTTGACGCTCTTGTAGAACGTCAGCGGCAGCTTGCCACAGGGGTTGTACTTGCCCGTGATAATCTCGCCGATGGCCTCGCCGCCACGCTCGCCGCCATACCAGGCTTGGATGATGGCGTCGCAGAAGCGCTGTTCAGGAACCATGGCCACGGCGCCGCCGGAGCAGTTGACGAAGATGATCTTCTTGCCGGCCTCGTGGAGCGTCTTCATCAGGTCGCGCTGCACCTGGGGCAGCTCAATGTCAGTGCGGTCGCCACCCTTGAAGCCTGGGTCGCTGACCTTCATCTCCTCACCTTCAACACGAGGCGAGATGCCGCCGACGAAGACGATGGTGCTGGCATTGCCCACCTGTGCCAGCAGCTGCTCGCGGGTGGGGTTCAGCTTCTGGCAGATGTCGAACTGCATGGCTGCCATGCCGCCCTCTTGGACGTAGTCTATCTGGATGCGGTAGCTCTGGCCTTTCCTGACAGAAAGCTCCTTGGTGGCCTCCTGGATGCGCTGGCGCACCTTCCAGATGTTGACCAGCGTGTCGCCATTGACGATGACGCGCACCTTGTCGTCAGCTCCTACGCGCAGGTATAGCGTCTCGTCCTCCGTGGGGAGGAAGGTGCCGTCGTAGCGGGCCGAGAAGTTCTCCAGGTTGACGCCAGGGGCAAACACGGTGTTGCCTCCGTTGCTCAGGTTGATAGGTGAGGCGATGTTGACGGTGGCCACAGGTGTGCCGCTCATCTCGGTATTGTTCCAGTAGGCAGCCTGCATGCCCTGCTGGCCAAGAGGGGCACGCATCTTGTCGAAGCGGCTCTCAAAGACCTCGTTGCGCGTCAGGGCGCATCCTTGTATGTAGGGCACGTTGCCCAGCTGCTGGCGCAGGCCTTCGAGGATGGTGATGGTCTGCGTGGCATAGCCGCTGTAGTTGCCCCACATCATAATGCTGTCGTTGGCATTGGGCCCCATCACCACTACGTCAGGGGTGGCAGGTGATTTAAGCGGCAGTATGCCGTTATTCTTCAGGAGCACCGTACCCTCGCGGGCCATCTGCAAGGCCAGCTGCTTGTGCTCCTTTGAGGCAATGGTCGAAGACGGAATCTTCGTCCACTCCACCATCTCGTCGGGGTCGAAGTCGCCCAGCTCGAAGCGGGCTGTCAGCAGACGCTTCAGACTGATGTCTATCTGCGCTTCACTGATGTCGCCACGCCTGACGGCATCAGGCAGGCTCTTATACTCGGAGCCACACTCCAGGTCGGTACCTGACAGCACGGCTTTGGCCGATGCGGACGCCCTGTCCTTCGACACGTTGTGCCAACGGGGCAGGAAGTCGCGGATGGCACCGCAGTCGCTGGTGATGAGGCCCTTGAAGCCCCACTCGTCGCGCAGGATGTGCTGCTCATAGCGCGCATTGCCACAGCAGGGGTCGCCGTTGATGCGCTGGTAGGCACACATCACCTCTGCCACGTTGCCTTTCTGCACCAGGGCCTTGAAGGCTGGCAGGTAGGTCTCCCAAAGGTCGCGCTCAGGCAGCTGCTGGATGTCGAATACGTGGCGGTTCCACTCAGGACCGCTATGAACGGCATAGTGCTTGGCGCAGGCCAGGAGTTTCTTGTACTTTGAGGTGGTGGGTGTTTTCTCTGCGAGTGCTTGACCCGTGATGGAATAGGGCTGTCCTTGCAGGCCATTGACGACGGCCAGGCCCATGCGCTCCGTCAGGTACGGGTCCTCGCCGTAGGTCTCCTGGCCGCGTCCCCAGCGAGGGTCGCGGAAGATGTTGATGTTTGGCGTCCAGAACGACAGTCCCTGGTAGCGCCTGACGTTGCCTGTCTTCTTAGCCTCCTGGTGCTTGGCACGTGCCTCGTCACTGACGGCAGTGAATACCTGATAGAGTAGGGCGTCGTCCCACGATGCAGCCATCTGGGTGGTGATGGGGAATACGGTAACGAAGCCGTTGCGCCCCACGCCATGCAGGGCCTCGTTCCACCATTGGAAGGCGGGGATGCCCAGTCGTGGAATGGCTGGCGACGTGTCCATCATCAGCTGGGCCTTCTCCTCGAGCGTCAGCCGTTGCAGCAGGTCCTGGGCACGTTCTTCTGCTGACAGTGCAGCATTCTGATAAGGCAGCGTCTGCGCTTGCAGCGTTGCCATTCCTGTCATCACCAGTATGGTTACAAGTATTCTTCTCATAGGTCGTAGTCTTTGATTACTTTGCAAAGATACAAATAAATCGGCACAATCCAAAAGAAAAGGCAAAGAAAAATAGGTTTAAAGGTAAGCAGTGATAAGCTTAGTCGCCATGAAACAACGGACTAAAGGGGTTGTTTAGTCCGTTGCAAGGGGTTCTAATGCACGGACAAAGGTTGAATCAGTGCCAGTGATTGTTAAATCAATGTCATTGATTAATAAATCAAAGCCTTCGGCTGATAAATCTTCGGCATTAATTAGTGTTTTTCAGATATTCTTCTTGTCTTTACTGTACAAACAGCTAAAAGGATGTGCTGCAAAAGAAAATCGAGTAGGAGGAAAGTCATATTCCTCCTACTCGATTAATATGTTACGCAGAAGTATTACTTCTGGATCATCTTCTTGCCGTTTACGATGACGAGACCCTTGTAGTCCTTAGCAACCTTCTGGCCAGCGATGTTGTAGATAGCGCTGCTGTTGTTGTTAGAAGACTTAACAGAGTTGATGCCAGTGGGATCGCCGAAGAGAACGAGCGAAGCACCGTCGTCGTTAGTTACGCTTGCGCTAGTAGCCTCAGTTGCAGAGAAGTAGATACCGCTCCAGCTGATCTTTGAACCAGAGGCAGAAGCCAGATAATGCAAGCCTTCGAATACGGGGAAGTAGAAAATACCCAGACCATTGCCTGCGCTCTCAGCCTCGGGGTTGCCAGTGTACTTGCGGATAACCCAGGGCAGACCGTCAGGATACTGCTCCTTGCTCATGTAGTTGAACTCGCCTTCGCCCTCGAACTCGACGTTGATGACGTTGCCATCGACGTTAGCATTCTCCATGGAAATCTTGTAACCAATGGGAGTACCCTCTTCGAATACAACATACTGCTTGTTGGTAGAGAGCTTAGAAATAATGTAAACAAAGCCGTTAGCTTTTGCGGTCAGACCGATAACAGCACCACCCACAGGAGCCTTCAGAGAAGCACCTACACCAGTACCGTCTTCATCCTTGGGGTTGTCCTGACCCTGAACACCGTTCTTAGTCAGAATCTCGTTACCGTCGATGATAACCTTGGTGTAGTCGTTGTTCTTGCAGTCAACCAGCTTGTGGCCAGTCTCGAAAGGATTGTAGATGTCCAAAGCACCGTCGATGGTACCCCATGCAGCATCAGCTGCAACTGTTACGGCTTCAGAAGAAAGACCGAAGTCCTCGCCGTTCATCTGGAACACCTGAGCGTTGGCGCTCATTGTGGCTACGAGAGCCACTGCAGAAAGTAAAATCTTTTTCATAATTAAAACGTTTTAATAAATTAATAATAGATGAGTTTAACTCTTTGTTTTGTCTTGTTGTTTTAAAGCAGGTGGGCACGTCGGCCCACCTGCCGATAGGGTTTATTTGTTGCCAGTAAAGTCGTACTGGAAACTGACAGTCTTACGTCCTACCTTTTGTGAGATGGTAAACGCCGTGTTCAGCACACCAGCCTCAGAAATGAATCCTGAGAAAGCTGCGCCAAGGCCATTGGCGTCGCTGACGGTCTGATTCATGAACTGGAAGTCTTTCTTGGCATTCCATACGTTGGCAATCGAGGTGGCGTTCAAGTCAGCATCAGGGCAAGAGAAGGTGACATTGGTCTTTCCCTTTTCGCTGGTAGCAGCCAGGGTAACAGTGCCGCTGAAAGTCTCCTGAGTTCCATCGTCAGAAGTGCGCGTCCAGGTGCCAGCGTAGGTACCTGCAGTAGCCTGCTCTGCTGTGGTGCTGTAGTTGTAGCTTTCATCACCATCACTGCCACAGGCAGTCAGCGTGAGGGACAGGGCAACTGCGGCCATGATAGAATAAAATATCTTTTTCATACGTTCTTAATTCTTAATCGTGTTACGAACTGTTTCTATTAATAGCCAGGATTCTGGTCCTCCTTGGTCATACCTGTGTTAGACTCAATCTCGTTAGCAGGAATCGGGCGGAGCCACTTAATCTTGCTTGCATCGTCGACTTTGACATACTCGTTGAATGCTACGTTGTAGCGAACCAGCTGTCTAGTACGGCGCAGGTCCATCCAACGGTGACCCTCAGCATAGAGCTCACGGGCGCGCTCGTCGAGGATGACATCAATCGGAGTGAAGCTACCGAAGACTCTAGGAACAGTATACTCTACAGTATAGCTGTCGAACGAAGCCAGTGAAGCAAGACCTGCACGGTTGCGTACAGCATTCAACTTTGCCAGAGCCTGCGAACTCTGACCTGCCATGTAGTAAGCCTCGGCAGCAATCAGATACATGTCGCTGACGTGGAAGAGCACGATGTCGCGGTAGCAGTTGCTACGACCTACCTGGTCAGAGGCGGGGTCGTCGAACTTCTTCACGCAAACACCATTACTGGTCTGTACGTTATAGGTAGCAATGTCCTGCTCGGCAGCCACCAGCTTACCACTCTTGTTGTAAGTCCATAAAGTAACTTTAATATTGTCAGCTTTATCTTTTTCTCCAAGCAGTGCGATACGCACGTCGCTGGCATAGCCTTCAGCAGTGCGCAGTGCGAGCTGGTCGGCATGTGAGGCGATGTAAGCCTCGACATCAGCCTTGCTGTACCAGTAGGGGAAGTACTTCTTGGCGATGGGGAAGTTGCTCAGGTCTGCTACGTTGTAGTAAGCATAGTAGCCCTCAGTACCCCAGTTGGCTGTGGCGCCAACCTTCATGGCGTTATAGAAGGTCGTCATGTAGGTAGCCTCATAGCGCTGGTCACCAGGCTCGAAGAGGTACATGCTCTTATTAGACTGCTGGTCGTTGCTGTCAACGCCCTTCATGCCTTCATCGACGTTGCCATAATAGCCACCGAAGCCGTTCTGCATAGAGTGACCACCCGAGGTAACGTCGTCAGGATAGCCAGAACGCTCGTACTGTACGGAGAAGATCTCCTCAGCATTACCCTCGTTGAAGGGACTCCACTTGTCTTCGAACGACATGGTCAGGTTAATACCATTGATAGCTCTCTCAGCCCATGCAGCGGCAGCAGTGAAGTTGTCGGTGCTGGTCGTAGAGACGGTGCCGTTGGCGGCATTGGTCAGATTGGTGTTGAGGTCCCAGCCTCTTGACAGGTATACCTTGGCGAGCAGCGCTGCAACAGCCTGCTTGCTGGCACGTCCGACATGGCTCTGAGCATCCAGCTGGGAGTTGGCGTAGAGGTCCTCCAGGTCAGCGATGACGCTGGTGTATACCTCTGCCAAGTCAGTTCTGGGATAGTTGGTCTCTGCATCGTTGATGTACTTGGTAATGTAGGGAACACCACCAAAGTGCTGGGTCAGCAGATAGTAGCCGTAGTTGCGCAGGAAGCGGGCCTCGTGCGACAGCTTCGAATCCTCACCGGCATAGCTAATGACGCCATTGGACAAATTAATGGTCTTGTAGATGTTGGAGTAGAAACTCTTCACCGTATTGTTCTCAGGTGTCATGTCGAAAGTATCGAACTCCGTAGGTGAATTACCACGGGTGTGGATATACAGGTCGGTACCTCTGCTGAAGAGGTCGGGGCTGAAGCTGATGGACTTCAAACTGCTGTAGGCAGCCGTCAGCAGGGAATTGGCATCCTTGCTGAAATAGTCGTCAGCAGTCTGGCCGCCAGCCGTCTTGTTCTCTGCGTCCAAGAAATTGCTGCAGGCGGTCATCAGCAGGCCGGCCATCAATACAGCAAATACTGATATATATGTTTTCTTGTTCATCGTTCTGTATGATTAAATGTTAGAATTTGATGCTTGCACCAATCTGATAGTTCACCGTGCTGGGACCATCGTTCTTCAGAGCAGCGTTAGCCCACTCGGGATCGAAGCCCTTGTACTTGGTGAAGACGAACGGGTTGGTCACTGTGAAGTAGAGGCGCAGGTGCTTGCAGCCGAACTTGCTCAGCCAAGTCTTGGGGAAGGTGTAGCCCAGTGTGATGTTCTTGACCTTCAGGAAAGAGGCGTTGGTGACGCACTTGGCAATGTTCCAGTATTCAGCCTGTCTACCGACACCACCGCTCGTACCACCATTGTTGGGGAACGGCATGTCACCATAGTGAGTAGAGGTCTGGTATACGGGGTTGATGTAAGTACCATCGTCGTTGATACCGTCGCAGTCAATCAGTGTACCTGCGGGGATGTACCAGTCGCCATTCAGACGCATACGGCCGCGGTCGCCAAGGTTCCAGTACTCACCCAGGAAGTTCGAGTAAACCTTGTAGCCTACCTTGGCATAGAGTGAGAACGAGAAGTCCCAGTTCTTCCAAGAGAGGTTCGAGGTGAAGCTACCCGTCCATGTGGGATCCATGCTGGTAACGGTGCGATCTTCCTCGTCGAAGGTGCCGTTACCGTCCTTATCGACAATCCAGGGCTGACCCTCGGTCAGACCGTAAATTTTGTAGAAGTAGTCGTACTCCTTCACAGTAGAACCAGGAGTTAACATTGCATTAGGATTAGCTTTGTTAGCATCGTTGTAAGCTTCAACAGCTGCAGTAGCGGGAACCACCATGTCGCGGTCGCTGACGATGCCACCAATCTCGTAGCAGTAGACGTTGTTGACAGACGAGCCGATGAACAAGCTACCTGTGGTAACGCCAGAGCTCAGTACCTTGTCGCCAGTGCCGTTAATCTCGCGTACCTTATTTTTATTAGAGGCGAAGGTCAGCGTGGTCTCCCAGCGCCAGTCCTTATTCTCGATGTTCACCGTGTTCAGAGAGATTTCAATACCGGTGTTGCGTACAGAACCGATGTTGGTAACCATCGTACCACCA
>JAEEGL016794036.1_pt1 | contig 19445 bp, 12 predicted proteins | sample 9134231 | NCBI WGS metagenome assembly JAEEGL01 (sample SAMN16246548, study PRJNA631951) | gut metagenome | biome: gut microbiome; feature: rumen; material: fiber-attached | host: Bos | place: Iran: Karaj | collected 2018-10
ATGCCAGTCTCCTCCACATCGCCAAACTCGTCGTTTATGGCCGTGTCGTAGACTTTCATCGATGGCGAGAGTGTCATATATGCATTCACGAGCGGTGGAATATGTTCGCCACACTCGCGCACTTTGCGAACGAGAATCATGTAGTTCTCTTTGAAATCTTTGCCGTTGAACACTTCGTCGCAATCTTTCTCCGAAAGACCTATAGATATTGGCTTGTATGCATACACAAGACGCTCTTTGTCGCCGAAGAATTTGTGCCAGAAGCCAAGTATGTAGTCGCGCGCTTGCTGATTGAAGTGTGTATACATAGTCACTTTGCCAAAGAAGTACTTAACGTCTTTATTATCAACCACAAGCGAGCCGAGCCCATCCCAAAGATTGTCGAGTGCATAAATGCTCTTAGCTCCAGCTTTGCTGCTCTGATAAAGTGGCTGAACAAAAGAGCGTCCGAGTTCAATGGTTTGTGGGAAATACTCGTTGATAAATTTCTCGGTGAAGTGAAACATATGCGAAGTGGCCAAATAGTGCGTTCCTTCTTGGCTTTTGGGCAGGTTTTTGCAAAGTATGTATCTATATCCGCCCAAAATTTCGCGTTCGTCGGGGTCCCACACTATCAGTTGGCGGAATGGTATGTCGCTGACGTCGTATTCGTCAATATCGGTGCTTTTGCCGGTGCCGCCGCCAGCCATACGGAATGCTATCTCGCGTAGTCGACCAACCTCGCGCATGAGTGCCGGAGCCTCTTGTGCCGAGAAGTCGAAAATTTTGTTGTTGCCTTTGTTTGTGGTACGCACGAAGCGCTCTTGCGTCAGTTCGCGTTCGAGTTCCTCACGTGGTACTGGGTCTATTATTGGTTCTGACATGTTAGAAACTATCTATTTTCAGATGCTAAATTTCGGAGTTTTATTTCTGTGAATACAGATTTTCTGAGATTTTTTTGATCTCTTGTGCCACTTCGCGTGCTGGACGATTCTCGAGCGATTGCCATTTTATTGGTTTCCCGAAGTATACGTCTATGTGGCGACCTTTCTGTTTGTACATTTCGTCCACCAGATAGAGCATCTCTATATTCACCTTTATACCTAATTTCTTACGTATGTTGCTGAGGTTGTAGAAGAAATTGCTGTTGCGCCCCGATATGTATACAGGAATTATATCTCGCTGATACTGAATAGCTTTGCTTACAAAACCTTTCTTCCATTCGAGGTCGACAATTTTGCCGTTTATCTTGCGCGAACATAGTCCGGCAGGGAACATAAGTATTTGATTGTCACTTGCAAAAGCCTCTTCCATTAACTCGGCTGCATGACGTCCAGTTGGACCAGTCTTGTTTACTGGCAAGAATATGTCGCGGAAATTCTTCACGAAGAGCAGAATGTCGTTCACGGGGAACTTGAGATTCTGAAATTTCTTGCCTACAGCGTGTATGAACGCCATGCCATCGAGTCCGCCCATCGGGTGGTTCGACGCGAAGATGAATCGGCCTTCGTCGGGCAGATTCTCGAGCCCAAAGATGCTTACCGTGGCGCCAAATTTTTTGTATATATCCTTTGCATACGGTATACCAATAGAGAATCGCTTCGATACAATGAAGTCGTTCACATCGTCCTGATGCACAATGTGTTTGAGGTAACTTACAACGAAGCGAGGCAGCCAACGCTTGAGCTTAGGAGCTTTAGTATCGAGCACTTTATCGATGTCGATGAGTAGTTCTGGATCAAGGTCGGCGGGGTACGTTTTTTTCATTGTCGTATTATTCATTTCACGCGACAACAAAAATACAAAAATTATGTACGAGGAAGCATGCGCGGCATAGTGTGTTTGTGGGATAATGGCATCGCAGAAATTTCTCGCTTACTGCGTTCTTTTGATGCGTGTGAAATGAAAATGTATGCATTCCGGACTGCTGTTCCCATGCATAAATATTCTTTGTACAAACGTTTGCGCTAATAACTAAGTATTTACAGAAATCAATTCTGCGTTCTTTTTACTAATTACAAATTACACTTTGAGGCTAAAAATGTAAAGTGCAAATAGCAAAACTTACATTTTGATGCATAATTTTGCCACCGTCATATCAAGTGTAGATGCAAAGTCTTTATAAAATACACGACGATTTGGTGCGAGATCTCAAACCTTGGATTCGTCGAGGTCTGATGGATGACATCGATTGGTCGGCCAGGCTCATTGGTATCAAGGGCTCGCGAGGCATTGGTAAAACGACTTTTCTACTCAATTATGCCAAGGCAATAGGTCAGTCGAAGCGGTGCTTGTATGTAGATCTTAACAACTTCTACTTCTCTACGCACTCCATAATCGATCTTGCCGACGACTTTCGCAAACTTGGTGGTAATACTCTTTTGCTTGATCAGGTGTATAAATATCCAGATTGGAGTAAAGAGTTGCGCTATTGTTATGATAATTTTCCAGAGCTTCATATTGTATTTACTGGTTCGCCAGTGATGCGACTGAAAGAGGAGAATCCCGAATTGCATGGATATGTAAAGGTCTATAGCTTGGAGGGCTTCTCGTTTCGCGAATATGTGAATCATATTACGGGCGAAAATTTTCAGAAACATACGCTCGACGAAATTGTTGCCAATCATCGTGAGATAGCACAAGAGGTGACTTCGAAGATTCGCCCGCTTGCCTATTTCGACGACTATTTGCATCATGGTTTCTATCCATATTTCCTCGACGAAGAGAATGTGTTCGTGGAGATGATAAAGACCATCAATCTTGTGCTCGAGATTGAGATTGGCTACCTGAAGCAGGTGGAATATAAATGTATGCCTAAGTTGCGCAAACTACTATATTTGATAGCACACGATGCGCCATTTCAGCCAAACGTAAGTAAACTTGCAACCGAAATAGAGACTTCGCGCGCTACGGTGATGAACTATTTGGTCTACCTCAAGCAAGCGCGATTGATACATCTGCTCTATCAAGAGGGCGACTCGGAGGGTAAGAAGCCTGCACACATATTTATGCAAAATCCGAACTTGATGTATCTGTGTAATTATGGTGGAGTAGAAACAAATGCTCTGTACAAAACATTCTTTTTCAATCAGTTGGGGTATATACATACGCTCACTCGAGGCAAAAAAGGCGATTTTTGTGTAGATGGCTCTACATTTTTCTGCATAGGCAATGCGCCCAAGCGAAGCTATCAAGACGTGATACACGCCAAAGAGATGATAGAGATAGGCGAGGGTAGCACCATACCATTGTGGCTATTCGGATTTAGATATTAGTATACAATACTAAGAACAACATAAATCAAAATAATTGTTAGTAACTAAAACAAAGAAAATGGCAAAAGAAAAGAAGTTTATCACTTGTGATGGTAACGAAGCCGCAGCTCACATAGCGTATATGTTTACTGAGGTTGCAGCTATCTATCCAATCACACCTTCGTCGCCAATGGCAGAGCACGTAGATGAGTGGTCTGCACAAGGACGTAAGAACCTCTTCGGTGACACCGTAAGCGTGCAAGAGATGCAATCGGAAGGCGGCGCTGCTGGTGCTGTTCACGGTTCACTCCAAGCTGGTGCGCTCACAACCACCTTCACCGCATCGCAAGGTCTCTTGTTGATGATTCCTAATATGTATAAGATTGGTGGTGAGTTGCTGCCATCTGTATTCCACGTTTCGGCGCGTACACTTGCTACTCACTCACTCTGTATCTTCGGCGACCACGGCGACGTAATGGCTTGCCGTCAGACTGGCTTTGCTATGTTCTGCGAAGGTTCGGTGCAAGAGGTTATGGATTTGGCTGCTGTGGCTCACTTGGCATCAATTGAGACTCGCGTTCCATTCATCAACTTCTTCGATGGTTTCCGTACTTCACACGAGTATCACAAGATTGAACTCATGGATATGGAAGATCTTCGTCCACTCGTTCGTTGGGACAAGATCAAAGAGTTCCGCGAACGTGCACTCTCTCCTGAGCATCCTCAGGCTAAAGGTATGGCCGAGAACCCAGAGACATTCTTCGCTCACCGCGAAAGCTGTAATCCATACTACGACGCAGTTCCTGCTGTTGTTGAGAAATATATGGACGAAATCTCTAAGATTACTGGTCGTACATATAAACCATTTACATATTATGGTGCAGCAGATGCCGATCGCGTAATCATACTTATGGGCTCAGCTACCGAGGCTGCTCGCGAAGCTATCGACTACCTCACCAAGAAAGGCGAGAAAGTTGGTATGGTAAGCGTTCACCTCTATCGTCCATTCTCTGTAGAACGTTTGCTCGCTTCTGTTCCTAAGACGGTTAAGGCTATTGCAGTGCTCGATCGTACCAAAGAGCCAGGCGCTGATGGCGAACCTCTCTACTTGGACGTAAAAGCTGCATTCTATGGTCAGCCTAATGCTCCTGTAATCGTTGGTGGTCGCTATGGTCTCGGCTCATGCGATACCACTCCTACCATGATTACTACCGTATACGAGAACCTCGCATTGCCTAAACCAAAAGATCACTTCACCATTGGTATCAACGATGATGTTACCTATACTTCACTTCCTGCTAAAGAGGAGATTCCTATGGGTGGCGAAGGCATCTTCGAGGCTAAATTCTTCGGTCTTGGTGCCGATGGTACTGTAGGTGCAAACAAGAACTCAGTGAAGATTATTGGTGACAACACCAACAAGCACTGCCAAGCTTACTTCAGCTACGACTCGAAGAAATCGGGTGGTTTCACCTGCTCACACCTCCGTTTCGGCGACAACGATATTCGTTCTACTTACCAAATCAAGACTCCTAACTTCGTAGCTTGCCACGTTCAAGCATATCTACATATGTATGACGTAACTCGTGGTTTGCAGAAGAATGGTACGTTCCTCTTGAACACCATTTGGGAAGGCGAAGAACTCGCTAAGAACTTGCCTAACAAGGTTAAGAAGTACTTCGCTAAGAATAATATCACTGTATATTACATCAACGCAACCAAGATTGCTCAAGAGATTGGCCTTGGCAACCGTACCAACACCATTCTCCAATCGGCATTCTTCCGCATCACAGAAGTTATCCCTGTAGAACTTGCTGTAGAGCAGATGAAGAAATTCATCGTTAAGTCATACGGCAAGAAGGGTCAGGACGTTGTCGATAAGAACTATGCAGCTGTCGACCGCGGTGGCGAATACAAGACTCTCGCAGTTGACCCAGCATGGGCTAACCTCCCTGACGACGCTGAGGTTAAGAACGACGATCCAGAATACATCAACAAGATTGTTCGTCCTATCAACGCACAGAACGGTGACCTTCTTCCTGTTTCTGCATACAAAGGCATCGAAGATGGTACTTGGGAGCAGGGTACTGCAGCCTACGAGAAACGTGGCGTAGCAGCATTTGTTCCACAATGGAATGCAGCCGACTGTATCCAGTGTAACAAGTGTGCATTTGTATGTCCTCACTCATGTATCCGTCCTATCGTTGCTACTGCTGAAGAAAAAGCAGGCATCAATGGCGATATGATAGAGATGAAGGCTCCTGCAGCTATGAAAGGCATGTTCTTCCGTATGCAGGTTGGTGTTATGGACTGTCTCGGTTGCGGCAACTGTGTTGACGTATGTATGGGTAACAACCCTGAGAAAGGCAAACAAGCCCTCAAGATGGTTGCATTCGACCCAGAATCGGAAGCAGCTAAAGTTGAAGCAGCTAACTGGAACTACGGCGTTAAGAAAGTCAGCAGCAAGCAAGACCTCGTCGACATCAAGGCTAATCCTAAGAACTCACAGTTCGCTACGCCTCTCTTCGAGTTCAGCGGTGCATGCTCTGGTTGCGGCGAGACTCCATACGTAAAACTTATCGCACAACTCTTCGGCGACCGTCAGATGATTGCCAACGCTACTGGTTGCTCTTCTATCTATTCTGGTTCTATACCTTCTACTCCTTATACCAAGAACGAGAAGGGTCAAGGTCCAGCTTGGGCTAACTCACTCTTCGAGGACTTCGGCGAATTTGGTATGGGTATGGTACTTGCTAACAAGAAGATGAAAGAGCGCATCACCCGTTTGCTCGGCGAAATGATTGCTTCCGACAAGACCAGCGCTGAATACAAAGCTGCTGCTCAAGAGTGGATCGAGAACCAAAACGACGCTGAAGGCAGCAAGAAAGCAGCTGCTAAACTTATCCCTGAAATCCAGAAGGGTAAGGCTGCAGGTTGCCCTGTTTGCGCTCAGCTCGATGAACTCAGTCACTACCTTGTAAAACGCAGCCAGTGGATTATCGGTGGCGACGGTGCTTCTTACGATATTGGTTACGGCGGTCTCGACCACGTGCTCGCAAGCGGCGAAGATGTCAACGTATTCGTTATCGATACCGAGGTATACTCTAACACCGGTGGTCAGTCTTCTAAGGCTACTCCTATCGCAGCCGTTGCTCAATTCGCAGCTGCAGGTAAACGCATCAAGAAGAAAGACCTCGGCCTTATGCAGGCTACCTATGGTTACGTATACGTAGCTCAAATAGCTATGGGTGCCGACAACGCTCAGTGCCTCAAGGCTATCAAAGAAGCTGAAGCTTATCCTGGTCCATCACTCGTTATAGCTTACGCTCCATGTATCAACCACGGTCTTAAGGCTAAAGGCGGCATGGGTAAGAGCCAAGAAGAGGAGCGTCGCGCAGTAGAATGCGGTTACTGGCATCTATGGCGTTTCGACCCAAGATTGGCAGAAGAAGGCAAGAACCCATTCCAAATGGATAGCAAAGCTCCTAACTGGGATAAATTCCAAGAGTATCTCGACGGCGAAGTTCGCTTCCTCTCGTTGCGCAAAGCTCTGCCCGAGAAGGCTGAAGAACTCTACGCAGCTACCAAGAAAGCAGCTCAAGACCGCTACGCTCAATACATACGTTTGAGCCGTATCGACTACTCTGCTCCTATCGATTAATCTCTATCAATAGGTATATATATAGCGCCCTGCATTTCATCTGAAGTGCGGGGCGCTTTTCGTATTATGGCACAGAGAACTTTTTTCGCACAGAGAACACAGATGACGCAGATTTATAGAGATTTATGGGATAAAAATCCGTGTGAATCTGTTCAATTTGCGCAATCTGTATTCCATTTCGAACTTCTGCGTCGTTACAAAACCTTGCCATCACCTATGGCGAACTTTCGCGTCGTTACAAAACATTGCCGTAGCCTCCGGCGAACCTTTGTCATCATTACAAAACCTTGCCGTAAGCTCCGGCGAACTTTCGCGTCGTTACAAAACCTTGCCGTAAGCTCCGGCGAACTTTTGCGTCATTACAAAACCTTGCCGTAAGCTCCGGCGAACTTTCGCGTCGTTACAAAACCTTGCCGTAAGCTCCGGCGAACTTTCGCGTCGTTACAAAACCTTGCCGTAGCCTCCGGCGAACCTTTGTCATTTGGTTTAGGCGGATTTGAAATCCGCCGTTCATGAATAGGGGATTTGAAATCCCCCTCACACAGATAAAAATCTGAGTGAATCTGTTCAATCTGCGTAATCTGCGTTCAGAAATATCTTGATAGTGTTACCTTTGCGGCGGTGAAGAGAGACAGACCATCTTCCCCCAGTCATAAAAAAGGCGAAAAAAAACTTGGAACATTTTTGTAAAATATTAGCAAGCAAGCAAGCAAGCAAGCAAGCAAGATAATACTATACATATTAGCATATCCGAAGGGTATGCCTTGCCAAACAACGACGCGGCGAGGTGTGCCCTTCGCTCATTTTTTGTAGACAGATAATCACTATAATTAATAGATATGAAAAGAAACCTATTTACACTTTTAGCTCTGTGCGCTGTACTGAGCTTTACAGGCTGTAAGGAAGAAGAGCCTAGCCAAATTCCGACTGTACCAACAACTCTCAGCCTTGAAGATGGCGCTGAGATTAAGGGGCTCACGGTTACGTTAAGTGTCAATGGCAGCACGGTTGAGGACAAAAGCCTCAATGTCTCTTACGTATACTTTATCGGCAAATCAGTTGATGCATTGGAAGAAACTTCCGCAAATGTAACACTTGAACCTTATACGCAGTACTTCTGGTGTGCACAGGCAAAGACTGAGGTAGGTGAGAGTGAGAAAACGGAGATACGAACGTTCTACTGTGTGCCCAAAGCAAGAATTGAGTTGTCTCGAAACTTTGGGGAAAACGAAAATGCAACCACAATAAAGTGGCAATTCTACAAACGCGGAAAACACCTAGATAAGAGTTATACTTATAAAGACTCCTATGATAAGGATTCTTTACAGTATTGGATTGAATCACTCAAATTTGAATTATTGGGTGGAAGTTGGCTGTGCACAGGTGAATTTTATGACAAAGAGGTTCTAAATATTCCAGAGTCAAAGCGAAAGCAGATGAAAATTTCCGTCGGTATATCGTCAGATGAGGTGCAAGACGAATTTACTTCAATAGAATTGGCAGGAGACGCAGATTCTGTACTTATAAAGCCCAAGGATGTAAACAACAATGTACACTATAATGTGTATAAATCTGTAAATGGACAAAACGAGTTGAACTATGTGGCTGCATATAAATACAACTTCAATGTGAATGTAGATATTCCAGTGGGGGATAAAGTTGTAAAATTGACGTCATCTATAGAGTCTATACTCGTGAATAATGATACATACGCTGTTGATAAAGAGTTGAATATTTATCGAGCAATACCAATAGGTGATGACACATGGACTATTGACAATCTAAGACTATCAAAAAGTCCTCACCAATCTATTTTTATACACAACATTGAAGGGAAAGGTGTTTGGTTTAGTTATTTCACAGGTGATAGATATATTAATTATCTGAATGAATGCATTCTTAATGGCTATCATGTTTCAACTGGTAGCGATTGGAAACAACTTGAAAAGCATTTCGGCATCGAATATGGCGAAGATGTATTTGAATCTACTTATGATGCCCAACTAGAATTTGAAAAAGAGGATGAAACAACATATTCGCTTTCAAAATACTTCGCTACTAATGTACCATGGGAGGTGTTTTCCGATGAAAAAATTTCTGAAGGAAATTATTTGAACTCATTCAATGTTCACTGCTATGGAATAATAGATAAATCTCTTAGTGATGCTGTCATTTTTTATGTACATGATGGTCGCGAGCGTATTATCTCTAAAAAATATAAAAGCTTGGCTTTAGCAGCTGATTTAGCTGTCACGAATTCTGCTGCAATCCGCTTAGTAAAAGATAAAGAGTGATAGCTCCAGCCTTGCCAAACGCATAAACACAAAGCAGAAAGCGCCACCATACGTTTTCTGCTTTTTTAGTTTTACTACTCTTCATTGCTATTTATGCACTAAGCCTAACTTTGGCGCTATAACTTTTATACATCAACATCATGTTAGCAATAGGTACACCAGCACCCGAGTTTACTCTGCCCGACCAGAATGGCACGCAGCATTCGCTTGCCGCCTACAGAGGTCAAAAGGTCGTTCTATATTTCTATCCGCGCGACAATACGTCGGGCTGCACCAAGCAGGCATGCTCTTTTGCCGAACGTCTGCCGCAATTCCGCGAGAAAGGGGCGGTGGTTATTGGCGTTAGCAAAGATTCTGTGGCATCGCACAAGAAGTTTGAGCAGAAATACGGATTGCCATTCCCGCTGCTTTCCGATACCGAGCTCTCGGTCATCAAAGCCTACGACGTGTGGAAAGAGAAGACGCTCTATGGCAAGAAGTCGATGGGCGTTGTGCGCTCCACATATCTGATAGATGAAAATGGGATAATTGTGCGAGCCGAAGGCAATGTGAAAGCCGCCGAAAATCCGCAGCAAATGTTAGAAATGCTATAATATCAGAATACAAACGCAACGCGTAAGAGGTCGTCATTGAGGCGACCTTTTTTTATAGCTTGATACCAATGAATAGCACGTCGTCCACTTGCGGATAGTCGGCTTTCCATTGTGTGAAGAGCTCTTGAATGGTTAGGCCTTGCTCGTCCATATCGTCATCGTGGATGGCACGAATGAAGTGCTTGATTTTGGCGTGGTTTAGTTTCACACCATCTTTACCACCAATCTGGTCGTTGTAACCATCAGAGTACATATAGATGCAATCGTCCGCGTGCATCTTGAACTCTTCGGTGACGAATTTGCGTTCGCAAAGTAGCTCGTCTACATCACCAATACTGCGGCGAGTGCCCGAGAAGGTGACAATGTTTTGGTCGCGTATAATTATTATCGGACGGCGAGCTGCCGATACTCGCACGCGTTTCGTCTCTACGTTGATGGCTACGAGAGCTATGTCGAGGCCTTCGCGTGGCGCAGTGCTACCTTCGTCAACGTTGCGATAGAGGTGCTCTTTTATCTTGGCATCGAGCATCTCGAGAACCTCGCTTGGGTCGAGAAATTTTTTGCTGAAGTTGAGGATATTGTCGAGCGAAATGGCGGCAATCATCGACATGAATGCGGCTGGCACACCATGACCAGTACAATCGGCGCACGCCACATAGAGCCAATCGCCTTTCTGCGTGAACCAATAGAAGTCGCCACTAACCACATCGAGCGGATTGTAGAAAATGAATGAGCCTGCAATTGGGTATTCGTTCAACTTATTGGGCGGTGGAAGTATCGAATGCTGAATATGCTCGGCATACATAATACTCTCCGTAATGCGCTTATTGGTATCGAGTTGCAATGCTCGGCTGCGTTCTATTTCGGCAATGTTTATCTTATTCTCGTTGCGCAAGCGTTCCAACTCCTCCTTTATTTTCTTGTTGTTGGTTGCGCTATTTATGCGTTTTTGCGATAGAAACAGCGCTACACATATCACCAAAATAGCTATGAATATTACGCGCTCAACCACAATCTGCTTATTAACAGCCTCATACTCATCGCGTAGCGAATGGAGTGAAGTGCTTAAGGCATAATATCTATACTTATCGTTTTCTACTCTGACGGAAGCTTTAGGGAATATTACCGACGACTTGATGGAGTCGGAGTATTGTTTTTGGCTCTGCTGCAGATTATAAACCGATTTGTAGTCGTTCTGAACTATGTAGTATGTTTTGCGGCTCTCGAGCATATTGAAGTAGTCGAAGCGGAAACTGCGATTTTCAAGCGAGTCGAATAGCAGTTGGTAAGCCTCTTTCATGCGATGTTGTAGTGCTGCAATTTCGCCATCGAGAGCAATACCTTCGTTCGATATATATATATTGTTTCTATGAGCCGCAATAAGTTTCTTGTTCATGGAATATATCTCTTCGGCCGTAGTGTACTGATGTAAGCGCAAATGAGCAACGCCTTCGAGTGCATAGGCAAAGTGGAGCATATCGTAGTTGATAGTCTCAGAAGCCAAACGCTCCATACGTTCGCTATAGTATAGCGAGTTGTTATATTCGCCGTTATAGAGACACATGCGAGCGCGTGCCGAAAGATATATGAGTTGAGAGAATTCGTTCGATTGGTCGAAATAGTTGGCAGCTAAACCGAGGTTGTTGCCGCTCGTCTGATAGTCAGTGACGTCGGTAGCCATGTCGGCAACAGATGAGAACGTTTGCAATGCCCATGAATAATCATTTGTAGAGAAAACGGCCGTGTCGTTTATAGCCTCAATATGGTATATAATCTCCAAACACTCTTTGAAATCGTATTTACGGCGCAGAATATCAGCCTTATATAGCCACGACGTAATTAGTCGACGCGTATCGCCATAAGTTGCAAAATCGTGTACGCACTCGTTGAGGAGTACATACGCCGAATCGCGCAAGTCGCTATGTCTCGTATACATCCAATAGGCCTTGAGCAACTTAAGCTCTGCCATTTGATGTCCAACTTTTGCGTCGGTCTTGTCATACGTTTTATAGTCTTCTATAGCCAGTGTGCTATATTTCAATGCAGAATCGAGCGGAGCTTGTCTGCTGTTGTAGTACCAAGCCAGTCGCCAATCGACATCGAAAGCATACGCTGGACTATCGCACTTCAACTGAAGTAGCTTCGGTATGTACTGATGCAAACTATCTATATTGGAAGCCTTATAATTATCGTAGCTAAGCAAAACTTCCGGCAATTCTCTTACCTCTGATTTCCCCTCCCTGCTACTACAACTACAGCAAATATGGAATAGTAAGACTATATATATTATGAATATTCCCCTGCCCATAGGAACAGTGTGCATTGCTCTTTGGTTTGATAAGTGTAATTATGACAAAATTAAGTATTCGCAGTTCAAAAAAGAAATAATTGTTCAGCGAATTTTACGATTGTAATTTCTTATAGCTAAATTAGCGCATCAAAATACATGTGAAAAATAACTACACTATTGAATATGAACATATACACGAAACTATCAAAACTTAGAAACAAGATTCGGCAGAGCGTTTTATTGAAAATTTCGGTCGCAATGGCTGTTTTCTCATTGGGTATAACGTTGTCGAACGTTGCTGGACTCTCATTTATAAGCAAGGAAATTTTAGGAGAACACTTCGGTGGTCAACTCTCAGATAAGGTGAAGTCGCAGCATACTATTGGCGAACAGAATCTTTTGTTGCTTAGTAATTACATAGAAACTGTGCCCACGGTTTTCCCTACCGTCAAGGAAGGGGTGAGCAATGATGACTTCAGCGCTCTAATTCAGTCGATAGAAACTACTGCACAATTGATGAAGATTGAAGGCTACGTCGTAGTTGATGCCGATGGTGAACTTCTGCACTCTACCTACGAAGGATATAGCGAGTCGCAATGGGAGGCGTTTTCTGCTTTCATAAATTATCTAAAAGAAGATGAGTCGCATATTTATGATGGCTATATGGATTTCCTTAATAAGGGAATTTGTGTAGTAACTGCCCATGCCGTCCGTGATGCCGAAGACGAAATAAAAGCCTACGTAGTTGTTTGTCAGCATTACCTTGCTACAAATAGTTACTTGAAGAGAATAGGCAAAATGCTACAAATAGAAAATGGCGTTTATCAAGGCAAAAAATGTGTAGCATCATCGCACTTCGAGCCTGGCGAAGAGGCAAAAATCGATATTCAGTTGACTCAAGATTGGATTGCCGACACGGTTTATGTAAATCATCATTATGCTATAAATATTGATACCTACGATGGTGCTAAAATGTTGTCTGTATATGCTGGCATACCTAACTACAACGGGGAAATTTTAGGTATTTATCGTGCTGGTATAGACGTAACTATAATCGTAAGCATCATACGCTACATAATCATTACAGCGATAGCAATAGGGGTGATTGTCGGTGGATTGTTGTTGTGGCTGATAATAGCATATTTCAAAAAACGCCTTACCCAACCGCTCGAAAATTTGACCGAATCGGTAGAGCGCATTGCTAGTGGCGATATGACGGAGAAACTTGCTACATACAAGACAAACGATGAGGTGGAACGTCTGTCGAAAGGCTTGAAGTTTATGCACAAGTCGCTCACTACCACCATAGGTACTATGATACAAACCGCTAAGGTGCTGCATTATAGCAGTGTAGAACTTAGCCGTGCCTCCATTCAACTCTCCGATGGCGCTACCAAACAAGCTGCTTCGCTCGAAGAGGTATCGTCGTCGCTTGAGGAGATGACAAGTAATATTCACCAAAACACCGAAAATGCTGTAAATACTGATAAAATGATGGGCGTTGCCGACCAATCTGTACAGGCTATTGGCGATTCGGCAACTGAAAATATGCACGATGCCCAGAAGATTTCCGAATCTATTCGAGCTATACACGGATTGGTGAATCAGACGAATATCCTCAGTTTGAACGCATCGGTGGAGGCTGCACGCGCAGGCAGTATGGGTAAAGGCTTTGCTGTGGTTGCCAAAGAGGTGGGTCGATTGGCAGAGCAAACGCGTGTTACGGCGCAAGACGTTTCAAATTCGGCTACGAAGGCCATTTCGGGCGTGGAGAATATCAACCAACTCCTCGACGACGTAATGCCGCAACTTCATAAGGTTTCGGAGATGCTGAAGGAGATTGCTGCAAGTAGTCAGGAGCAAGGTATCGGCGCCGACCAAATAAATATTGCAGTGAGCTCGCTCAACAAGGTGACGCAAGAGACCGCTGCCAATGCCGAAGAGATTGCCGCAAAAGCGCAAGAACTTTCGCAAACCGCCGACAAGATGAATAGCGCTGTAGATATTTTCAAACTATAGATACGAAGTACACATTCCCTTCTCTCAACGGAGCACAGATGCCATGTCTGTGCTCTTATTTTTTCTTGGTTATGCGTGCCAAATAGTCGTAGTGTTCGCCTTCGAGGATGATTTCCACATTGTATCCGTTGGCATTTGCCACTTGCGTTAGCGTGTCGGCATCGATATATATCCACGGAAACGAATCGCCTTGCGTCTCTTTATACTGCATTTGGTACGTCAGTTCGCCGTAGTAGCCAACGCTTGGCAACTCTATCACACCATCTTCGTCTTCATATACATAGCAAATATCCGACGAGTCGCAAAGTAGCTGACCGCCGTCGGCTAAGATGTTGTCGAGTTGCTTGAAAAACGATGCCATGCGTTCGAGTCTGCCCACAATGCCAATGCCGTTCATAAGCATATATATGGTGTCGAAGCGTCCATCGAGTGCGAAGAAATCTTGCTCGAAGGCGCATTTCACGCCGCGTTCGCGCATCGTAGCTACAGAAAGAGGCGAAATGTCGATGGCTGTCACGTCGAGACCTTTCTCTTGTAAAGCCAGTGTGTGGCAACCCGAACCTGCACCAACATCGAGAACTTTGCCGCGTGCCATATCCAAGGCGCGGCGCTCGAGTTTGGGCATCTCTTTGTACGTACGAAAAAGTGTCTTCACAGGAATCTCGTCTTCGTCGAATTCGGGCGATAATACGCGTAGTCGGGCGGCTTTGCCATTTTTATGATATTCTGCAATGGCTCTGCCCATTGGATCTTTGTCGGGAGTCATCTTATTTGTAAATCTGGTTTTACTGGGTCTGTTAGCCGATAAATATAGTCGTATTCCACAGAAACCACACCTTCCACCGCGCGGAAATACTCCATTGTCTCCTCGAGTGTACGTTTTGCGGGTTTCTTGAGTGCCATGCCAGTAATTATGTTGTAGTCATAAATAATCTCTGCGCCATAAGCCTCTATAGCTTTCGTAAGTGGCTCTTTACCAACCTCTTTGTCGTATGTAACTATAAATACCGAAGGCGAATGCTCTTGTACTTTTCGGCTTGGCGTTGCTATAGCTACTTGTTGTTCTGCTTTGCACGACGTAAATAATAGCGCAACTATCTGAATTATAAGTATTAGAGGTATGCCGAACTTGAATTTTGCGTGCTGCGTTTTGTGCCGCCAAACAACCATTCCAGCCAATGCACCGATGCTGCCGCCCAATATAGCTACGAATATCAGTGCTGCTTCGGACGTGCGCCATTTTGCATGTTTGGCTTTCCATTTGTCCACGCCATACATAACAAAAGCCACCACGTTGATGATGGCTATATATATGATGAAGATTTCTGTGAGGGTTAATTCTTTCATCTGTAAATAGTTATGTCTATAATGCGCTCATGTGGTAGCCCATGCGTTTCAGTTGAACGGCGTTGCCCATGAGGTAGAGTTGGTGGAGGCACGCTATGTATGCATCGAAAGCCTCTTTGGTGCCGGGTTCAAACTTGGCGCGCGTCAATGCGCTGTAGGCTATCGAAGCACAAGTACCAACGATGTGTTCAATACGTTTGTATTCCTCTAAACCTTTGAGCGACAGCACTTCTTCGCGGATATATTCGTCCATGCAGTCGTAGCCACGCTTGTCGCGGAGGTAGATGTATAGGTTGTCAACCTTGGAGTAGATTTCCCACTCTTCGTCCCAGTATTGAGTCATGGCCATACTTATGTACATAGCCCAACCAAGCGAGGCTGTGGGGTAAGCGCTAAATTCGCGAATGCCATCAGGAATGTAAGCATTGGCTATCTCTTCCCATTTCTCTTCGATGTCGGGGCATTCGGGCCAATGTTCATCAATATTGTTCTCAGAAAGCAGATGCTCGCGCAAAACGTTGTGTAAATATTCCTCAAAATTATCCATCGGCCTATTGTTTATGAGTTGTTTGTAAGGATTGCTCTGTTGTCTATCAATGTCTTATTGGATATGCAAGCGCTATCAAAAATCGTTCTTTATTGAACGCGATTATTGTAAAAAAACGATAAAACTGTTGCTAATTACGAGTTTGGGGAACGCTGATAAAACTGATTATCTGCGTTTCTTGTGTCCCTCATAATTCATAACTCGTAACTCATAACTACTTCGTGATTTCTTCGAGTTCGCCAGTTTCGGAATCAATAATAAAACCGCGCACAGTAATGTCTTGAGGCACAAGTGGATGAGTCTTGATGGTCTCTACCGTTCGGCGCACCGATTCGGGCGTATCTTTGAAACCTTCGAGCCACTGGTTGAGGTCGATGCCGCATTTGCGAATGGTGTCGAGCGTTTGGTCGGTCACGCCGCGAGCAATCATTGCGTGGTGAAAATGGTCGTAACTCATGTGGCAAGCTCCGCAGTGCGAATGTGCCACCACCATAATCTCCTCAACGCCAAGCTCATAGATGGCTACAATGAGGCTGCGCATGGCAGAGTCGAACGCCGAGATGACCAAGCCGCCAGCGTTTTTTATAATCTTAGCATCGCCGTTTTTCAGTCCGAGAGCGGCAGGCAGAAGCTCCGTGAGGCGGGTGTCCATGCACGAGAGCACAGCCAATTTTTTGTCGGGGTATTTATCGGTGAGATACTTCTCGTAGCCTTTAGCCGCGACGAATGTCTTATTGAATGCAATAATCTGATCGATCATATTTGTTGTCTATTAGTTAGTTGTGTATACCGTATGTATGAAATATTGCTCTGTTGTTGATGTCGTAAATATAAGTAGCATAATTTTGTTTATGGTTATATATCTATAAAGAGATGACCCGAGAAGAAGAAATTTATCGAGTGACGTTTGTGGGCAGTGCTGTAAACGTGGCGTTGCTGACGCTCAAGTTCATTGCAGGCATAGTGGGGCATAGCTCTGCCATGATTGCCGATGCGGTGCATTCGTTGTCGGATTTTATCACCGACATAATAGTGATAGTTTTTGTGCGCATTAGTGCCAAACCGCAAGACGAGTCGCACGACTATGGTCATGGTAAATACGAGACAATAGCGTCGTTTCTTGTGGGATTGGCGCTTGTAGCGGCGGCTACAATAATCATTGTGTCGGGTGCGCTGAAGATAGCGGCATGGGCGAGTGGCGAAGAGCTCGAATCGCCCGGCTGGCTTGCGTTGTGGGCAGCGTTGCTATCCATAGTGAGCAAGGAGGCTATATATCGATATACGGTTATTCGAGGCAAAAAACTTGCGTCGCAGGCGCTCATAGCCAATGCGTGGCATCACCGCAGCGATGCGCTTTCGTCGATAGGCGCAACAATAGGCATTGGCGGTGCAATATTTCTTGGGCATCGCTGGACGGTGCTCGACCCGATAGCTTCGGTTGCCGTTGGTGCTATGCTTGTGAAGGTTGCCGTAGAGTTGCTACGCACCAGCATGAATGAACTCACCGAATGTTCGTTGTCCGAAGATACCGAGCGCGAGATTATTGATATTGTACAGAGTTTCCCTGACGTTAGTGAGCCACACAATCTGCGTACGCGTCGCATTGGCAACCGCATAGCTATAGAATTGCATATACGTATGAATGGCGACCTAACTCTCCGCGAAGCCCACGACCGTGCCACCGAGATAGAACGTGGCATGAAAGAGCGCTTCGGTGCTTCTACGCACGTCAGCCTACACATGGAGCCGGAGAAGAAGAAAAATTGAGATTCCATTATGAATACTAAGAAACAATTTGCTACGCTCTACGCCACTAATTTCTGCGGCGTGATGAACGACAATTTGCTCAAGATGCTCGTCATCTACATCGCTTCGTTGTGGGTCGATGTCGAATGGCGCGCGCTGATTGTGAATGCCACGGCGGGAATTCTCGTCTTTCCATACCTTGTTTTTTCGCCTTTGGCTGGCAAACTTCCGCAGTTTTGCAAGAAGCTGAAGGTTGTGCGCATAGCCAAGATCTGCGAATTGCCCATTATGGCTGTTGCGGTGGTTGGTTTTGCCACGCAAAACGTAGTTGTGGCGCTCGCTGCGGTGCTACTTATGGGCTTTCAGAGTGCGCTCTATTCGCCCTCTAAGTATGGCTTGATAAAAGACATCGGTGGCGTAGAAGGTGTGTCGGAAGGTATGGGCGGCATGGAGGCCATATCGTTCTTAGGTATGCTCATCGGCACGGTGGCGGCGTCGGTATTGGCGGACAAGGCTGGGTTTGCCGTGCATGTGGCAGCGCTCATTTCGCTTGCTGTACTTGGCATTGTATTCTCGTTTGTGCTGCGCGTGAAGGAGGAGAAAGAGGTTGTGGAGACGTCGGCACGAGTGTTCAAATTTCTAAAACAAACCACCCAGCTCGTCAGTAAATACAAGGGCTTACATGCCGTCATACACACGCTCTCGCTCTTCTGGTGGCTTTCGGCATCGCTGCAGACGCTGCTTGTGCTCTACTGCGCCGACGAACTTGGCATGAGCAATATGCAGATTGGTTATCTTCTGGCGCTTATGGCTATTGGCATCAGTGTAGGTTGTGTGCTTGGCGGAAAGATTGATCGCCGGCACTTCTTGCTTGGCTGGGTGCCTATGCTCGGCTGGTTTCTTGGCGTACTTATGATAGTGCTCTTTGCCGTACGTATGGGCGTTGTGGTCACAAGCATAACAGTGACACTTGTAGCATTTGTAGGCGGACTCTTCAAAATTCCTCTCGATGCCGAAATTCAGAAACGTGTAGACACATCGGAGCTGGGGGCTGTGCTGGCATATTTCAACCAGATTTCGTTCGTATATATATTTCTCGCTTCGGCCACCAACATTCTCGTGCTGCAATTTTTGCCGTCTCGCTATGTGTTCTTGCTTATAGGCATAGTATTTATAATAGCTCCGACTATTTTCGTCTTCTGCTATCGCACAGTGACGTGCTATTTCGGACGTACAATGATGCATTTGCACTACGACGTACATATTAGCAACAAAGAACTCATCACCAAGTCCGATGGTAATATGCTTATATGGCCTCAGCATCAAGCCGTTATCGATCCTATGATGCTCTACGCCGAGTTCTACAACGTGCCGCTCCGTCCGCTTGTAGACGATGGCTACTTCCACATTCCCGTGGTGGGGCATGTGCTTTCGCTTTTCAACGCCGTAGCAGTGCCAGATCTTGCCTTGTCGCGCACTCGTACAGACGTAGATAAAGTTCGCGCACTCGATGGCATCATCGTCGATGCGCTCAACGAAGGCAGCAACATACTCTTCTATCCGTCGGGGCATATCACACTTGATGGCTCGGAGCAGATTGGCAACAGACATCTTGCATATTCGACCGCGCAATGCCTCCCCGAGCAAACTCACGTAATAGCTATTAGAGCGCGAGGCTTATGGGGAAGCAGTTGGAGCCGATATGGCAAACGTGC
>JAEEGL010977201.1_pt1 | contig 19444 bp, 15 predicted proteins | sample 9134231 | NCBI WGS metagenome assembly JAEEGL01 (sample SAMN16246548, study PRJNA631951) | gut metagenome | biome: gut microbiome; feature: rumen; material: fiber-attached | host: Bos | place: Iran: Karaj | collected 2018-10
AACGGCTACTCTCCCCTGCTGGGTGAGACCACGGTACGGGAGGCGTTCCGCCTGGATGGCTACGGACAAATGGAAAGCGGGGAGCTCGCCTTGCGTGACCGCTTCGGCAAAGCCCTCCCGCTCTCGATTTTCGTACGCCTGAGGCGATAATACGCTCTAATTAGTCTCAGCGGAGCCCGAAGTCAATACCTTCAGGTTATCCTCCACCATCTTGGCAAACTGTACCTCTCCGACCGATTTAAGTCCTTCGGACAGATAGTAGGTATAGTTGACGCAGGTCTCGAAGTTCTTCTTCTCGTAGGGATAATACTGCATGTAGAAGCGGGCAGAAGTCATCAAGTCGTCCGCGAACTTCGCAGCCAACTTGATCCCCTTCTCCCGTTCGCCCATCATGATGTAATCCTCGATCAGCGAGATCACCATATAGTCATTGCCTGCAAATCCGAGACAGACGCTTTCGAGCGGATAGATATCGGCCGGAAGACTCTCCATGCACTTGTCCAACATCTCCTTCGCCCGATCGTACTCATGGGCGGAGATGAAGGCATTGGCCGCCATGACGAAGATGCTCCGCTGAGATATGACGCCCAGGTGGGTGATCAGGTTCTGGTAATCCACAAAGTAATCCTCCCGCTTGAGTGCATCCCAACTGAAGACGTCGGTCATCAGGTGATAGAGATAGTCCGTATCGACCAATCCCGGCTGGACCGTACCAATCTTGTTTTTGATCGGGATCAAACGGCTGGAGAAGCCGTCAAACATCAGGTAATCCTTGAGGCCGATATCCAGATCACCGCCCTGGTTGAGCATATTGATCGGGCGATCCCACTGATAGTTGGAGAGCAGATCCAGCATGAACAATTCCGGCTTGGTCAAGAAGTTCTTTTCCGCCGGAATCTCAAGGGTGATCGACTCCGGGATCTGGTCAGCAAACTTGGCCGGGACAATGCCGGACTTGAGGGCATTCTCCTTGTTGACCGGAATGACGAGTTTGCGGGCGACGATGTAGTCAACCTTCTTACCGCTCGACAGGGCGATCTTGATGTCGGGGTGCTTGAAGACCGCCATCACGTCCTTCAGGAGCATCGGCTGCTCCTTGGTGTCATATACATAAACATACTCGTTGGTCCCGTAGAGATACATGCTATGCGGGATGGTCAGATTGAGCGGAGCCGACTGGTTGACGGCCCAGGTCATCTGGTCGATGTGCCAGTCCGTGCCGAGGAGCGAAGTATTGCAGATCCGCACGTCGGGCCGCACCTCTTCCACCTCCTGGGCATACCAAAGCGGGAAAGTATCGTTATCTCCATGGGTGATCAGAATACCGTTCGGGCCGACGGAATTGAGGTAGTTGCGCGCCAATTCGACTGCGGTATAACGGTGGCTCCGGTCATGGTCGTCCCAGTTCTCGGCCGCCATCAGCGCCGGCACACAGAGGCATGCGACAGTCGCCACGGCTGCCACAGCCATGCTGCTCTCTTTCTTCAGGAGATCCTTGATCCAGACATAGAGCGCCGCCACGGCAAATCCGATCCAGATGCTGAAAGCGTAGAACGAGCCGGCATAGGCATAATCCCGCTCGCGCACCTGATAGGGCGGCTGGTTGAGATATATCACGACCGCAATGCCCGTCATGAAGAAGAGCAGGAACACCAGCCAGCAGCCCCGTTTGTCGCGGGCAAACTGGAAGAACAACCCCAGCAAGCCCAGCAGCAGCGGGAGAAGATAGTAGTGGTTCTTGCCCTTGTTGTTGCGCAGAGTCGAAGGAGCCAGGCTCTGGTCCCCGAGCCGCGCCTCATCCAAAAACCGGATACCGCTCTCCCAGTTCCCATAGAAGAGGTCGCCGGGCGCCTGTCCATGGATGTCGTTCTGGCGACCGGCGAAATTCCAGAAGAAATAGCGCCAGTACATCCAGTTCATCTGATAGTCGAAGAAGAAGGCCAGGTTGGCCCCCATCGTCGGCTTCTTATGCTCCGCGCCGGCAATACGGCGGCCCTTGCCATCCATATAGGTCTCATAGAACTCAATCGCCCGCCCGTCGGAATTCCACATCCGGGGGAAGAGCATCTTGCCCTGGGGCTTATACTTCGCATCGACGGGGCTGTCCACTTTCTTGTACTTGCCGTCCAAGGGTGCCCAATACTTGCCCGCCTTGAGATCGTACGGTGCATCGAAATACTGTCCGTAAAGCAGCGGCGTGCTGCCGTACTGCTCACGGGACAGGTAACGCACCAGGGTGAACGGATTATCGGGCTGGTACTCGTTGGTCGGAGTCTTGACCGAGGAACGGATGATCACGATGCTGAACAGCGAGAATCCCACCACAATCGTCGTCAGGCAGAGGAGCGCCGTATTCCAGAACACCTTTTCCTTTTTGAGGGTGACGAACAGGCCCCAGAAACAAAGGGCCAGCAGGGCAATCAGGAAGAATGCTGCGCCGGAATTGTACGGCAAGCCGAGGACGTTCACAAAGAAGAGGTCCACGTAGGCCGCGATCTTCGGGAGATACGGGATCAGGAAGAAGACCATCAATGCCAGGATCACGACAGACACCAGCATGATCTTGATGCATTCCCACAGGCTATACTGCCCATTCTCGCGTTTCCGATAATAGTACAGGAACACCAGCACCGGGACCGTCAGCAGATTGAGCAGGTGGATGCCGATCGACAGGCCCATCAGGAAGGAAATCAGCACGATCCAGCGGTTGGCATACGGCTCGTCAGCCACCTCATACCAGCGTGTCATGGCCCAGAACACCAGAGCGGTGAAGAGCGAAGACATCGCATACACTTCACCTTCCACGGCGGAGAACCAGAACGTATCGGAGAAACAGTAAGCCAGGGCGCCTACAGCTGCGCTGCCGAAGATCGCCACGGCGCCGGCCGGTGTCCAATTGCCATCCTTCCCTTTGGGGATAACCCGCTTGACCAGGAACACGATGGTGAGGTAAAGCAGGAAAATGGTCAGCGCCGAGCAGAGTGCGCTCATCGCATTGACCAGCACGGCTGCATGCATCTTGTCCCCGAACATCGTGAAGAAACGGGCAAAGAGCTGGAAAACCGGGTTTCCCGGCGGATGGCCCACTTCCAACTTGTAGGACGAAGCGATGAACTCTCCGCAATCCCAGAAGGAGGCCGAGGGCTCTATGGTGGACAGATAGGTGAACGCCGAGATGACAAAAACGAGGGCGGCGGTCAGCCTGTTCCAAAGATTGAACTTCTTTTTATCCATTTATTTCTGATTATATCCGAGCAAAGATACGAAAGGATTTCTTTATCTTTGCAAAAAAGATGCGTCCCCATGGCAGATAATGACTGGAAGAAACGCTTGGGCATGGTCTATTCGACCAATCCGGACTTCGTATTCGACACCGGAGCCGAAGCCGAGGTACAGACCCTCGAGCCGGACAAGCAGCGGCTCATCGTCGCGCTGGACCGCCGGCAGCGGGCGGGCAAGCAGGTCACGCTGGTCAAGGGATTCGTCGGGTCAGAGGACGATCTCAAGGCGCTGGGCAAGGAGCTGAAAGTTCGCTGCGGCGTGGGCGGGACCGCCAAGGACGGAGAGATCACCATCCAAGGCGACCTGCGCGACAAAGTAACCGCCCTGCTGCAAGGGATGGGGTATAAGGCTAAAAGAGGCAACTGATGGTCTTGCAGAGCGAACTGTACCGTCCGATGGAGGAAGCCTTCCGATCCGGAAGCCTGGCCATGAGCGACCAGGCCCAGCGAGCCGGCGAGGCGCTCTCCCATGCCTGGGGCGACTACCCGCTCAACTGGATCCTGATCGTCGCTTCGGCCCTGGTCCTGGCCTTCAACATCCCCAATCTCTACCGCATCTTCCCCCACATCGCCAAGAGTTTCAGCCGCTGGAGATGGCATGTCACGATCGAAGCCAGTCTTCAACTGGCCCGGACGCGGGATAACATCGCTTTCTGCTGCATCATCCCCCTCTGCCTGATCCTCAGCCGCTTCCACCTGCTGCAGATCGACCGGCTCTCCTGGATCCCGGAGCAGTGGAATACCTTGACCGTCCTGGGCATCCTGTTTGCTTGGTTCCTGGTCCGCACCCTGATTTACCTGATCCTGGAAACGCGGGCGGCCAACGCCAACGTTTTCCAAGTGGCCCGGAAGTCGGAGCGCAACTTCTTCATCATTTTGACTTTTGTCTTACTCGCCGTTGTCGGAGTCCTGTATGCTTTCGGGGCGCAGGAGCACACGATCCAGCGAAGTCTGATCCTCGCTGCAGGAATTATTTACGGAGTCTTCCTCCTCATCAAAGCACAAATTTTAAATTCTTCTTGCAATCCATTAACAACATTTTTGTATCTTTGCGCGCTTGAATTCCTTCCTACGGGATTGTTGATCGCCGCCTGTCTCTGCCTGTAAGGTACAGCAGATTGAGCCATCGCTACAAAAATTTGAAAAATGGGAACAGTAAGAAAGATACTTATTTCGCAAAAAACGCCCAACAACCTGACTCCTTATACGGAACTCAGTTCTAAATATGGCGTTGAGATTGATTTCAAACCGTTCTTTCTCGTAGAGCCGCTGAGCTCCCGGGAGTTCAGAACGCAGCGGATCAACATCTTGGATTATACGGCAGTTGTATTTTCTTCGCGTCACGCCATCAACGCGTACTTCCAACTTTGCGAGGAACTCCGGGTCAAAGTGCCCGAGACCATGAAATATTTCTGCACGACCGAGGCCGTCGCGATGTATCTTCAGAAACACATCGTCTATCGCAAGCGGAAGATCTTTTTCGGCGACGGGACCCCGGCTTCGATCCTTTCCCTGATCGGCTCCAAGCATGCCGGAGAGAACTTCCTGATCGTGACGTCCGACTCTTCCAACAGCGAAAACATCACCCGCTTGTTCGATGAGAAAAAACTCTCCTACAAGACCGCCGTCTTTGTCAAGAGCGTTCCCCAGGACCTGAAGGATGTGGACTTCAGCGCCTATGAATTGGCCGTCCTGTACAACCCCGCCGACGTCAAGTCGCTGTACGAGAACTTCCCGGAGTTCCGGCAGGGAGAGCTGAAGTTTATCTCCTACGGCAAGTCCATCGTCAAAGCGATGGAGGAAGCCGGTCTTCACATCGCCATCAAGGCTCCGACTCCGGAAGTCCCTTCCGCAGCCAAAGCCATCGAGTTATATCTGACCCAATAATATTGTTTTGGAGACGCTTAACGCAAAGTTCCCCAAGGGGGAAAAGCTTTGCGGCAAACGCGAGATCGCCGCGCTGATGGCCACGGGCCGGCGCGGAGGCTGCGCTTGCCTCCGGTACTGTTGCCTTGCGCGGGAAGAAAGTCCGGCAGAGGAGGCCTCGACCGTTGCAGCCGGAGTCTCTCGTATCCTGGTATCCGTGCCGAAGAAATACTTCAAGCGGGCCGTCAAGCGCAACCTGCTGAAGCGGCGCATCCGGGAGGCCTATCGCCAGCAAAAATCATTGCTGGGGCCTGATCGGTGCTTTGATATCCTGTTTACCTACGTCTGCCCGGAAGTTGTTTCCTATGAGGAGATCCGGGAGGCGGTCGCCACCATTCTCCAAGAAATCCAATCCCACTGAGCTACGGCACGGGATCATAGCCGGAGCCGCCCCAGGGGTGACAGCGCAGAATGCGCTTGAGGGAAAGCCAAAATCCCTTGATCGGGCCATATTTGTGGAAAGCCTCGAGGGCGTACTGTGAGCAAGTCGGGGTGAAACGACAAGTCGGCGGCTTAAAGGGCGAAATACAGAGCTGATAGAACTTGATCAAGACGATGAAAGGGAAAGCCAGGATCCGCTTGAAGGTGGGAAGCCACCCTCTCCGCGCTCCGCGGTCCTCACCGTCCGGTATGTGATCTAAGCTCCCCATCGCCCTTACTGTTCTACAAAGAGACCGTCACGCATGAAGAGGCTGCGGTCGCACATCTGCGCCAACTCGGGATCGTGCGTCACGATGATGATCGTCTGCCCGAACTTGTCGCGCAGGGTGAAGAAGAGTTTGTGAAGATCGGCCTTGGTCACCGAGTCGAGGTTGCCCGAAGGCTCATCGGCAAAGAGGATCGCCGGCTGGTTGACCAGCGCCCGCGCGATTGCGACCCGTTGCTGCTCGCCGCCCGAGAGCTCCGAAGGCTTGTGCGTCAGCCGCTCCCCCAGTCCCAGCTCCTCCAGCAAGGCTTTGGCCGCTTCCCGCGCCTCTTTGTCCGCACGTCCGGCGATGAGCGCCGGGATCATCACATTCTCCAGCGAAGTAAACTCCGGAAGGAGATGATGGAACTGGAAGACGAAGCCAACTTTGCGGTTGCGGAAGGCCGAAAGCTCTTTGCTGCCGAGGTGAAGCACATCCGTCCCGTCGATCTCCAAGGTCCCCGCATCCGGCGTGGAAAGCGTGCCCAGGATCTGGAGCAACGTGGACTTGCCGGCGCCGGAAGCGCCCATGATGGAAACGACCTCGCCCTTCCCGGCGCTGAAATCAATCCCCTTGAGTACCTTCAACTTGCCGAAGGATTTTTCGATATTTCTGGCTTCGATGATCATAGCATCCCAAAGTTAGAAAAAATGTTTGAAAATTTGGCCGTTTCCCCAAAGGACCGTACCTTTGCACTCCCCAGATGGGGAATACGGGAGTTGGCGCAGTTGGTAGCGCACCTGGTTTGGGACCAGGGGGTCGAGTGTTCGAGTCACTTACTCCCGACCATCATAAAAGGCAGGCCGCCGGACAAGTAAAGTCCTGCGGCCTGCTTTCATGTTGTTAAGTGTGATCGCCTAGAGCGTCTTTTGATCGGGCTCGGCAGCTTTTTGCTCCGGCTGGTTGCCGCGGTTGAAGCGACGACCCTGGCCCTCACGGAAACCTTGGCCCTGCGGACGGCTACCTTGGCCTTCATGGAAGCCCTGGCCTTGCGGGCGTTCGCCGCGACCGGGGCCCTGGAAGTTCTGGAACTGCAGCTTGCGGAACTTCTCCTCGCTGGCATACAGTTTGGCTACCTTTGTGGCCGGGAGCACTTTCAGGTACTCAGGCGCATACTCCGCATCCAACTCTGTGGGCACCTTGGCCGCGTCCAGATAAGCCTTCAGCAAAGCCGAGACTTCCTTGTCAGACTTACCCTCTTTCAGGGCAGCCATCATGTCGCGATATGCCTGACGCGTTTTCTTAAAAGCGGCGTCTTTCTCCTCCTGGGCCTGGTTGTACACCGGCCAGAAAACCTGGGCCTCTTCGGCCGTCAAGTTCAGTTCATTGGTCAGGAAAGCCACACGGTTGGCCTTCATTTTTTCCATCCACCCGGAAGCGCCAGCCTCGTCACCACTGCGACGGACGTGCATCTGCTGGTCTTGTGCATGGCTGTTCGCGGCAAAAGCCAGGGCGAAAAAAGCCACCATCATCATAGCAATCTTTTTCATTTTCTTTCTCGTTTAGGGTTATTCATTCGGATACTGCATCAGGTAGTCGATCATTTCCTCGTTCTCCTCGTCAGGTGCAGCCGGCTCCTCATAATAGATATAAGGCTCCGTGCGAGGGATCAGATCGGCATAAGCAAACTGCTCATAAGAATCGATCTCCATCAAAGGAGACGGGACAGGCGTCTCGCTGCCACGGAACAGGAACACGCCCAAGACAAGAGCCGCCGCCAGCCCGACAGACAGGATCAGGGCCGGGAACAAGTGTTTCCGGGACTGTCCCGCTGCGGGAGCCGCCTCCACACTGCGTGGTATGGCGTTCAGCCGCTCTTGCAACTGATCGAAGTAACCCTCCGGGACGGAATAAGGCCGGCGACGGAGGTCCTCACGCTCAAGTATTTCCATTTTCTTATCCATAAGCACTCGTTTAGACAAGCTCGGGTCTGAAAGGTTTAAAACCTAGACCGAATAGTTCTTCAAAAGGTATTGTTTCACTTTCTCGTAGGCAAAATGATAGGATGCTTTCAGGGAACTGACCGAAACCTCCAGGATCTGGGCCATCTGTTCATAAGGCATTTCTTCGAAATAGCGCATCTGAAAGACCGCCCGCTGGCGCGGAGGAAGCTGAGCCATCGCCACCGCAAGCAAGCGTTGCGCCTCATTGCCGTTAAAATAGGGATCCTGGTCCGGAATCCGCTCGGCCAAAGCCTCGCGATCCAGCCCCAAGGCCATACGCAGCTGGCGTTTCTTCAGGAAATTGAGCGACTCGTTGGTCGCAATCCGAAACACCCAGGTATATAACTGGGCATCCCCGCGGAAAGCAGGCAAGGACTTCCAGATCTTGAGGAAAATGTCCTGAAGCAGATCGTCGGCATCCTCATGGTTGCCCACAAGCCCCCGGACATGCCAATAGAGCCGTTCACTGAACGACCCTACCAGCTCGTTGAAAGCCCGTTCCCGGTCACCAGCGCGATACAACTGCAATATTTCCTCACCAGTCATCATGATTTAGACAGCACGCGCCCCGGGAAGTTTAACAGCTACCGTGCGCGAATCCGGTCCAGAACGGCCCAGTGATCCTCGGTCATCGATCCGGCGCTGAACAGGCAAATCCCCGTTGCACCCGCCTCCATCGCACCGCTGACGGCCTCCTCCAACTCAGAAGGCAGCAAGCCGTGCCCCTCGGGATCCTCGATCGAATCTTTGTTGCGCCAATCCCGGCAGATGAACAAGCCGCTATATACGGGAATATCCTGTGCCGCGACACTCTCCACCTCTTCGCGCGTCACATCGCCCACCCAGGTCGCCGGCTCCAGATAGAAGTCATTGTAGTTCATCGGGAAGATGGCATCAACCGCCCAGTCATTCCACTGCTGCCGGACCATCCAGCGTGCATAGCTGTCCGGGCCCGGGAACACGTCGGCGCTGATCTTCTTCCCAACGGCATGGACACTGGCTGCGATCCGGTTGACCAGCGTCGTCACCACATTGCAGCGGAACTCCGCCCATTCGGCCACCTTCGAAGGATCATCGACGGCACGGATATCGATCCCGGTCCGGCTCTGGAAATCTGCCACGCAATCGTCGCAATAGCAGTAATCGGCCGGAGCATACTCTTCGTCCATCACCAGTCCATACTTATCCCACAAGCCGCGGGAGAGGATCACGTCGGCATACCGGATATAGTCCAGTTGCACATAGTCTACCGTCGGGATCTGGGCCACTTCGGCATAGGCATTGACCAGGTGCTCGATGACCTCCGGGTTGTGCGGATCCAAGGTCTTGTAATACGGCACATAGGCCGGATGGTCGTAAGCAGACTCACCGAGCCGGTTGACCGTATACCAACTGGGATCCTGCCCGCCATCCAGCATCGTCGGAATCCAGGCGTGATACTCCAAGCCATATTCGTGCGCCAAAGCGGAAGCGCGGGCAATCTGTTCCAAGTCCCAGCCGCAACTGTAGCAAACGCCGGTGACCTGGTGGCCCCGGAACAAGGCAAACTGCTCCCGCAGCGCATCATCTGTCGTCTCGCTGGAGAAGGACCCCCAGACATAGACCGGGATCCGGGTCTTCTCCGCACAGGATACCAATATAGACAGGGCCATCAGGGCTAGGATCAGCTTTTTCATAAGGCTATCTCAGTTAAACGATGATCACTTGGGGTAACGGATCGTAAAGCAGGCGCCGCCCAATTCGAAGGAAGTCGAATACTCAATCGTCGCATTGCACTTCTCCAGGATGCTCCGGCTGATGGCCAGGCCCAGTCCGGTGCCGCTGCTCTTGGTCGTGAAATTGGGGGTGAAGAGCTTCGACCGGTTCTCCTCAGCCACGCCTCGTCCATTGTCCGAAACGACAATGTCATAATATCCCTCTTCCTGGGAGTTGCGAAGCTGGACCAGGATGCGGCCCTCTTCGGGCTCGAGCCCTTCCTCAGCCTCTTCTTGCCGACGGCTCTCGACGGCTTGGACAGCGTTGGTCAGCAAATTGACGACTACCCGGGTCAGTTGCGGTTTGGGGCCCATCACCGTGGCTCCTTCCAGCCCCAGGTACGAGAAGGAGATGCCCTCCCGGTTGTCGAACATGGAGAGTTCTCGCTTGATCAAGGCATCCAAGTCGATCTCCGTAGCCTCTTCGCTGTAGAGTTTGGCAAAGGTAGAGAATTCGTTGGCTGTCTCGGTCAGGATATCGATATGGTCCAGGACCACAGACGATACTTCGTCGAATTTTTCCTCCCAATCGGGGGCATTCTTCTGCTTCAGCCGGATCAGGCGCTGGATCTGCAACTTCATCGGCGTGAGCGGATTCTTGATCTCATGGGCCACCTGGCGGGCCATGGCGCTCCAAGCCTTATCTCGCTCAGCCTGAGCCAGTTGCTTTGTACTTCGCGTCAAGTCTCCCACCATCCGGTTGTAAGACTGCACCAGGGAGGTGATCTCATCGTCGCTGTCGTACTGGATATACTCCAGGCTCTCCACATCCGCGGCGCTCATCCGCTTGCCCATCAATTCCAGCGGCTTGAACATCTTACCGACAATGGCGCGGATCATGAAGCGCGCAATGATGAGCAGGATGAGGAATACGGTCAGGATGGTGACAAAGTGCATCACGGCATCCATCTTCAAGTCATAGTTCTCCTCCGTATAGGGGGAACTCATGAGCGCCAGGGTCTCCCCTTCGGCATTGCGGATCGGGGCGTACAGTGCACTGTAGGACTTGTTGCCGATCTTCTCCCGCTGGATAAAGAGGCGCTTGTTCTCATGCGTGATGTTGTGATAGGCCACCTGGTTGACCCGGCAACCCAGCAACTGCCGGTCGAAGATCTCCGGCGTCGTGGAGTCAAACACCTTTCCATCCGGATCATACAGCGTAATGTCGGTCTTCATCGTGTTGCTGGCCGACTCCAAGACATCCTTGAACTCCTTGGTCCCCAGATCCTCCACAGAGTGGGCGTCCCGGCAGCCTACTTCCAGCAAAGCCCGGATCGAATTGACCTTGTCCGACATCATCGCAGACAAGTTCTCGCTGCTCCGCTCATACACGAAATAGACACTCACCGCCGCCAGGATCACCAGCGTAGAGACCAGCGAAAGGACCAGGACACTGGACACGCGGGAACGGAAATAGTTCCGCTCAAAGACGGACTCGATTTTGCGACGACGCGTAAGCAAGAGCAAGGTCAGGGCAAAGAAAGCAATCAACGCCACGAATATGCCGCCGGTCACATAACGCTCGACTTTTACTTTGGGACGGGAAATCAAGATGACATCCTCGTCTGAGATCCGGTTGATAAAATGAAGGTAACCATCTTCTGTGTAGCGAGGCTGTGTCGTCTGGTAGATGAGGCGCTCCTGTTTAGCGTTCAAGACCATGGGATAGGCATAATTGCCCCGCAGGGTCACCAGCTCCTTGTTCTTGTATTTCGCATAATCATAATTGGAGGGGATCAGCACCTTGCCTGGCGCCGAAACCCCGAGCAGGGTCGAATAGCCCTTGTCCTGCTTGTTGGCCTTTGGCTCCAGCTCAATCAGCATCTGTGTCAGGCCCGTGTAGGCGTTGTAGTACTGGAACAAACCATCATAGACGGCATGCACTCCGACCGGATTGGAATAAAGGAAGCGAGAGCCCTTGGCTACCGGTTCTCCCCCTTCCACCTTCCGCCGCAGGAACTCGGCCGACTCGGGGGTCTCGCTCTTCTCATTGAGCAGATACACCGAGATATCGTAATCCTGCAGGAAGCGGGAGAAATAGTTCTCCGTAATGCGGTTGAGAATGATATTGCCGCTGTTCGGCAAGCCGGCGATGGCAGCAATGACGCCATCCCGCTCGATCGGCCGCTCCAGAGAGCGCAGATTGAGCTCCGCCACAATGTCCCGGTCGATCGACAGGCGGTTCGCCCACACGGCCTGGCGGCTCTCTTCCTTCCGGAAACCGGCCAACGCCGTCACCAAAACCACGGCTGCGGCAAACAGAAAGCCCAACAAAGTCCGCGAAGTCGCCGAGAACGCGTCATAACGGACGTCGAACCACTTCCGCATGGCCGGACGAAGCATCTGCAGCAGCAGGGGCATCAGCATCAGCAAGCCAATGAAAAACACATAGACCAGGCCCGAATAGAGCGAAAGTTCGTTGAGTTTGTACAGTTCCAGGGAGATGCCCGAGTTGAGCGTGATGCTGCGGACGGCAAACACCGTATAGACCCAGATCCCGGCGATCACCAGCACATCCAGGACCGAAAAGAGAGCCAGCAAAGCCCCACTCTTATCCTCCCGTATCTTTCGATACAACTCCAGGCGTACGAAATACGTGCTCAGTACCAGCAGGATGATGCCGATATTGATGATAAACACAGCCCCCAGCGAGTAAAGCACATTGCCGTCTGCATACACGGCTGGCGAAAAAACACGGCTGACAATGTTGGCTCCACGCCCCCAGAAATACAAAGCCGCCGTGACCAGCAGCAAGGCAGGCAAGACCAGCGCATAGCGCCGGAGCGTTTTCCGGTTATGCAGGAAGAGCAGGGCCGCAGCCGCGAAAAAGGCATACGCGAGCCAGACAAAGAAAGCATTGCGCTGAGGATCCCGTTCCAAGGACTCCGACACCACCTTGAAGACCGGCCGCCCGTCCAGTTCTACGGTAGATCCTCCGCTGTGGGAGAGGGGTTGGACGAAATACTTGGCCGGCAGGCGAAGCCGGTAGTTGACTTTATTCTCTTGTCGGGGGTTGTATTCGTTGATTATCTCCAACCCTCCGACGATTACTTCGTTGTCCTCCACCAGGTTCCGAACCAGATACCACTTCGGCCCCATGCAGATCAAGGCCGGTTCCGCGGTCACGGCCGTCAGCGGCGATTCATACTGGGCTTTCGGGTTCGAAAACATCGGATAAACCATCCGATGCGAGATGTCATCGTTCTTGAGGGAGAACTGGTTCCCCCAGGCGCGAAGCGTATCATCCACATATTTGTAGACGACCATGTCCTCCGGCAAAGGGGTCAGCTCAAGCCAGCTTTCATCCTTCTCCCGCAAGGCTTCCTGCATATACGCTTCCAGCCGGATCATCCGCTTGGACAACTGCCGCCCGATCTTGCGTGCTTCGCCTCCCGTATCCACCCGGCCGGAGTTGAACGGCAGGGAAAGGAACAGGAAGACTACGCTCACGACCAGCATGGCCAGCGAGAGAAGTTCTTGGGTTCGCTTTTTTTTGATCCAGGTCATTCGTGATGATAGGGCTCACCCTTTATTATCGTACATGCGCGATAGAGCTGCTCTGCAAAAATCGTTCTCACCATCTGATGGGAGAAGGTCATCCGCGACAAGGAGAGCCGGGAGTCCGCGCGGGCATACACCCGCTCGGAGAAGCCATAGGCCCCGCCGACGACAAAAACCAAATCCCGGGCACTGCGGGCAAGCCGGTCCTCCAGCAGGGAGGCCAACTCAACAGAACGCAGCTCCTTCCCACGTTCGTCCAGCAGGATCACTTCATCGGAGTCCTTGATCCGTTTCAAGATCAACTCTCCCTCCCGCTCCTTGATCTGCTCCCGCGTCAAGGAGGAGACGCCGCGCAATTCGGGGATCTCATCGAGCGAGAAAGGGACGTAGTGGCTCAGCCGGGACACATACAGATCCAGGCCTTCCCTTACCCATTTCACGTCGGTTTTGCCGACGGTCAGCAAAGTCAACTTCATTCTTACTAGCAAAGATAATCAGGTGGCTTGATATTTGCAATCAAATCCTTACGCTGTATGAAAAGAACGCTCAAAATCATTTGCCTGTCCCTGGGTTGCCTGCTCGCTTTCACTGGCGTTTCGCGGGCCCAAAGCGGAGAATACGATGTCTTCGTCCCCATCTCCAAATATATCTCCCTGGGGGACGGGGAACGCCTGTCGGCTTGGTTCTCGGACAATCTGGACGTCAACATCGGACAAGGCTCAAACAACTGCAGCAAGAGCCAGGCCCGCCAGATCGTAAAGAGCTTTTTTGACAACAACCAGCCCCGCTCGTTCAGCATCTCCCACACAGCCGGCAAGAACAACATGAAATATGCGATCGGCACCCTGAAAACCGGTGGAGAAACCTTTCTCGTCACGATCTTTGTTAACATCGAAGGGAGCGGTTACAAAATCCAGCACCTGAAAATCGAGACGATGCCCTAAAACGCTTGCACAATAAGATTATCCTTTTTATTTTTGTATCCCGGTCCTACCCCAAGGACCGGTTTTTTTGTGCATATGAAAGCGAGTTTGGTTTTGGAAGACGGCTCCCGTTTCGAGGGAGAAGCCTTCGGTTTTACCGGGAGCACATCCGGCGAAGTGGTATTCAACACCGCTATGACCGGATACCCCGAGAGTCTGACTGACCCTTCTTACGCTGGCCAGATCCTGGTCTCCACCTTTCCTCTCATCGGCAACTACGGCGTCCCTTCCCACCGACGGGAAGAGGATGGGCTGGAAGAACACTTCGAAGGCAGTCATATCTATGCCCGGGGTCTGGTCGTAGCGGATTACAGCCGCGAATACAGCCACTGGGATGCGGAAGAAAGCCTGGATGAATGGCTGAAGCGGGAAGGGGTCCCCGCTATCACGGGAGTGGATACGCGAGCCCTCACCCGTATCTTGCGGGAGCGGGGGGTCATGCGGGGCCGGATCGTACCGGAGGGAATGGAGTTATCGGACGAGCCCCTGCCCGAATATGGCCGCCACAATTTCGTCGCGGAAGTGTCATGCCGCGAACCGATCCGCTATGTTCCTGCCCAGCCGGCACAGCCGGCCAAGAGAGTCATCCTCGTAGACTGCGGCTGCAAGTTCAACATCATCCGCTGTCTGCTGGCACGGGGGCTTGAGGTCATCCGGGTTCCTTGGGATTATGACTATTCAGAAGAGGAGTTTGACGGGCTCTTCTTAAGCAACGGACCCGGCAATCCGGAAGAATGCCCCCGGACGATTGCGATCCTGAGAAAAGTCCTCGAGCAGGGAATGAAAGACGCGCAGGAAGGCCGGCGGCCCAAGCCGGTAATGGGTATCTGCCTGGGCAACCAGTTGCTGGCCCTCGCCGCCGGAGCTTCGGTCCGCAAACTCAAATACGGCCACCGAGGCCACAACCAACCAGTCCGTCTCGTCGGGACGGAGCGCTGCTTCATCACCAGCCAAAACCACGGCTACGCCATCGACGAAGCGACACTCCCGGCCGGGTGGCGTTCGCTGCTGGTCAACATGAACGACGGCTCCAACGAAGGCTTGGAGCACAACTCGATGCCTTGGTTCTCCGTTCAGTTCCATCCGGAGGCCAACGGCGGTCCACTGGACACAGAGTTTCTCTTTGACCGCTTTGTCGAATTGATGGACCAGGGCCTGACTCCGGGGCAATCCCCGGTCAGCGGACAACTTCCGCCGCAACCTCAGCCGGACAAACGTCCCGTTTCCAAGGTGCTGGTCCTGGGATCGGGCGCCCTGAAGATCGGGGAGGCCGGAGAGTTTGATTATTCCGGTTCCCAGGCGCTCAAAGCTTTGCGGGAGGAGGGGATCCGTACCGTCTTGATCAACCCCAACATCGCTACGGTGCAAACCAGCGAAGGGGTGGCGGATAAGATTTACTTCTTACCGGTCACGCCGGACTTTGTAGAGCGTATCATTGAGAAAGAACGCCCGGACGGCATCTTTTTGTCGTTCGGCGGACAGACCGCTCTCAACTGCGGCATTGCCCTGCAGGAGAGCGGTGTTTTGGAGCGCTTCGGTGTCCGGGTACTGGGCACACCGGTGCAAACCATCATCGACACGGAAGATCGGGAGCGTTTTGTCAACCGGCTGGACGAGATCGGAGTCAAAACCATCCGCAGCGAAGCCTGCGACTCCGTCCAGGCTGCCTGCGAGGCGGCTTCCCGGCTCGGTTATCCTGTCATCCTGCGTTCTGCTTATGCCCTTGGAGGCTTGGGATCGGGGTTCTGCGACACCCAGGAGCAGCTCGTCGCGCTGGCCGAAAAGTCCTTCTCTTTCTCCCCTCAGGTCTTGGTCGAAAAGAGCTTGAAAGGATGGAAAGAGATTGAGTATGAAGTCGTCCGAGACGGGTATGACAACTGCATCACGGTCTGCAATATGGAGAACTTCGATCCGCTCGGGATCCATACTGGAGAGAGCATCGTGGTGGCTCCTTCCCAGACCCTGACCAATAACGAATATCATTTCCTGCGGGAGCTTTCCATCCGGATTGTCCGTCATCTGGGCATCATCGGCGAATGCAATGTCCAGTATGCCTTCGACCCGGATTCGGAGGAATATCGGGTGATCGAGGTCAATGCGCGCTTGAGTCGTTCTTCGGCCTTGGCGTCCAAGGCGACGGGCTACCCGTTGGCTTTCGTGGCGGCCAAACTGGGCCTGGGAAAGGGCTTGTTTGAACTGAAGAACAGCGTTACGCGAACCACTTCGGCCTTTTTTGAGCCGGCGCTGGATTACATCGTCTGCAAGATCCCGCGTTGGGATCTGGGAAAATTCCACGGCGTGGATCGGGAGATCGGTTCGAGCATGAAGTCGGTGGGGGAAGTGATGGCGATCGGGCGTACGTTCGAGGAGGCGATCCAGAAGGGCTTGCGGATGATCGGGCAGGGAATGCATGGCTTTGTGGAGAACAGTGGCTTGCCGTTGGGGGATCTGGACCGGGCGTTGCGTTCGCCGACGGATATGCGGATTTTTGCGATCAGTGAGGCAATGCAGGCGGGGTACGGCATCCGGGACATCCATGCCTTGACGCAGATAGACGGGTGGTTTTTGCGGAAACTGAAGCATGTAGTGGACATCGATCGGGAGCTCCGGCGGTGCGCGCTTGCACGTACCGGTGCTGGTGACCCTGCACTTCAGCATGCATTCCCCCAAAGGGGTTCTTCCCAGCATGCTGAAGTACAGGGTTGCCAGCACCGTGAAGAAAGCGAAGGCCCGGTAGCGGCGGATTTGTTGCGGCGAGCGAAAGTGTATGGTTTTTCGGATTTCCAGATCGCCCGGGCGATCTGTCTGGCCGGAGAAACACCGGATTCGCTGCAAGTCCGCTCCTGGCGCAAGCAGCTGGGTATCCTTCCGGTCATCCGGCAGATTGATACGTTGGCTGGGGAGTTCCCGGCGCAGACCAATTATCTCTACCTGACGTATCAGGGGACGGCGGAGGATCTCCGTCCGGAAGCGGGACAGCGGAGCGTGATTGTCCTCGGATCGGGAGCCTATCGGATCGGGTCCTCCGTCGAGTTTGACTGGTGCTGCGTCCAGGCCCTTCACGCAATCCGGAAGCACGGATATGGCAGCGTAATGATCAATTACAATCCCGAGACCGTGTCTACAGATTACGATATCTGTGATCGCCTGTACTTCGATGAATTGTCGTTTGAACGGGTCCTGGATATCGTGGAGGCAGAATCCCCCAAGGGGGTGATCGTTTCTACCGGCGGGCAGATCCCCAACAACCTGGCTGTCCGGTTGGATCGCCAAGGCGTCCCGATCCTGGGCACTTCGGCAAGGGACATCGACAATGCCGAAGACCGCAAGAAGTTTTCCGCCCTGCTCGATTCATTGGGCGTGGACCAGCCGGAATGGGGTGAGCTGAGCTCACACGACGACATCGCAGCCTTCATCCGGCGCGTCGGTTTCCCGGTCCTGGTGCGACCGTCCTATGTCTTGTCTGGCGCCGCGATGAATATTTGTTCCAACGAAGAGGAACTGGGACGATACCTGCAGTTGGCCGCCCAAGTCTCGCAGGAGCACCCGGTCGTGGTCAGCAAGTTTATTGAGAATGCCAAGGAGATTGAGTTTGACGCGGTGGCGGATCAGGGTAGAGTCCTGGCTTACGCCATCAGTGAGCATGTGGAATTTGCCGGCGTGCATTCCGGCGATGCGACCATCCAATTTCCGCCGCAGAAACTCTATGTGGAGACGGTGCGTCGCATCAAGCGGATCAGCCGGCAGATCGCGTCCAGCCTGCACATCTGCGGTCCTTTCAACATCCAATTCCTGGCCAAGGATAACGATGTCAAAGTGATCGAATGCAACCTGCGCGCAAGCCGAAGTTTCCCTTTCGTGAGCAAAGTGCTCAAGATCAACTTCGTAGAATTGGCGACCGAAGTTATGCTGGGTGAGGATGTTACGCCACCTGCCAAGGATTTGTTCGATCTCGACTATGTCGGGATCAAAGCCTCCCAATTCTCTTTCAACCGCCTCCAGAATGCTGATCCTGTCCTCGGTGTGGACATGGCTTCGACAGGCGAGGTCGGTTGCATCGGAGACGATGTCCCGGCCGCCATTCTCTCTTCGATGCTGTCCGTAGGGCAGCGAATCCCGAAAAAGAACATCCTCCTCTCGACCGGTACCGCGCTGCAGAAAGCCGCCATGCTCGATGCCGCCCGGATGCTCCACGAGCATGGGTACGCCCTCTTCGCCACCGGCGGAACCTCCCGCTACCTGACCCTCAACGGGATCCCGAACACCCTGGTCCATTGGCCCAGCGAACCGGACGCCCAACCCCAGGCGCTGGACCTGCTGCATCGGAAAGAGATCGACCTCGTGGTGAACATTCCCAAAGACTTGACCCCGCGCGAACTGTCCAACGGCTACAAGATCCGTCGGGCTGCCATCGACCTCAACATCCCCTTGATCACCAACGCACGGCTGGCTGCCGCCTTCATCACGGCCTTCTGCACGGTATCCATCGACGACATTCCGATCAAAAGTTGGGACGAATTTGCTTGATAACGACACTGTACCTATGAATACCAAGTACATTTTCATCACGGGAGGTGTGGCCTCCTCGCTTGGAAAAGGCATTATCGCCTCCTCCCTGGCCAAACTTCTGCAGGCACGGGGCCTGCGCGTGACCATCCAGAAATTCGACCCCTATATCAATATTGACCCTGGCACGCTCAACCCCTATGAACATGGGGAATGCTATGTCACGGAAGATGGCGCCGAGACAGACCTGGACCTGGGGCATTATGAGCGTTTCCTGGGCGTCTATACCTCCCAGGCCAACAATGTCACAACCGGCCGGATCTACCACACGGTCATCACAAAAGAGCGGGAAGGCGCCTACCTCGGAAAAACCGTCCAGATCGTACCCCACATCACGGACGAGATTAAGCGCCGAATGCTGCTGCTCGGGCAGACCGGCGAATACGACATCATCCTGACGGAGATCGGTGGGACCGTGGGCGACATGGAGTCCCAGCCCTTCATCGAGGCGGTCCGTCAGTTGCAGTGGGAACTCCCGGAAGAGGATTGCATGTCCATCCACCTGACGCTCATCCCCTACCTGAGTGCTGCCAAGGAACTCAAAACCAAGCCAACCCAACACTCCGTGCAGATGCTGCAGCAGAGCGGCGTCAAGCCCGATGTCATCGTGTGCCGGACGGAGCATCCACTTTCGCCGGAACTCCGGAAAAAGATAGCCCTGTTCTGCAACGTCAAGCCGGGCCACGTCATCCAGAGTATCGACGCCTGGAGTATCTACCAGGTCCCACTCAACATGCACGAGGAGCATCTGGATGAGCTGGCCGTGCGCAAGTTGCAGATTGAGAACTACATGCAGCCGGACCT
>JAEEGL012103077.1_pt1 | contig 19444 bp, 15 predicted proteins | sample 9134231 | NCBI WGS metagenome assembly JAEEGL01 (sample SAMN16246548, study PRJNA631951) | gut metagenome | biome: gut microbiome; feature: rumen; material: fiber-attached | host: Bos | place: Iran: Karaj | collected 2018-10
CCATGCCATGTTTCTGCCTCACGGACTGGGACACATGATGGGTATGGACGTGCACGACATGGAGGGACTGGGACAAATCTACGTGGGTTTCGATGAAGAGACTCGTCCCAATCTAGAACAATTCGGTACAAACTGCCTACGCATGGGACGGCGATTGGAAGAAGGTTTTGTGGTGACCGACGAGCCGGGCATCTATTTCATACCCGCACTCATAGATGAGTGGAAGGCCAAAGGACATTGCAAGGAATGGCTTAACTTCGACAAGCTGGAGACATACAAAGACTTTGGCGGCATCCGCATCGAGGATGACGTGCTGATAACAAAAAACGGATGCCGCTTCTTGGGCGAAAAACGTATACCATACCATCCTAATGAATTGGAAAAATTTATGAACGAACAATAATAATTACCAAGTATGAAGAAACTTTTGACAATTGCGCTACTAGCCTTTGTAGCCATTGGCGCGCAGGCAGAGGAAAAAGACTCTGTCAACAAAAACAAGCCAGTTTTCACCGTCATCAAGGAGAACCCTATCACCAGTATCAAGGATCAGAACCGCAGCGGTACATGCTGGGACTACTCAACACTATCGTTCTTCGAGTCGGAAATCCTGAAAAAAACAGGCAAGACCTATGACCTCTGCGAGAGTTTCGTAGCCAATAAGACCTATATGGACCGAGCCATACAGGTGGTACGCTTGCATGGCGACTGTCAGTTTGCACAGGGCGGTTCGGCAGAAGACCCGCTTTACTGCCTGAAACACTACGGCATCTGCCCTGAAGAGGCCATGCCATTCCCTGGTTCGCTGTATGGCGACTCATTAAATAACTTCAACGAGTTCTTCTCGCTGTTAGAGCCATATGTGAACGCCATTGCCACAAATAAGGCCAAGAAAATCTCCTCACAGTGGAAGGTTGGTCTGCAGGGTATCTTAGATGCCTATCTAGGCAAGTGTCCTGAGACCTTCACCTACGAGGGAAAAACCTATACCCCACAGTCGTTTGCTGCATCGTTGGGACTTAACTTCGATGACTATGTCAGCATTACCAGTTATACTCACCACCCGTTCTATACGGCCTTTGCCGTTGAGGTGCAGGACAACTGGCGCAACCCGCTGAGCTATAACGTACCCATTGAGGATCTGCAACGCATCTTCGATTATGCCGTAGACCAGGGTTATACCGTAGCCTGGGGCGGCGATGTCTCGGAGGACGGCTTCACAAGAAAGGGGCTGGCTTATGCCATCGATGCCAAAGCACAGTCACTACAGGGCAGTGATATGGCAAAATGGTTGAAAATGACACCTGCTAAGAAGCGTGACATCATTGACTCTCTTGGCTGCAACGTTCCTGAGATTGTTCCCACTCAGGAAATGCGACAGGAGCGTTTCGACAACTGGGAGTTGACCGACGACCACGGCATGCAGATTTATGGTATTGCTAAGGACCAGAACGGCAAAGAGTACTACATGGTGAAGAACTCATGGGGCGAAAGCGGTGACTACAAGGGTATCTGGTACATGACCAAGGCCTTCATCGTTGCCAACACAATGGACTTCCTTATCAACAAAAACGCCATTCCCAAGGACATCCGCAAGAAGTTGGGACTGTAGTGCCTGTTCATTGATATGAAAAGACTTATAGTAATGATGGTGCTAGCTGTAATGACGATGAGCTTAGCAGCACAAACGGAAAAGGAGGCCAGACAATGGTTGAAACAGGGAGAATGGCGTAATGGATTTACAAAAGCAAAACCTCATAAAACGCTTAACACCAAAGAGTTTCAAGAACAATACAAGAAGAATACGGCCCAGTGGCAGACCTTATTCCGCTGGCTGGAAGAAACTGACTTACAAATCATTGCAAAGGGAAAATATCCTATACCGAACTCGACACTGACAGCCAGTGTGGAAGACTCAAGCAACCAACCATTGGAAGAGCGAAACACTGAGAGCCACAAACGGAAGGCAGACTTCCAACTAGTGGTCAGTGGCACCGAAGGCTTTGCCTTGCTGGATCACGAGACAAGTACCGTCAGCGTACCATATGATGAGAAAAAAGACGTGATGCGCTATACTTACGATAAAGAGAGAACCCATTTCTTTGAAGTGAAAGGTGGGCAGTTCGTTATTTTCTTTCCATCCGACTGGCATATTGCTAAAATACAAACCAAGAAGAAAGACCAGAACATCCGTGTGATCGTGGTCAAGATGGACTATATTGAGTAAAGTATTCACCCTTTTTGTGGTAAAAAAAACGGAATATCTGTTAATTTTTTAGCAGATATTCCGTTTTTTTGAATTTTATTCGTAACTTTGGCACGTATTATATGCTAACGCCTACCAATACACCAAAGCGAAAGAAAATAAAAACAAATATAAATGCAATTTAAATGGAATTACGAACCACCAACATCAGAGAGACAGCAAGCGGCTAAGGAACTAGCCGAGAAAATCGGCATGAGCCCAACCCTCGCCTCCTTGCTTATTCAACGCGGCATTCGTACAGAGAGTGCAGCAAAACGGTTCTTCCGCCCCATGCTCAATGAGCTGATAGACCCGTTCCTCATGAATGACATGGATTTGGCAGTAGACCGTTTGAACGATGCCATGGGCCGCAAAGAGCGCATCATGGTGTATGGCGACTACGACGTTGATGGTTGTACGGCAGTAGCTTTGGTGTATAAGTTTCTGCAGCAGTTCTATTCTAATATGGAATACTATATCCCAGACCGCTATGAAGAGGGATATGGTGTCAGTTACAAGGGAATAGACTACGCAGCAGAAGCAGGTGTGAAACTTATTATTGTACTCGATTGCGGTATTAAGGCAATCGATGAAATTACGTATGCGAAGGAGCGTGGCATAGACTTCATCATATGTGACCACCATGTCCCTGACGATGTGATGCCGCCAGCGGTTGCCATACTCAATCCGAAGCGCGAGAACTCATCGTATCCCTACCACCATCTCTCGGGATGCGGTGTAGGTTTCAAGTTTATGCAGGCATTTGCCAAAAACAACGGCATACCGTTTTCTCGGCTCATTCCGCTGCTTGACTTTTGTGCCTTAAGTATAGCCGCAGACTTGGTACCCATAGATGGTGAGAATCGTACGCTGGCTTTCCATGGACTGAAACAACTTAACCAGGCACCATCGGTTGGACTGAAAGCCATTATCGAGATTTGCGGACTGACCAACCGTGAACTGACCATGAGCGATATTATGTTCAAAATAGGTCCCCGAATTAATGCCTCGGGACGTATGCAGAACGGTACGGAGACTGTGACATTATTGGTGGAGAAGGACTTAAAAAAGGCACTCATGGAAGCTACCCGTATCAACGAGTATAACGACCAACGACGTGACGTGGACAAGCAAATGACCGAAGAAGCCAACGAGATTGTAGAACGGCTAGAAAGCCAAAGCCACCAGAAAAGCATTGTTTTGTACGACGAGGGGTGGAAGAAAGGCGTGGTGGGCATTGTGGCCTCACGACTGACGGAACTCTACTTCCGACCAACGGTGGTATTGACAATCATCAACGGCGTGGCATCGGGTTCTGCACGCTCCGTAGCAGGATTTGACATCTATGAAGCCATTAAGTCTTGCCGTGACTTGCTGGAGAATTTCGGAGGTCACACCTATGCTGTTGGATTAACCATGAAGCAGGAGAACATCTCGGAGTTCAGACGCCGCTTCCAAGAGTATGTTGCCAACCACATTATGCCCGAGCAGACCCAACAGACGTTGGACATAGACATGGAGCTGGACTTTCAACATATCAACAAGCGACTGCTGAATGAGCTGAAGAAACTGGCTCCACACGGTCCGGGCAACGAAAAACCGCTGTTCATCACCCGTAACGTCTACGACTACGGAACGTCAAAGGTTGTCGGACGGCATCAGGAACATATCAAGCTGGAACTAGTAGACTCCAAGTCGGCTGTAGTCATGAATGGCATAGCCTTCGGACAGAGTGCCGCTGCGCGATATATCAAATCAAAACGCTCATTCGATATTGTATATACCATTGAGGAGAACAGTTACAAGCGTGGCGAAATACAGTTGCAGATAGAGGATATCCGTCCCTCGGAAGATGAGCAGCTATAAGGAGATTCTGAAACACTATTGGGGCTACGATGATTTCCGCGGTATTCAGCGCGAAATCATTGAGTCGATAGGTAGTGGTCACGACACCCTAGGGTTAATGCCTACGGGTGGCGGAAAATCGATAACGTTTCAAGTGCCTGCTATGGCAAGAGAGGGAGTATGCATCGTTATCACCCCCCTCATTGCCCTAATGAAAGACCAAGTGAACCATCTTCACCGTATCGGCATACGAGCTGATGCCATCTACAGCGGTATGCAACACAATGACATACTGCGTGTACTCGAGAACTGCATCCTAGGAAGCACCAAACTACTCTATGTTTCACCAGAGAGGCTTGCATCACAACTATTTCAGAAGAAACTATCACACATGCAAGTGTCGTTCATTACCGTGGACGAGGCTCACTGCATTTCTCAGTGGGGCTACGACTTCCGTCCCAGCTATCTAGAGATAGCAAACATACGCCACCTGATGCCTGATATCCCAGTGCTTGCACTCACGGCTACAGCCACTCCGCATGTAGTAGATGACATTTGTGAAAAACTTTCTATCAGGAAGAATCCCAAAGAGCACGGCTTTGCCGTCTTCCGCATGTCATTCGAACGCAAGAACCTGGCCTATATTGTTCGCAATACACCAGACAAGCACTATGAACTGATTCACATTCTGGAAGAACAGGATGGTGCTGCCATTGTCTATGTGCGCAGTCGACGACATGCCCGCGAAATTGCCGAACACCTAACAGAGGCTGGACTTTGTGCCACATTCTACCATGCTGGACTGAACCACGCAGAGAAAGACAGCCGTCAGCGTGACTGGCAGCACGACCGCGTGCGCATTATGGTAGCGACCAATGCCTTCGGCATGGGCATAGACAAACCCGACGTCCGCAACGTAATACATTACGACTGTCCAGACTCGCTGGAGTCATACTTCCAAGAAGCCGGCCGCGCAGGTCGTGACGGCCAGCCTGCGAAAGCAATCCTTCTGTACAACAAAAGTGACAATGGCAAGCTGAAGAAGCGCATCGACGACACTTTTCCCGCGCGCGAATATATAAAAGAGGTATATGAACATCTGGCCTTTTACTACCAGATAGCCACAGGCGACGGCTATGGAGTATCACACGAATTCAATATTGACGAGTTCTGCCAGCGCTTCCGCCACTTCCCCATACGCGTACATGCAGCACTACAGATTCTGCAACGTGCTGGCTACATAGACTACGACGAAGAGGCTGATCATCAGGCACGAGTGCGCTTTGTGGTAAGGCGCGAGGAACTATACCGACTGGAACAGGTGTCGCCACAGGAAGACCGCGTAATCATTGCGCTGCTACGCAACTACGGTGGACTATTTGCCGACTACGGTTATATTGACGAGAGCGTTGTGGCACAGCAGGCCGGACTAACGCAGCCACAAACATACGACGTGCTGAAAGCACTAGCCCAGCGGCATCTCATAGACTTCATCCCCCGCAAGCAGGTACCCTTCATCCGCTACCTTCAGCGCCGCGAGGACAAAGAGCACATACTGCTGCCCCGTACAATCTACGAAGACCGATTAGAGCAGTACCGCCAGCGCATTGAAGCAATGCTCAGCTATGCCCAGGACAATAGCCGGTGTCGTTCACGGCAACTACTGGCATACTTTGGAGAAACGACTACTCAGAACTGTCATCAGTGTGATGTCTGTCTGGCGAATGAGGGCCGGCTAGTCACTCAGAAGGGACTAACAAAAGCCCGACAAAAAATCTTAGCCATGCTAGCCGACAAGCAGCAACACTACCTGATAGAACTCTTCCGTCTCAAACTGTCTACGGAAGAGCTGAATGCTGCACTGACTTACTTAGTACAAGAAGAATTTGTTTACCAAGAAGACGGAATGTTATGGGTCAAGTGACCAACAATGCACATCAGACACCCAAGGCGATACCTTGCAATAGATCTGCATGTACCACACCATTAGTTGCCACCACGCTGTCTCCCTCGACGAAATATTCATCACCGTCGTAGTTGGTTACCCGTCCACCGGCTTCGCGAACGATGAGTGCACCTGCCATATAGTCCCACTGACCAATATACCTCTCGGCATAAGCATCCAGTCTTCCGGCAGCTACCAAACAGAGGGCAATGGCAGCAGAGCCAATCATGCGAATACTACCAACATGACCATAAAAGTGTTGTATAAGATGCTGTATTATAGGGAGATAAGCAGTACTGTTATAGGGAAGTTGAAGACATACCAAGGCATCGTTAATGGCATTATGACCCACGCTGATAGGACAACCATTCAGATAAGCACCACCACCCTGCCAGGCATAGAAGCACTCATCGGCACATACCTCATAGACAACTCCGACCACAATCTCCTTATCACGCATAAGTGCTATGGAAATGGCATAAGGGGCAAAGCCATGAATGAAGTTAGTAGTACCGTCCAACGGATCGACCACCCAAGTAAAGTCAGAATACTGAGTACTGACATCAGCAATTGCAGTCCCTTCCTCGGTGATAAAGCCTGCCTCGGGCAACACCTCGCGCAAGGCCTGGACAATACGTCTTTCGGATTCCTTATCTACATAAGAAACATAATCATGAACATGTTTGCACTCAACTGCCTCAAACGAGAAACCCTGGCGCTCCTCTCGAATATAAGAACCCGCCTCGCGGGCTATCTCACACACGAGGCGGGTTATAGTTTCAAGATTCTCCATTAAAATCTTATTTCCTTACATCAGACATCAATTAATCTTCCTGATACTCAGGACGCAGTTTGCGGACAGTCTCGCCAGCACGCCACATCTCCTGATTGCGCATAGCCTCCAACTCCTTCTCCAAACCGGCACGATAGTCAGGTTTCGAGTTGGCATCGATAGTAATCTGAGCTTCGTTTCCAGTCTTCACCGAATAGTAGAGCCACTCCATGACAGGTTTGATGGCATCATGGAAACGCGGAGCCCAATCGAGTGCACCACGCTGTGCAGTGGTCGAACAATTGGCATACATCCAGTCCATACCTTTTGCACCAAAAAGCGGACCAAGACTCTGAGTAAGTTCCTCGACAGTCTCGTTGAAAGCCTCAGAGGGTGTATGTCCGTTCTCGCGCAACACCTCGTACTGTGCCAGCAGCAGACCCTGAATAGCACCCATCAGTGAACCACGCTCGCCTGTGAGGTCAGAAGTAGCCTCACGTTGGAATGTTGTCTCAAACAGGTAGCCAGCACCGATACCAATACCGAAGGCCAGCGTTTTCTCTTTGGCTTTACCTGTTGCATCCTGATAAATGGCGTAGGAGCAATTCAAACCGCGACCCTCGCAGAACATCGTGCGAAGGGAAGTTCCGCTTCCCTTAGGAGCAACCATAATGACATCAACATCCTTGGGAGGTACCACACCAGTACGGTCGCTCCAGTTGATTGCAAAACCATGGCTATAGTAGAGTGTCTTACCTGGTTTCAGATATTTCTTGATGGTTGGCCATTGCTGCATTTGGCCAGCATCAGAAAGCAACATACACAAGATGGTTCCCTTCTCAGCAGCCTCTTCTATAGAGAACAGTGTCTTTCCGGGTACCCATCCGTCAGCCACAGCCTTGTCATAGGTCTTACCCTGACGTTGGCCAACGATAACATTGAATCCATTATCGCGCAAGTTACAAGCCTGACCAGGTCCCTGCACACCGTAACCAATAACAGCGATAACCTCATCCTTTAATACTTCACGTGCTTTCTCGAGTGAGAACTCCTTGCTGGTGACTACAGTTTCAATAACGCCACCAAAATTCATTTCTGCCATAATTTTATCTTTAATATTTTAATATACTATCCCTGCAGACCATGCCAGCCCTAACCCGAGAGCCGTCGTCTTGTTAGTCCGCTCACACCCTACACGAGGATACGACAAGGGGTTAACAAAAAAAATCGACCGCAAAGATACAAATAAGTGCGCAAAGAACCAAAGAAAATCTGTTTTTTCTTTGGTTTTTTAAAACTCAGCTAATAAAGAAAGAAGTGTGCACTGACGCTTTGGCAATATTTTTTCAGCAAAGTGATAATGAAGCATGCATTCTCCTCTACACGCTCGCGACAGCCATCGTAACCATTGATGAGGACAAGCAGATGCGTGGTAGATAGGTCTATCTTAGTACGTTCATTGTCACTTGTAGGCGTACCTACGCCACCATACTGGTCGCGATAGACCGGCAGCCCCTGTATGTTAATCATGCCACGGCCGATTCCTTCATAGGGTTCTCCTTCGCGACCAATACCCAGCGTCAGCGTATCACCAACAAATTTAGAAGCATCAAAACCTCCGATACTGTAACCATAGGTGATGGAGGCAAGATTAATAAGATCGACCAGCGTATCAATCTGATAGAGGGGCTTGCCCTGCAGGATGCGCCGGATGAGCGCCTCGGAAGCAGGACGATAGCGAGAAGGATCCTTGCCACAGGCCTTGTAGACGCGGCGCGTTGCAGCGATGGAAGTTATTTCCTTCAGCGACTCTGTAGTCAGCGTGGCACGGAAATGGGACTCCTGCTGGTGAATTTCTTCCCAAAGGCATTCTGCATAAGGTGTGTTGACAACATCGGCCTCAACGCAGGCACCCACGAACTCTGGGCAAATAGAGGATATTTCTGGAGATACAACAATTTTCATAGCGGTTATAGCTTGATAAACGATACCTTGCTGCGACAACATTCACAAACCTCATTATCAGTGTTCCGAAGGATGCGGATGCAATATTCGTCCTCGGCAGTCTGCTCACGACAAAACGAGAGTCGGTCACCGCCATGAGCCTCTGCAACATATGCTATTTCAAAGCGACGTATTTGATGGTCGCGATACCAGTCGAGCGGCCAGAGGTCAAGAACATGTTCTATATACTTGACGGAATTGATGTGGCCATTGATGTCAACATCATTATAAAAAGTATCAATGGTACGTACCAGTTCTGCATCATCACTCATCTTGACACGACCTCCCTTATCAATAGGGCAATCCTTCTCCTTGACAATCCACTGGTCAATGGCACCATTGTCAATGTCGTAGATATCAGTAGGTTGGCGAGTCTCCGTGTCTATCATAGCCCAAATGCTGCGCCCATAGCCATAGACATTTCCGTCAGCACCCACCACGGCAAAATTGCGTGAGGTGAAATAGCGCATAGCACTCTCCACCCATGTCTCAACCCTAAAACGCGTATACTGTACCGGCATTTCTGTCATCTCGATGGCCAGACGCGACAACACCCATGAGCGGTGGATGCCCATAAGATATTTCATGCCAAAGCCACGTGCCGAGGAATGGAAATCTGCAGCATTGAGCATATGATTGCCTAAATGCCCCATGAAAAGCCGTCCGCTGAAGTCGCAATGAAACGGTTCTGCTAGAAATTCATATGTTCCTATCTTATCCATCGCCTATCGATTCTTTTCTCTTTCTTCGAGGAAATCACTGACCTGTTCCTGCTTGGCACGGGTGACCGCGATACGTCCGGAACGGGTGTACTGAAACACGCAGTTGAACTCATTGAGGGCATAGAACAACGAGAGAATATCCTCCGTCTTTCCACTTTTCATCACAATGACATAGGTTGGGTTTACCTCGGTGATAGAAGCGTCATGGCGACGGATTGTACGCGAAATATCAGGATTCTCAAGCACTTTCTTGGTAGAAAGCTTATAAAGTCCCGTCTCGCGGATAAACAACTGGTCGTCAGTAAAATAGTTGGCCTTAACAACGTCAATTTTCTTCTCAATCTGGCGTGTAATCTTAATGATTTGGTCCTCATCGCTCCATGCAGTGATGGTGTATTTATGTACACCCTCTATGGAGGATGCTGACACATTCAAACTCTCGATATTAACCTGACGCCGGGTAAACACGGCGGTAATCTGGTTCAGGATACCAGCAATATTCTCAGAATAGACCAACAGAGTGTATAGTTTCTTCTTTTCTTCCATTTCTTTACAGCAATAACAAATTTGTCAGTTATATCTCAAGCATCATATCGTCCACGTTCATGCCCGGAGGAGTCATCGGCAACACATTATCTTCCTCAAGGATGGCACACTCCAAAATATATGGCCCCTTGGTGTCAAACATGCGTCCAACAGCTGCGGCCAGGTTCTTACGGTCTGTCACAGCCTCGTAGGCAATACCATAGCCACGAGCTATGAAAGAATAGTCTGGATTCATCATTTTGGTGAACGACTTACGTTTCAGCCAAAACATATCCTGCCACTGGCGGACATTACCCAAATAATTGTTGTTGAGCAGAATCATCTTTACCGGAGCCTGCTGTTCCATAATGGTTCCAAGTTCCTCAATGCACATTTGGAATCCTCCGTCACCCATAAAACAGCATATGGTACGGTCGGTGGCAAACGTAGCACCAATAGCTGCAGGCATACCATAGCCCATGGTGCCTAAGCCTCCACTGGTACAAATACTTCGCTTCAGGGGATATTTGAAATAACGGGTGGCAAAGAGCTGGTTTTGACCAACATCGGTAACCAGTACCGCACCTCGTGGTGCCTGTTCTGCCACAGCATTGACAACCTCGCCCATAAGTAAGGGACCTTCCTGGGGATGAATGGCAGGCTCGATGACTCTTTCGCGTTCCATTTCGTCCAGTTCGCGGAATGACTCACGCCACTCGTGGTGGTCGTTCTGTCGGAGTAATGCTGTGATAGCGGGCAGCGACTCTTTGCAGTCGGCAACCACAGCGACATCGGTCTTAATATTCTTGTCAATCTCGCTCTTGTCAATATCCAGATGGATAATCTTAGCCTGCTTGGCATAGGTCTTGGTATTGCCTGTGACACGGTCGCTGAAGCGCATTCCTATGGCGACGAGTACGTCACATTGCTGTTCCTTCAGGTTGACAGCATAGTTGCCATGCATACCCAGCATACCCACATTGAGAGGATGGTCAGAGGGCAAAGCACTCAAGCCTAACATGGTACGTCCGGCAGGAATGTCGGCCTTCTCCAAGAAAGCCTTCAATTCCTCCTGGGCATTACCCAGTTCGACACCCTGACCTACCAGTGCTAAAGGACATTTGGCATTATTGATAAGTTCAGCGGCCTCGCGAACTGCATCAGTATTCAGCTTTGGATAAGCAACGTATGATCGTACAAAGTCGACTTTCTTTGGTTCCCAATCAATCTCCTCAACTTGGGCATTACGAGGAAAATCGAGCACCACAGGACCTGGGCGGCCGCTACGGGCGATGTAGAATGCACGGCTGACAGCCCAAGCCACGTCCTCGGCATGGCGTATCTGGTACGACCATTTGGAGATGGGCTGTGCCAAACCCACAAGGTCAACCTCCTGAAAAGCATCGGTACCCAAGGAACCGATAGCCACCTGTCCGGCAATCACCACAATGGGTGTGGAATCGAGCATAGCATCAGCTACACCCGTCATTGTATTGGTTGCTCCTGGCCCACTGGTAACTAAAGCAACTCCCACTTCACCACTAACACGGGCATAGCCCTCTGCTGCATGGACTGCTGCTTGTTCATGACGTACCAATATATGGTCAAAGCATTTCTTCTCGCCACGGGTATAGTCAAACAGGGAATCGTAGGTGGGCATGATACTGCCTCCTGGATAGCCGAAAATTGTTTTTACTCCTTCAGCTTGTAAGGCTCGCATCAGCGCCTTCGAACCAGAAATTCTGTCTCTCATATCAAGTGTGATTCTTATTACTTTTTCTTTATATACTGTATGGCCATCATCGTCAAGTCATCACTTTGTTCGGCATTGCCCACAAACTGATGAACAGAATCGGTCATCAGCTTAATAAGCTGTTTTGGATCATTTTGCTTTAAAGCCAGGGCTTGGGCAGCCACGTCGTTGACACGATCCATTTGGAACTGTGCGTGGGTAATATCCTCTGCTTCGGTCAGTCCGTCAGTGAAGAGGAAAATGGTCGTACCTGTATGGATGCAAGTCTGCTGCGTAGTGAAGTTCCAGTCAGTCATAAAGCCCACTGGGATATTAGAGTCAACAGGCAGTGTCTCCACGTTATCTCCTATGAGAAGAGGGGCATCGTGGCCGGCGTTACAGTAATTCATCAATCCTGTAGGCAAATCGATAACACCAACAAATAGGGTGACAAACATGTTGGTTTCATTGACCTCCACCATCGCTTTGTTTAGCGTCGAAACGATACGATCAGGCATATACTCGTGGGAAGACACAGTGCGGAACATTGAACGAGTAACTGTCATGAACAGCGATGCCGGGACACCTTTCCCGAGACGTCGCCAATGCAGAAGAACAGCTTATCGTCATGGAAGTAGAAATCAAAGAGATCACCACCCACCTCCTTGGCAGGAGTCAGCGAGGCATAAATCTGAATGTCATCGCGGTCGGGCCACATGGGAAAATCTTTGGGCAGCATGCCCATCTGAATGTCACTGGCTACATGGAGTTCGCTCTCAATCGATGCCTTTTGTGCTGTCGTTTTCTTCAGCTCATCAATATAGTTCACCAATGAGCGCTGCATGTTGCCGAACGACTGAGTCAGCTGGCCAATCTCATCAGATCGTTGGAAATCGGGCAGTTCGGCATCAAAATGTCCAGAAGCAATAGTCTCAGCCTCGGAGGCCAACCTTCGCAGGGGCATCAGTTCTCGGGTAATGATACGGATAAAGAAATAGAGCATCAGCAATAATCCTACGCTGACGAGTGCTGTTACCGTGCGGCTAAGACGGTCGAAACCGCCAAAAATGTCGCTTTTAGGACATACGATGGCCATACTCCAGCCTGTCGGTCCCAAAGGTTTATAAAACACATAACATTCTACACCGTCAAAGAGCATGTGCTTCATGCCCTCCTCACCACGCTGCATGGCATGACCCAGAGCGCTCATGGCTGTGTCAGGATGTTCCAGCGTCTCTGTGAAAATAGTCTGACATGTTATCTTGGTACTATCTGGATGCACAAAGTAAGTGCCTCCCTTTCCTATCATAATGCTATAGGAATTAGGATAGGGCTTCACGGCAGAGATGGTTTGTGACAGCCAGCTCAATGAGAGACCTGTATTGACGACACCTATTTCCCTGCCCTGACGATCCTTGATGGGCAGACAATAGGAAGTCACCATCTCTTTGGTGCCAGTCTGCACGTCGAAGTCCATATAGGGTTCCGTCCAACACGGACGATCCAACAGGCTGGGTAATAAATACCAATCCATATAAAAATACTGATAGTTATCGCTACCTCCCTGCGTGGTGCGGATACTGTCGTTGACATATCTTGAGTAGGCCGAGAAATAACGGCCATATTTCTCAAAATAATAAGGTTCGAAAGCTATTGAACAACTGTAGAAATCAGGATTGTTCATAAGCATTCCCTTACTATAGACAAACATGGAGTCAGCCACTTCTGGATGGCGGTTGACGAGCCATTCCGTAATGGATGTTGCCACCTCGACGCGATTCAGAATGCCCGTCACGCGCAGCGAAGTGTTGTCGAGAATCTGTGTAGCACGATTAATGGCTTCCTGCCGGATAGCCTCTCTTGACTGGTAGAACAAGAAACTGAGAGCAGCAATGAAAATAACAGTGGCAAAGAGTACAACCGACAGACTGACCCTGACAGAGAGTTTACGGCGGATAAAATCTAGCAATCCTTTCATAATCAATTCCTTCTTCTTTTAACTATTTATCCATCAGTTGTTCATACGTCACCTCATGCTCCAGCATTTTATTCTCTACCATCAGGCGGCTGGCCAACTTCACCATATCGGGACGCAGACGAAATTCGCGTTTTTTGGATTCACGGTCAACTTGCAGACGCAGCACTTCGTGCAGCATAAGCCGCTGCATGGTGCGATTGGTGGCTATTCGCTCCTTATTTACATAGTCCATCACAATGTCCAGCGCCTCCTCAGGATGTGCAGCTGCCCACTCCCACCCTTTGCGCGATGCCTCAGCAAAACGGTGAGCCTGGTCGCGATGACTAATGTAATATTCGCGAGTCATGTAGACACCGTCTTCCTGTACGTTATAGCCATGTTCGCAAAAGCGGTAGACACTCTTGTCAGACAATTGAATGCCAGCCTGTACCAACTGGTAGTACTCATTATAGCTCATAGCCAGTGTGGCATCGAGTGCACCAGAGACAAAGAGGTTGATATTTTGGGCAAAACGTACCCAATTGTAGTCAAGTCCCTCCTTGATGCTCATACAAAAGGCCAGTTGTCCGAAACCAACACTCCAAACACCTACACGCTCGCCTCGTTGGGTCAGTGGATCTTTTCCACGGGCAGAGACAATAACCATCGCATTGTTCATGGATGTCTGCAAAATATTGACCAAGGGAATACCCTCATCGATAATTTCCATCGCCTGACAGAGTTGTAACGTGGTAGCTTGACACTTATTGTTTCGCAAACGGCTCATAGCCGGCAGAGTGGATGACGGATGCTCTATTTTCACGTCAACCCCAGCATCACGATAGAAACCTTTTGCCTCTGCCACGTAATATCCTGCAAACTGAGCCTGTGCAGTCCACTGGGGAGTGAAGACAAAGGCTTTCCCTTGTGCCCACACAAGCATGAAAAGCATGTTCAAAAAAAGTACCAGAAATTCTCTTTTCATTGGCTTATGATGCTGCTTTAATCTATGATTCTTACACCTCCCTTATCAGCCGAACTAACACTTTGCGCATATGCACGCAAAGCCTTGGTTACAGGACGATTACGCTTCATTGGCTGCTGGGGACGAGCAGCTAGTTCTTCTTCGGAAAGTTTAACGCTAATCCGACGGCTGGGAATATCGATGACGATGATGTCCCCATCCTTGATTTTCCCAATATTACCCCCTGAGGCTGCCTCTGGCGATATATGACCTATTGAAAGCCCACTGGTACCACCCGAGAAACGGCCATCGGTAATCAAGGCACACTCCTTACCCATGTGCATCGATTTGATATAAGAGGTAGGATAGAGCATCTCCTGCATGCCAGGACCACCCTTTGGTCCTTCGTGAGTGATAACCACACAGTCGCCCTTTTTCACCTTGCCGCCAAGGATACCCTCGCAGGCATCTTCCTGAGAGTCGAAACAGACGGCAGGCCCCTCAAAGTGCCAAAGATCCTCGTCAACGCCAGCCGTCTTGACCACACAACCATCCTGGGCAATATTGCCAAAGAGCACAGCCAGTCCACCATCCTTCGTATAGGCATGTTCCAAATCGCGAATACAGCCATTGGTACGATCGGTATCCAGCTTATCATACAATTCGGACTGACTGCCCATCTTCGTCGAAAAGCGTCCTGCAGGTGCAGAAAAATAGATATGGGCAGGATGAGGAACATCAGGTGAGGTAGCGATGGGAGCAATGTCGTAGGTGTCGATAGCCTCCTGAAGAGTCATTCCGTCAACACGGGGCACAGAACCATCTATGAGTCCGCCCTTGGACAGCTCACGCATAATACCAAGGATGCCGCCGGCACGGTTGCACTCCTGCACGCTGTACTTTTGCGTATTGGGAGCCAATTTGCAGAGACACGGGGTCTTGCGGCTCAATGCATCAATGTCATTGATAGTGAAATCGGCACCAGCCTCTTGAGCCACGGCCAGCAAGTGAAGAACGGTATTAGTTGAGCCACCCATTGCTATGTCGAGTGTCATCGCATTGAGAAATGCCTGACGCGTGGCGATATTCTTGGGGAGCACATTTTCGTCGCCGTCCTCGTAATAAGCCAATGCATTTTTCACTATCTGTCGGGCTGCCTTCTTAAACAGCTCAACACGCTCAGTATGCGTAGCCAGTATGGTTCCATTGCCCGGCAACGACAGGCCGATGGCTTCAGTTAGCGAATTCATCGAGTTTGCCGTGAACATGCCTGAACACGAGCCACAACCCGGACAGGCACACTGCTCGATTTCTTTCATTTCGTCATCCGACACGGAGGGATCGGCCCCCTTTACCATTGCTGTAATCAGGTCGGCATTCACGCCACGCCATCGTCCAGCCTCCATCGGTCCTCCCGAGCAGAATACTGTAGGTATGTTTAGACGCATAGATGCCATCAACATTCCTGGTGTTACCTTGTCGCAGTTGGAAATACAAATCATGGCATCGGCCTTGTGGGCATTGACCATATACTCGACAGAGTCGGCAATGATGTCACGGGAAGGCAGCGAGTAAAGCATACCGTCATGCCCCATGGCTATACCGTCATCGATAGCAATAGTATTGAACTCGGCCGCATAGCAACCCATTTTCTCTATCTCTTCGCGTACTATCTGGCCTATTTCGTGCAAATGTGTATGACCTGGCACAAACTGGGTAAAGGAATTGACGATGGCAATAATGGGCTTGCCAAACTGCTCGTGTTTCATTCCTGTTGCTACCCACAATGCACGGGCACCGGCCATTCTCCTGCCTTCAGTACATACCGCACTACGTAATGGATTTTTCATTTCGCTTTATTTTAAATGTCTTTTTAGCTTGCAAAATTACACTTTTTCCCTCGAACAGCCAAATTTTGAAGCAGCAAAACAAAAAAAAGCATGAATTTCATTGCTATGTGGCGACTAAAACGAGCTACATATTAACTTTTTGGTCTTTTTTCTTGTGATTCAGCGAATAATGTGTTAATTTTGCGCCCGACTAAAGACCAAAGAGAATGAAGACAGACATACAAATTGCAAGGGAGTGCCAGTTGGAGCACATCAACGAAATAGCCACGCGCATGGGCATTGCTCCAGAAGATTTGGAGCCCTATGGACGCTATATGGCAAAGGTTCCCATTTCGCTCATCGATGAAGCGCGCATCAAGAAAAGCCGGCTTATTTTGGTAACAGCCATCAGTCCCACTAAAGCAGGCATTGGTAAGACCACGGTTAGCATCGGATTGACACTGGGGCTGAACAAGTTGGGTAAGAAGGCTGCTGTGGCACTACGCGAACCTTCGCTCGGTCCATGCTTCGGCATCAAGGGCGGAGCTGCCGGTGGTGGTTATGCACAGGTGTTGCCAATGGAAAAGATCAACTTGCACTTTACAGGCGACTTCCATGCTGTAACTTCAGCCCACAATACCATCAGCGCCCTGCTGGACAACTACATGTACCAATACCGCAAGGACGGCTTCTCACTTCGCGAGGTTTACTGGAAACGCGTCCTCGACGTCAACGACCGTGCCCTGCGTAACGTGGTGACCGGCATGCGTGGTGACGGTGTGGTACAAGAAACTGGTTTCGACATCACACCTGCTTCGGAACTGATGGCCATCCTCTGCTTAGCTACCAGCGAGGAGGACTTGCAGCGGCGTATAGAAAACATCCTGCTGGGCATCACCTCGGACGGTAAGCCTTTCCGCATCCGCGATTTGGGGGTGGCAGGAGCTATCACCGTCCTGCTGCGCGATGCTTTGAGTCCTAACTTAGTACAAACCACGGAGCACACACCTGCCTTTATCCACGGAGGACCGTTTGCCAATATCGCCCACGGATGTAGCAGTGTGCTGGCCACGAAAATGGCCATGAGCTTCAGCGACTATGTAGTGACTGAGGCTGGTTTCGGTGCTGACCTGGGTGCCGAGAAGTTCTTTGACATCAAGTGTCGCAAAGCCGGTCTCCAACCCCGCCTGGTAGTCATTGTAGCCACTACGCAGGGACTGAAGATGCATGGTGGTGTGGACCTTGCCCTGATTAAGGAGCCTAATATGAAAGGACTGAAAGAAGGTTTGAAGAATCTGAACCGACACATCAATAACATGCAGGGCTTCGGACAACCTGTCGTCGTGACTCTGAACCGTTTCGAGGGGGATGTAGACGAGGAGGTGAACATGATACGCCAGAACTGTGAAGCCCAGGGGGTAGGTTTTGCCGTTAACGAAGCATTCCTGAAAGGAGGCGAAGGTGCCATAGAATTAGCCCAGACGGTCGTTGACACCATTGACCGCATCCAAGCACTACCCATCCACTACACATATACAGAAAACGATAGTATAGAAGACAAGATTGAGAAGGTGTGCAAGCGCATTTATGGTGCTGCTGCCGTTGAATACAGCAAGACGGCGCGTCGTAAGCTGGACAACATACGTGCCACATTTGCCGGCGACAAGGCCATTGACCGCTACCCTGTCTGCATAGCAAAGACACAGTTCTCGTTCACGGCGGACTCCACTCGCTATGGTTCGCCAGAAGGTTTTACCATCCGCATACGCGACATCATCCTCAACTGTGGCAGCGAAATGATTGTTGCCATTGCAGGCGACATGCTCCGCATGCCAGGACTTCCCAAGAGTCCTCAGGCCGAACGCATCAGCATCGAGAACGGAGAAATAGAGGGACTGTCATAAGACAGTTCCTTTTTCATTACACAGCTAATCCATCCTGGCATAAACAAAATATAACTCGTTTTATTTTGTATTGTTCTCACTTATTCGTACCTTTGCAGGCAAAAAGAAAACCGTGTAAGAAATGGCAGAGACAACAAACAGTATATTAGAGAAACTCGACGGGCTGGAGGCTCGATTCGAAGAGGTATCGACCCTGATTACCGACCCTGATGTAATTACCGACCAAATACGCTTCGTTAAGCTAACCAAGGAATATAAAGACCTGGGTGACATCATGGATGCCCGCAAGCGTTATATTGCCTGTTTGAACAGCATCAAGGAGGCCAAGGATATCCTTGCCAACGAGACGGATGCAGAAATGAAGGAAATGGCCCGTGAGGAACTGGCCGAGAACGAAGCCCTGCAACCAAAGCTTGAGGAAGAAATCAAGATAGCACTTATCCCCAAAGACCCAGAGGACGCAAAGAATGTACAAATGGAAATCCGTGCCGGAACAGGTGGCGACGAAGCCTGTCTCTTTGCCGGCGACCTTTTTAAGATGTACAAAAGCTACTGCGACTCGAAAGGCTGGCAACTCTCCATCACCAGTGTCTCTGAAGGTGCCGTAGGCGGATACAAGGAAATAGACTTTGCCGTCAGCGGTGTCGATGTCTATGGTACGCTAAAATACGAAAGCGGCGTGCATCGCGTGCAGCGTGTACCCGCCACGGAGACACAGGGCCGCATGCACACCTCAGCCGCAACTGTGGCCGTGCTGCCTGAGGCCGACAAGTTTGAAGTCCACGTCAACGAAGGTGAAATCAAATGGGATACGTTCCGTTCCAGCGGTGCCGGTGGTCAGAACGTGAACAAGGTGGAATCGGGTGTCCGTCTGCGCTATATGTGGAAGAACCCCAACACTGGCGAGACGGAGGAAATCCTCATCGAGTGTACCGAGACCCGCGACCAGCCGAAGAACAAGGAGCGTGCTCTCTCGCGCCTGTACACTTTTATATATGAC
>JAEEGL015382633.1_pt1 | contig 19444 bp, 7 predicted proteins | sample 9134231 | NCBI WGS metagenome assembly JAEEGL01 (sample SAMN16246548, study PRJNA631951) | gut metagenome | biome: gut microbiome; feature: rumen; material: fiber-attached | host: Bos | place: Iran: Karaj | collected 2018-10
ATAATGGAACTGAGTTTTGTAATGTCGGTAACAAGCAGTGCATTAAAGAGATTTCCACTTGCGCGGCGGAGCATTTCAAGTTCATCCAGGAACTCTTTCTTGCGGGTAAGGATTTCATCAGTGCTGTCAACTTCAATCTGGCTTACGGTGAACTTCTGTTTTCCTTCCGTGTAATCTTTCATATCCTGATGAATTACATCTGCGGCACTGCGGCCCCCAATGTGGCTTCCGCTCAGAATAATATCGTTACCAAGAGAAGCAATGTCCAGTTCTGTAATGGAACTGAGGTATTCGGCAGTCTGAATGTCGTAGTCTGTTGTAGTGCCGCTTTTTAAAATAAGGGTATCACTCAGGATGCCGCATAAAAGAAGGGCCGCCATATCTTTTGGAATGGACACACGGTTTTCGCGGTAAAGGTTTGCAATGATTGTTGCCGTAGAACCCACCGGTTTGTTAATAAAAGTGATGGGAGTTTTTGTGCTGAAAGTGCTCACCCTGTGGTGGTCTATAATTTCCTGAATCACATAGTGTTCAATTCCTTCAACTGCCTGCTGGGGTTCATTGTGGTCTACAAGAATTACCTGAATGTTTGCTTCATGCAAAAGGTCACTCTCACGGATAATTCCAATCACTTTGTTTGCATTATCCACAACCGGTAAACAGCGGGAAGGACTCTGTGCAAGAAGGGGACGGATTTTCTGAAGGGTATCTTCTGCACGAACAGGCTGACTTTTTTTGTCTGCCATTGCACTTACGGGAGAAGAATACTCAATGAGCATTGCAGTTGTTGGAGTTGAATCATGGCTTGAAAGAAGGGAAACGTGATTCTTCTTTGCAAGTTCGTGAAGTTCTTTTTTTACCACATAGTCTTTTGTAATGATGAGGGCCCTGACTCCTGCTTCAATGCACATGCGCTGAATGTCTTCACGGTCACCGCAGATTACCACAATGTTTTCGCTTTTTCTTTCTGCAAGAAGTTTACGAAAACTTTCAATGTCATCATCACCAATCATTATGGCACACTTAAAATATGTGTCGGGATCAAACTTTACGAGGGGAGTTGCATTAAGAGTTTTCTCAATAAGGTTGATGCTTGCCATGACAATATCTTCCCGCTTGGGGTTTAAGATTTTAAATGTGTTGAGGGCAAAAGCATTGTAGTTCAAAAGTGAAAGATACTTTCCGTCCTTGTCCACCACAGGAAGAACCGCCGCATTTGTACTTACCATTTTATCTACGGCCTTCCACATGGAAACGTGTTCGTCTACAGTTACATAGTCACTGTTCATGTAGTACTGGGTTTTGGGAAGAAGATCCGGAATGTATTCAGGGGGGTCAATCTTAAAACGGCGGAAGATGTATTCTGTCTGGGGAGCAAGTTTTCCTGCACGGGCTGCCACGTATTCTTCGTGCCCCATAAGCTGCTTGAGCCTTGCGTATGCTGTTGCTGAAACAACTGAGTCTGTGTCCGGGTTTCTGTGCCCGATAATATAAACTTTGCTGACCATATTTTTTTCCTCTATGCAGAACATTCTACCTGTCTTACCGTTAAAAAACAAGTGCATGCAAATAAAATAGACAGGACTTCTTTAATGAAGTATAATTCAGACTGGATGTTTACTAAATCGCTGTACTGGATTCTTCCGGCAATATTCCTTACTTTTCTCACTACCTCCTGTACAAACACAAACAGCAGTCAGTCAGGAGAAGATGACTCAGGCATTCGAAAAAATGTAATTATCTTTTACCCGCCCAATGGTTTAGGCGACAGTTCCTATAACGACAACATCTGCTACGGAGTTCACAAAACAGAGAATTCTTTTAAAACTCCTCTTCGTGTTACGGACTATTCACCGGACAGCTGGACTCAGTCAAAAAACGACCTTGAGCTTTTTCTAAAAAAATACGGAGAACTTTACGAAGACGAAGAGCAGAATAAAAGCCTGGCAAAAAAAAATGTGCTTTTTATTTTCTGTGACCAGGATTACATTCCCCTTGTTGAAAAAGCAAAGGACAGTTTTGAAGAATACGGTTTTCTAGCCCTGTTTTTAGATTCCCCCAAAACAGATCTTTCTTTTGCACGTTCCCTTTACATCTCTACTTATGGTGCCAGTTATCTTGCAGGACTTCTTTCCAGAACACTTCTGCCCGGCAATAACCAGAGAGTCTGCCTTCTGCTTGCAAACGAAAATCAGGCTTCCGTTGTGGATGCATACAATGGTTTTATTGACGGTTTTGAACCAGCTGAAGATGAACGAAAAATCATAAACAAAGTAAATGCCGAAGACTACGAACAGGCTTACGAAAACAATATTTTTTTTGTAACAAAAACAGACAGCGATGACGATCAGAGCGGCTACAACAGCGAATACACAAACTATGTTAACATTCGCTTTCATGCTCCTGCAAAACAGTTCTCGCTTTTTTTTCCAATGTGCAGGGGCGGAATAAACGGCTTCTTACGCTACCACAGGGAAACAATCATAGATTCTTTTTACACAATCGGTGTAGAAACAGACTGTTCCATTTACACAAGACACGTTCCCTTCTCCCTCGTAAGACACATGGACAGGGCCGCAGAACTTTGTCTTTCTAAATGGATAAAAGAAGGAGACCTTCCCCTTTACCAGCAGTTTGGTTTAGAAAGCGGATATGTGAACATTGTTCTTTCTCCGGATTCTACTGAACTTTTAAAAAGTACACTGGAAAGCAACATTTCTACCGCAATTGAAAAAGAGAGGCTTTATGACGAAAACTCAAATTAAACTTTTACTGTTTTTTTTCATAAGTCTTCCTCTTATTCTTACCTCCTGCCCAAAACCTTCAGACAGAATAACAGAAGACACTTCCGTCACAAAAAAGATTGCCCTCGTTATTCCCCTTACTGAAGAAAAAGATTTACAAAAACACTTTACCAAGACAACGGAATGGTTTCTTTCAAACCTTGAAGAAGCTATGGAAGGACTAAGCACTCCCTTTACCCTTGATATTGAATGGTATGATGAAGATACAATCGATCTTGAAACAACTGCAGAAACCCTTGCTTCACGGGATGACATTCTTGCAATAGTGGGACCTTTAACCAGTCCTCACGTTCAGATTTTTGCAGAAAAATGCTATAAAACACAAAAAGCACTCATTGTCCCGGATGCCACAAGCGAAACTCTGGCACGCTCCTTTTCTGTAAACCCTGCAAAAAGTGACAGAAAAAATCCCTTCCTCTGGAGTCTTGCAGAACCGGATATATCTCAGGCAGAAGCCCTCATTTCAAAAATCTCCAGTCACGGCGGAAAATCAATGGCCCTTATTTCCTGCGCAAACCTGTATGGAGATACCTTTTATGAATGGGTACCTTTTCTTGCAGAAGAAATGGGAATGACCCTTATAAAAAATATACGCTACAGTACAGACCCCACAGACGAATATTATTACGAAGATGTTCTTTCACTCGAAGAAGCAGCAGAAAGCGTAGTTGGAAGCGGAGCTGATTATGTAATCTGTGCCTTGTACTCTGAAGATGATGCGGAAGAAATTTTTAAAGCAAAGGGACAAAACATACTTCCCAGCCTCTTTTTTACAGACACAATGTTTTCAAATGACTTCATCAATGTCTGGAAAAAATATGAGACTTCACTTTATCCCGGAGATTATGTAGAAGGAACTACAGTTTATGCCGCACCGGAAACAGGTTTTACGGTAACCTATCAGTCAAAGTTCAATGACTACCCTGCCGTTGGAGAAGCACAGTTATACGATGCCCTTCTGCTTGCAGGTTTTGCAATAAAAAAATGCATGGAAGATACCCCTGAGACAAAGATAACCAATGCAGAAATAAACGCAGCCTTAAAAGATCTGGTTACCAATTCTTCCCATTCCCTTATTACAAAATGCTGGACTGCAGAGGGAATGAACAAAATATTTTCAGACCTGGAAAAGGGAGAAAATGTTTCCATAAACGGAGCCAGCGGTTATCTCTTTGTTGACAGGGAAATTCTTACAAGCCTTTCTTCAAGCGTATACGCTCACTGGACAATTAACAACGACAGATTTGTCATTTACGATTACACTTCTTCTGAAGCAAGCAATCATGTAAACCAGAACAAAACTTCCTGGTTCTGGACAAACACTCCGCTAAACGAAGAAGAATATAGTAAAATAATTGAAGAAGGAAACAAGAGTACCGTTACTTACGAAGAATTAAAAGACCAGCAGGCAGTTCTTGTTGCCGCTTCCAGTGGCTGGATAAATTACAGGCATCAGGCAGATGTTCTCTACCTTTACCAGCTGTTAAAGTCCAAAGGCTTTACGGATGATAAAATAATCCTCATCATGGAAGACGACATTGCCTACAACAGTCAAAACCTCTACAGGGGGCAGGTGCATTCACGCCTGACAGGAGAAAATGTTTATCATGACCTTGAGATTGACTACTTTCTGGAGGAACTTACTGCTCAGGATGTAAGCGACATTCTCACCGGTGTAAAAAAAGATGAAGATGGAATTCCCGTTCTCAATACAGATAAACACACAAATCTTTTATTGTTCTGGTCAGGACACGGAACAAACGAAGAAGGAAATCCGCTTAAGGGAAAATTCAAGTGGGCAGGAATGAATAATACAAAAGGTTTTGACACCGCCCTTATGGATAAAACCCTGCAATTAATGGAAGAAAATCAGCGTTACAGAAAACTTCTTCTAATTGCAGAAACCTGTTACTCTGCCAGTGTCCTTAATGTAGCAGAAGGAAGATCCGGTGTTCTTGCATTTGCAGCTTCGGGCGGTTCAGAAACTTCCTTTGCAGATTTATACAGCGTTGAACTAAAAGTATGGCTCACAAACAGATTCTCCCGTGTATTTTTTGATGAGTTTGAAGTGGACAACGGAATAGATTTTTCTGACCTTTACAAAGAGCTTGTAAAGAAAACCATCGGTTCCCATGTAAAGGTTTTCAACGCAGGAAACTACGGAACATTGAGCAGCGGTTACCCAAGTGAATTTCTGGTAAATACCACCAGTCAAAGTTGAATAAGCAGTTAGAAGCAGTTAAAAGCGCACTTGTAAAAGTAAGCAAATAGGGGTAAAATAGTTTCCGATAATTTTTTCTATTATAAGAGGTTTTATCATGGATTTTGTTGAAGAAATGAAGAAAAAAGCAAAGGACTACCAGAACTCACTGGTACTTCCTGAAGGAACAGAAGAACGCACAGTTCGTGCCGCCGCAAAAATCGTTGAGGAGAAACTTGCAAAAACAGTTACTCTTCTCGGTAAACCCGAAGAAGTGGCAAAGGTTGCCAAAGAACAGGGAGTTTCTCTTGACGGCATAACAGTAATCGACTCCACCACAAGCGAATGGCTGGATGAATTTGGAGAAAAATATTTTGAACTCCGCAAGGGTAAGATAAACAAAAAGACTGGCGAAGCAGAAATCCCGGATGCCGCAGCAGGTAAAGCCTTCATGATTAAAGACCCCTTAAGCTTTGGTGCAATGATGATCCGCACTGGAAAAGCAGACGCCATGGTTTCAGGAGCCCTTTCTGCAACAGCAGACCTTCTCCGCGCAGGACTTAAAGTTATTGGAACAGCCCCCGGAACAAAAACTGCTTCTTCATGTTTCATCATGGACACCCACGACAAAAACTGGGGTTACGAAGGATACATGGTTTTTGCAGACTGCGCAGTAAACCCCACTCCAAACAGTGAACAGCTGGCAGACATTGCAATTGATTCTGCAAAAAGCTGCAAAGACCTTCTTGGCGTTGAACCTGCAGTTGCCATGCTTTCATTCTCTTCAAAAGGAAGCGGCGGTAAACTCCCAGACGTACTCAAGGTTCAGGAAGCACTTGCACAGGTAAAAGAAAGAGCACCGGAACTTCTTGTAGACGGTGAACTCCAGACAGATGCAGCCCTCATTCCATCTGTAACTGCAAAAAAAGCCCCAGGGTCACCAATCTGCGGAAAAGTAAACACACTCATCTTCCCAAGCCTTGAAGCAGGAAACATCGGTTACAAACTGGTACAGCGTTTTGCCCATGCAGACGCCTTCGGACCAATTCTCCAGGGATTTGCACAGCCAATCAGCGACCTTTCCCGTGGATGCACCAGCGACGAGATTGTTGTAACAAGCGCAATCACACTGGTTCAGGCAGGAAAGAAAAACTAATCTCTCAATGGGAACCCAAAGATGCCGCGCACAAAAAACATCACTGCTTCTCATCTTCTCTGTAAGCCTTCTTTGGGTTTCCTGTACCAGCACAGCACCTTCACGCTTTCCTAAACCCACCGCAATAGACAGTTATCAGTCAGAAAAAGAAAACAGCCTCACCTGTGCCTTTGCAGGAGACATAATGGCTCATGTGGTAAACTTTTCACAGGGAAAATTTGACCTTATCTACAAAGACATTGAAGACATACTAAAGGAAAGCGATTTATCTTTTGCAAACTTAGAAGCCCCAGTAGACGATTCCCTGCCCTACTCCGCCTACCCTGAGTTCAACATGCACCACGACTACCCGGATGCAGCAATCAAAGCAGGCTTTAACGTCTTTAGTCTTGCAAACAACCACACCAATGACAAAGGAAAAAACAGCATAGCCGCCACAAAAAAATATTTTGACTCAAAGCAGAATGTTTACTCAAACGGCCTCTGTTCAAAAAAAGGTGAAGAACCCCGCCCCACGCTCATAGAAAAAAACGGCTGGAAAATTTTATTCCTTGCAGTAACGGAAGTAATGAATTACAGAACAAACACAGACCTCTTTTATTACGTTTCCCCTGCAAAAGAATCCCGCGAAAATTTTTTAAGGCACATAAGTAAATTAAGAAAAGAAAACCCCTGCGATCTTTTTGTCTTAAGCATACACTGCCATGACGAAGAATACGTAAGAACAATAAACCCCACACAGAGAGACTTTTATCTTAAACTCTTAAACTCAGGAGCAGATGTAGTCTGGGCAAACCACCCCCACGTTGCAAAAGGCTGGGAAGTAATCGCAGACGAAAACCGTGTTCCAAGAAAAATAATTTTTCATGCACAGGGAAACACCATAAGCGGTCAGAGACAGGAAGTTGAGTTTGACAACCCGGATGCAAAAAGAGCCTACACTGGCGAAGGCTTTATTACACAGGTAACCTTTAAAAAAGATGAGGGAGTAAAAATTGCTCAGGTAAACCCGCATCTAATAACCACCTACATTCTGCCTGACTGGCACTTTGTAATAAAAAAACTAAACGACTCCTTTCTTAACGAACTAAAAAAAGAAGGACGAAACACCTGGGCAAAATATCTTTCGGAAAGAAAAAAACGAATGGACAAAATAGAAGGAAAACTTATATGGCAATGAATTACAAAACCCTACCCGTTTACGAACAGAAACAGAGAATACTGGACGCATTAAAAGACAATCAGGTAATAGTCGTACAAAGCCCGACAGGAAGTGGAAAAACAACACAGCTTCCAATCATACTTCACGAAGCAGGTTACTCCCAGAATGGAGTGATTGCAGTAACACAGCCCCGCCGCATAGCCGCACTTTCTGTAAGTGAGTTCATCTCAAAACAGCTAAAGACAAAGTACCCGGGACTTGTGGGCTACAAAATGCGTTTTGAAGACAAAACAGACGCAAGCACAAAAATAAAAATCATGACAGACGGAATTCTCCTGCAGGAAATGAAGCTTGACCCCTGGATGAGCAAGTACTCCGTAATCATGGTAGACGAAGCACATGAGCGCAGCCTTAACATAGATTTTGTTCTGGGACTTTTAAAACGAATACTTGCCGCAAGAAGTGACTTCCGTGTAATCGTAAGTTCTGCAACAATGAACGCAGAAGCCTTCAGCAAATATTTTGACAACTGCCCCATAGTCACTATTGAAACACAGATGTATCCGGTTGCAATGGTTTACGACCCGCCTGCAATAGAAGCAAGCACCACAAACGAAGCCGCCTGCGATGCACTCATCGGAAAAATTGAACAGACCATAGACAGGGTTTTAGACAACAGGGAACCCGGAGACATTCTGGTATTTCTTCCCGGAGAAAAAATCATCAAGGACACAATGCTCCGCCTTTACTCCGCCCCCTTCCATTCAAAAATCCACATCATTCCCCTTTACGGAAGACTTCAGAAAGAAGAACAGGAACGAGTGTTTGACAATCCTCCGCTTGGAAAAAAGAAAGTTGTATTAAGCACAAACATTGCTGAAACTTCAGTTACCATAAACGGAATTACAACCGTCATTGACTCAGGTCTTGCAAAATTAAATTTCTACAGCCCACGCACCTTCACTTCAAGCCTCATTGAAACCCCAGTGAGCCGTGCAAGCTGCAACCAGCGAAGGGGACGCGCAGGACGCACTGCTCCAGGAACCTGTTACCGTCTTTACACAAGGGAAGATTTTGAAGAACGCCCCGAATACACCACGGAAGAAATTTACCGCACAGACTTAAGCGAAGTTGTCCTCCGCATGGCAGAACTTGGAATTACAGACTTTGAAAAATTCGACTTCATCTCCCGCCCTTCAACAGAAGGCATACGCGGTGCAGTAGAAACCCTTAACATGCTCAAGGCACTCGAAGCAGACGGCAGTTTAAGCAAGATTGGAAAACTCATGGTGGAGTTCCCGCTTGAACCAAGAGTGAGCCGCATAATCGTAGAAAGCATTTTCCGTTACCCCGACGTTCTGGAAGAAGTACTGATTGCCTCAAGTTTCATGAGTGCAAACTCTCCCTTCATTCTTCCTGTTGGAGAAGAAAGCGAAGCACGGCAGGCCCACCACTCCTTCCGCGACATGCAGGGAGACTTTGTAAGTTACGTTCATCTTTACCGCCGCTACATGGAAAGCCCCAACAAAATGCGCTTCTGCAAAAAGCACTATCTTGATGACCGTGTCATGGCAGAAATTGCAAACATAAAAGAACAGCTGGAAGAAATAGTTTCAAAAAGACTGCAGCTTCCTATTACCCACGGAGGAACCATGGACGGTTACCTCTGCTGCATTGCAAGCGGAATGATTCAGTTCGTCTGTATTCGTGAAGGAAAAGAAACCTACAGAAGCCTCACCGCAGACCACATCACCATTCACCCCGGAAGTTCCATGTTCCGCATGAACCCGCTCTTTATTGTTGCAGGAGAAATCGTAAAGACAAGCAGAACCTTTGCAATGAGTGTCTCTCCCCTCACAAAAAATCAGCTCTCGCAAATAGACCCAGCCATTGAACAAAAACTAAACTCAAGCCGTGGCAAAAAAAGCAAGAGCCTTACAGGAAACCTGGAGTACACGGGAACAAGTTTCCGCGATGCACAGAAAAACGAAAAAGACAAAAAGAACAAAAGCAAAAAACAGCAGAAGGAAGAAGAAAACTCAATCTTCCTTGGCGGCACCCGTTTTGCATTCGAAAAAGTTAAAGGCAAAAAAACTGCAATACTCCCCTGGTTTGAATTCAAAGAAGCAGCCCGTGCAGAAGAAAACGAAAATCTCCTTGCACAAATCGGCGGCATGAGGGGAAGAATTACTTACAAAGGAAAGTACAAACTTCTTGACGGCGAAAAAATGGAAATCATCATCAAGGCCGCAAAAAAACTCAACCTCGACCCGCTTCCGGAAGACAAGTGGAAACGCAAGCTGAACATAAACATCAACGAAGAAGGAAATACCCAGCTGCTCATAAACTCACTTGATACAATCATGCGGATTACAATCGCAAAAAGTTCAAGCAAAGAATACGGCTTCATCTGCCTCTTTACAGACGGAAATGGAACTTACTGGTTCAAAGTGAGCCGTGGTTTTGCAACAGCCTTAAACGAAAGTCTCTCTTCGCTTGAAAAACTCATTGACGACATCTCTGAAAAAGACCTGCCCCTTGAGCAGAGGGAAAAAATCAACATCATCTACCGCGTACTTAACAGCATGTATGAATGAGGTTATTTGGACGTAGTAAAAAAACAAAGGGAAATATTCACCCGCTCTAACCGGGTAAACATTTCCCTGTAATCCCCGCTGCGCCGGGTTCCGCTATCGCTTCATTGCTTCGCAACGGCTTTGCCGCCCTCTGCATCGGGCGTAGCATTTACTCTGTAAAACTGTATTCACTCCAGGTGGTAGAATATGAATCAGTATCAGAAGTGACTGGTACATCATCTGTTTTGTTGTAAACTCTTCCACTTTCATTATCAACTGCAGTCCATGATGGTTCTGTTGTTCCCTGAACACAGCGTGCCATATTAAAGCCAGTCGTGTCAGCAGGAACTATAATTGTTGCAGTAGAATCAGAACCTGTTACAGAAATCCATTCACCTAATGAAGAATCACCCCACACCCATGCAAAAATTTCCGCACTGTCATTCCAGATCCATGACTCAACAGAAACTGTAAGCGTTCTTGAAGTTAAATAAGTGCAGCTTGCAACAGAAGAATCCGCATAATCTGTAAGAGTTGCGTATGCTTTTACAAGAGCTCCTTCAGTAACATCAAAGGGTTCTGTGTAAAGGGTGCTGTCTGCGTCAGGTGCAGTTCCATCCGTGGTGTAGCGGATAACAGCCCCCTCAGTTGCACAAGTAATAGTAACACTTCCGTCAGTAATTGTAATCACTGGAGTCTTGCACTTAGAAGTAAGCCCTTCAGTCCAGATTGTAAAGTTTGTTCCCTTGTAGAATTCATCATAATCAGAATAAGAACTTGTCTTTGACCATCCGCTTCCAATCATCACAAGAAGGTTTCCTTTACTTCCCGTAACCTCTGCAACATAGTAACCGTTTGTAGCGGCAACTGTTGTTCTGCTTGAGTCATACTCAATTCCTAAATTGTTACGTAGTTCAATAAGCTTATCTATATGCTGCCTTAAAGTATTAGTCGTTCCACTAACTATATCTGCTGCCATGTACTGTGCACCGGAATCAGTTCCGTTACTTCCGCTTTCTGCATAGGTAAAGTAATGGTTCCATGCAACGCAGGGGTAACCAGGATGAGTTAAGATAAGTGCATAGGCAGTTCCCACGTCATCGGGGTCTAAGTACCAGTGCTTCTGGGTGGAACCTGTATCGTGGTTATCAACAAAAGTAACTGCATCTCCGGACTGACTTATGTAAAGATTTGAAGAGTCTGCCAAAAGTGCATAGTTACTGTTGGAAATTCCGCTTGCATTACTTCCAAAGACGGTGTTCATTGCCCCTTTAAGTGCAAAGTCAAAAGCACGGCTTCTGTAACCTCCAGTTTCTGTGTCTGAAATCCAGCTCTTGATTGTATTCCCCCAGCCGGAAGGATTGCTGGAATCATAACCTGCAGTAGGCCAGTATTCACCAACACTAAATTCTGCCTCTGTGTTTTTATCATAAAGACCAACGTAGTTTCCGCCGTAGCCCTTAACGTAATCGTATCTCCAGCCAACAAAACCTGCTGCCTTTAAAACATTGTTCATCCAGTCAATTATTCCCTGCTGAACAGCAGTATTTGTGTGGTCAAGGTCGCGGTAGGCTCCGTAGGTGTCACCAGTGTCAGCCGCTCCAGTTTTCGTATTTCCATAAACAGGACTTTTACTGTCAGAAAAACATTCATCATCAGAACAGATTGAATAATAATCATCTGTCCACGTAGGGTTTGAAAAGTCTGCCCAGCTTGAAGTACCTGCCCTGTGGTTAATCACAATATCTGCAATTGCCTTTGCAGGACTTATTGCTTTAATCATAGACTTAAGCTGACTTTCTGTTCCGTAGCAGTTATTAAGGTCATTGAGCTGGCTTGGAGCATAACCTTCAGAAGAAGAAGTATCACACTTACTTGGCGGAGGACACCAGACATACTCGAAGGTATCTTTAATGGCATCAGCATTATTCTTTACAACAGTATACCACTTACTCCACATGCTGTCGTTGCCTCTTGGTGCACTGTCCCAGTTAAAGCCCTGAAGCATTACTCCGCTCTTACTGGTTTCTGTTTTCTTAGTAAACTTCTTACTTGAAACAGAAGAATTATTGCAGCCATCTTTTATTGCAATCGCTTTGATGGTTGCACTTTCTGTTAAAGTAATTTCTCCGGAGTACACAGTTCCATTTGTTTTTGAAGGAGAAGTTCCGTCAATGGTGTAATAGATGCCTGCCCCTTTTGTCTCAGAAGTAATGGTCACAAGAGTTGAAGTGGTAAAGGAAGCAGTTCCGCTAATCACCGGTGCCGCACAGGTGCTCACATCAGTTTCTGTTTCGGTCCCTGTTTCTGTTGGCGTATTACCTGAACTGGTCTGCGGACAGGAAGTTAATGCAATTGAAAACACAAACACTGAACATAAAGCTAAGAAAGTTTTTCTTATCATATAAACTCCTCTAGAAAATATTTTATCACGAAACCTGCGGATTTTGAAGATTGTATTTTAAATTGATTTTATTCTTTAACGCCGATGAACGCGGCTTTTTGCAGATATTGTTCTGGGTGAAAAATCCCGCCAGTTTTTTGGGCTGACGGGATGTGTTGTTTGTAGTGGTTGTATTTGTAGCGCAGCTACAAGCAGCTTGTCGAAGCCTTACATTGACAAACGATAAGTCTTTTTACCTCATGATCACGGATTATAATCCACAAAAGAAACAGTATACTGTGATGCAGAAGTTATTGAAGTATCTGCAGTTTTGTTGTAGATACGACCTGCACTATCTCCGCTTGCAGACCAATCTGGCTCAGTTGTTCCTGCAGGACAACGAACCAAAAGGAACATATCAGTACCGTTTGGTGCGGTAAAGGTTACGGTTGTTCCCGAGCCTTCACAGTCTACCCAAGAACCATTAGAGCCGGCTTTCCATACCCATGCAAATACTTTTACACCGCCATTCCAGGTCCAATTATCAGCTGTGACAGTCATTGCTTTTCCTGCAGTATAAGTCTTGCTCACTTCATCGGAATCTTCGCAACCGTCTGCAGTAGCGTAGGCATAAACTGTCTGACCTTCAGAAACAGAGAAGGATGAGCTGTAAGACTGATAGCTTCCTGTACCTACTTTGTACATGATTTCAGAACCAGCAGTTGCACAGGTTATTGTACAAGTTCCTGCGTTGAAGGTGATGGTAGGCTTCTTGCATTTTGAAGTTCCACCATTGGCCCAAACTTTGTAGTTAGTTCCGTAGGCAACAACTTCGTAATCAGAAACATCTCCTGAATAAGTTGAAGAACCGATGCTTACGATGAAAGAACCATGAAGGCCATCAACACGGGAAGCATAACAACTTGCAGAGGAAGAAAGAATTTCTTTTGAACTGTCATATTCAACTCCGAGAGATTTTCTAAGGTCAATAAGAACATCAATAAGTTCCCTCAAAGTTCCAGAACTTCCGTTTACAGTTCCTGCTGAATTACCGGATATAAACTGACTTCCACCGGCACTCAGGTTGCTTCCGCTTTCTGAATATGAGAAGTAGTGCTGCCATGCCACACAGGGGAAGCCTGGATGAGTAAGAATGTATGCATAAGCGGCAGGAATTGCACTATCGGGCAACTTCCAGTGTCCCTGAGTTGAACCGGTATCATGGTTATCCACAAAGGTTACTGCATAAGCAGGCTGACTGTTCACAAGGGTGCGTCCGTTTGCAAGATTACCAAAGTTGTTGGTTGCAGAACTTGAACCTCCTGAATAAGAACAGCCCCAGATGTCATTCATGATTCCCTTAAGAACAAAGTCGAATGCACGGGTCTTGTATCCTCCAGTCTCAGTTCTGGAAATCCATCCGTCAATCTTGTTTGCCCAACTGCTAGGATCTGAAGCACTGAAATATCCGCCGCCATCATCTGTACCCGGCCAGTATTCACCTACTGCAAATTCAGCATCGGAAGCGGCATTGTACATTCCAACATAGTATCCATCGTAACCCTTCACAAAGTCGTAACGCCAACCAACGAATCCTGCAGGTTTAAGGTAGTCATTCAGATACTGCTTGATTCCGTTCTGGACATTTGTGTTTGTGTGATCAAGGTCACGGCTTGCTGCATACTTAGCACCTGTATCAGCTGCACCACGCATATCTGAACCGACGCTATGCATCAAACTTTCACCAGGATTACTCTGGTCATTCGGATCATTAAAACCTTCGTCATCTGAACAGATTGCCTTATAATTAGAACCCTTTACATTTCCCAGAGAAGGATTAGCAAAATCACCCCAGGAAGAATATCCGTCACGGTGGTTCACAACGATATCAGCAAGAGCCTTAGCAGGGCTGATTGACTGAATCATATCTGTAAGTTCCTCTACCGTACCATAGCAGTTGTTCAAGTCAAACCATTCCGTTGGTCCATAACCTTCTGATGAAGAAGTGTTTGTCTTACTTGGAGGCGGACACCATACATACTCGAAAGTATTTCCAATCTGAGTGGCATTGCTCTTCATGATGTTGTACCACTTGCCCCAGTATGTGCTCTTTCCTCTCGGAGCAGAATCCCAGTTGAATCCCTGGAGCATTACACCGCTCTTTGCAGACTCTGTTCTGAGTGTATATTTCTGACTAACAACTTCAGAGGCTTCAAATCCATCCTTGAAAGCTTTTGCCTTAACAGTTTTGGTTTCTGTAAGGGTGAAGGAGCTTGTGTAGGCAGTGCTGCTTTCTGTAGGAACAGTTCCGTCAAGGGTGTAGCGGATTGTTGCACCGGCAGTAGAACAGGTGATTGAAACTGTTGTGCTTTCGGTGAAAGTTGTGTCACCGCTGAAAACAGGATTTGCACAGGTGGGTACATTGTGAGTGAACTTCTTGCTTGCGACGGATGAATTGTTGCAGCCTGCTTTTACTGCGATTGCCTTAACGGTTGTTGTTGAATCAAGAGAGAATGCACCTGTGTAAAGAGTGCTGCTTGCAGTTGGGGTTTCTCCGTCTGTGGTGTAGTAGATGCTTGCCCCGTCTGTTGAACAGGTGATGGTAACGCTTGTGTTTGTGTCAAAAGGAGTGTCTCCGCTGATTGAAGGGGTGGCACAGGTTGGAGTTTCGGGGGCGTCGCTTACTTCTTTAAAGATTACTACAGCCCATCCATTTACACCATAAGCATCAGAAGAGCTATATGTACAAACATCATCATTTTCATCCCATATATTGAAATTGGTTTCTGCCCAGTTTGATGTATCAACAAGACGAGTCCAGTGATAGCCTGATTTAGGAGCTGGAATAGTAAAGGAAACTTCTTCCGTATACATATTCATAAACACAAGATAATCATGTCCGCCGCTAACTGCATCACCGTTAATGTGAAGCCATACGCAACGATCATCATCAGACAAAGTGCTTGAACCGTTTTCCTTCTTAAAATCATAACCCACAGTATAAGTATCCTGTCTGAGGGCAGGTTCGCTCTCACGAAGATTGAGCATATACTGCATAAACTTAAAGTTTCCGTTTACATTTGCTGTATTAGCAAATGTTCCAAAATTATTGTGATAAGCCATAGTTCCGCCAGAAACATCTCCTGTAGGAACTGAATGAGGACTTGCAGTGTTAATCATGTTGTAATTGTTCCAGGTTGCAACGGAATCCACATTATAAGGATTATTATTTCCGTTCTGGGTACGACAGAATTCATCGCCCCATACAATCATCGGAACACCGCGGCTCATCATCTGAATTGCAGTGTAGTTTCGGTTAGCCTGTCTTTTATCAGCAGCACTTGAACCGAATGCTTTTCCAGGAACTGAACTATCTCCTCCATCACTAGGTCCAAATGGCCACTGAAGAGAAGTTGAACTACCATTGTAAGCAGAACCTGCAACTGTATAGCCGGAACACAAATCTGCAAGTGTATATCCGTCATGAGCGACAACAAAGTTTACAGATTTCTGAGGACCACCCTGGTCGTTAAAATTAGTATAATCACCATTAATATAATCATTTAAGGAACCGCGAACACCATTTCCAACGAAGTTTCTGATGCCGTCACGGTAGCGACCGTTCCATTCACCCCAACCAGCAGGGAACTGACCAACCTGATAACTATCAGTCTGCATACAATCCCATGCCTCGGCAATCATTTCAACATTTTTTGAGGTGCCTAATGAAGCAATATCTTTAAGTGTATCTGAGTTTTTAGAGAATGGCCATCCTGATCCACTTCTAACTCGTCCCAATACAGGAGCAAGATCGAATCGGAAGCCGTCAACGCCCATTTCATCAATCCAATATGTGAGAGAATCAAGAATAAAATTTCTTACAATTTCATTATCACACTGTAAGTTATTACCACAACCAGTTGATTCCCAATAACCCTTATTACTATCGTCACACAAACTGTAGTATGTCTGATTATCTATACCACGCATAAATGTCACTTCGCATGTCTTATAATCATCACCGCCTTTATTACCATACCATGGACCACCTTCACCAGAATGATTGAAAACTACATCAAGGTATACTTCCATTCCTTCATCATGGAACGCCTTGACCATTTCCTTAAATTCTTTTGTAGGACCACCTGCAGTTTTATCGTAAGAATATCGTCTGTCCGGAGCAAAATAGCCGTAAGTCATATATGCCCAGTAATTTCCGCCTGCACTTGAATCCAGGTTTCCATCATTATCCGATTCATGAACCGGAAGAAGTTCAATTGTATTAATTCCAAGCGCTTTAAGGTAAGGAACCATATATGAAGCACCTTTGTAAGTTCCTCTATATTCGTCAGGAATACTTTCTACATCTTCAAAACCTTCAAGTCCATTTAAAATTGTAGAGAGATTTGCTACAGAAGGATGCTTTGTAAGACCTCGTGCATGAGCTTCATAAATAATGGCATCCTTTTGAGAAAGTGCTGGCTTTGTTCCATAATCTGTATTATCGTTTATGACATAGGCTTTTGAAGCATATTTTCCAGTATCAAAAAGGCGACGAACTGTTCCAGTGGTAGCAGAATCATTCTTCTTATAGATTTCATCTCCTGTTCCGTAGATTCCCCCGTTTTCGCCATTAAGTGCACGTGCATCACTCTTATCATGTGTCATCTCCCTTGCATAGGGATCAAACACAACTTTATTGGGGTTGAAACGGTTTCCGTAAGAATCGTAGTCACCGATATAACCTGCAGAGCTTCCACCACGGGTCCAGCTTTCATTGAAGGTCCAGTTTGGTCCCCAGCAGCGGAAGGCGTAGATTGCACCGGTAAGGTCACCGGAAAGTTTTGCGCGCCAGACGTTGTTTGCATCTTTTTCCATCCAGTAGTCGTACTTTGCATCTACACCATAAGGAGCACTGTAAATTTCAAGAAGAATTTTTGTTGCATTTGCAGAATACAAAGCAAAAGTTGTTTCACTTCCACTTGCATTTGCACCCAGGGCCCAGTTGCCGCTTGACCAGCCGTAACCTGCACTTGCACCGTTCATATCAACAGGACTGTAGTTGCCGCTTGAAGGATATGTGTTTCCAAGAGAAGGTTTGGTAAAGTTCCATTCAGAAACTTCAGAATCAAGAAGTCCCTCACATACTGCAATTGCTTTAACTGTAGTTCCTGAACTGACAGAGATTCCTGCACCAGTATATTTTGTGCTGCCTTCTGTTGGAGCACTTCCATTTGTGGTGTAGTAGATTTCCACACCCTCAGGTTCTTCTTCTCCATCCAAAGTGCGGGCTTTAAGATAAACTGTAGTAGTGCCGTTAATGAATTCACTAATCTCATTTCCGTCTGCGTTTTCAAGACGGGGTGCTGGAGTTTTAAACTTAATTGAATCAGGGAAAACACTTGTTTCTCCGCTGAGAATTTCTACAGAAGAAGCATAAACTACTGTTTTTCCGTTTACAATTCCAAAAACTTTCCAGTTACCAGGAGCAATATTTTCTATAGTATTACTTCCGCTTGTAACAGAAGTAAGTTTTTGAGAAACAGGATCGCAAATCTGGAATGAAATTTTGTCTGAGGAAACATCACTTGTAAAAGTAAAGGAACCGGGAACAATTTTATAACTTTCCTTTTTGGAATCAGAAGCAGTTCCCGCCTTAATGTCAGAAGCAATCTGAGAAGCATTGATTAAAGAAGCATGTGTATTTTCAGGAAGATAACTTTCAACACTTTCTGTTTCAATAGAAGAAAGATCTACTCCGAGTTTTAAAAGTTCTGCGTAAACATTTCCGACCTTTGTATTGGCCCAGTTAACGGTTACTTCATTTTCTCCCTTGCAGATATCTGTTACTGCAGTCATGGTAACACCAGCCATTTTCTGAAGAACAGAATTGATTGTGGTTTTTGCTTCCACAGTGACTACGCGGTTTTTACCGACAGGAATATTATCTATTTTAATTTCACCGGCTCTTCCTGATTCGATGGCAACATCAGTTTTTGAAAGGGGAGATGTAATCCCCGTTCCTGAAACAGAAACATCTGCTATTTCAATCTCACTTACATTAAGTGCACGGGCTGCAGAGTTTCCTGTTGTAACTACAAGTGATCCAAACTGATTTTGTGAAGACTGATTTTCTTCATGAACAGTTACAGTATTGGGACAAGATACAAAAAGCAAAAGAAAAGAAACTAATGCGCAAACAAAAGCAAAGCGTGTTGACTTAATCATACTCTACTCCTTAAAAAAAACTGTACAAGTACATTATACACCCGCTCCCTTCATCTGTCCAAAAATGAAGGGCATTTTACGAGTGTGTGGTTACTTTCATTAGAATTTTCAAATACTTTTCTACAATTTTTCACTGACTCTTTTAAAATCAGTCAGCAAGAAGATAAACTGCAGAAAGGGCTGGAACTGTTACGGTGCCAGTATAGGTATTTCCCGTGAGCAGGTCTTTTCCGCTTGCGGAGAAGGTTTTGGAAGAAGATGTGTTGTAGTTAAATGCGATGTAAATTGTTTCTCCTCCGCCAACTTTTTTTGCAACATAGAAATCAGTCTGACCGGTAATCTGCTGATTTGTTCCGTTCCACAAAGCCTCATGGTCTGCACGGGCTTCAAGACACTTCTGTGTCCAGTCATGAACCTGCTGTTCATAAGTTGTAAAACCAGAAATCTTACCGCTTGAACGGGCAACATTATCAGCATACCAGCCAGTACCGTTTGAGTTATCAGCAGAACGGGCACCAATTTCATCACCATAGTAGATTGTAATTGGTCCAGAATATGCACACTGAGCAGCAAGAAGAACTTTATTGCGTCCTACATATTCACTATTATCATAACCGCAAGAATACTTTTTCTGAATAAGGTCACCAATACGATAAAGGTCATGGTTAGAAAGCATAAAGTTTGGATAATATATGTCGTATTTTCCGTCAGAATCGAGACATGAATATCCTTTTTCTGTATAAGTCTTGTACAAATAGCTCAAGCCTGTTGTAATATTTCCTGTTGTTTTTCCATTCCATTCCTGAGCAAATCCCTGAACGACCTGATAATATGCAGGGAAATCAAAACATCCATTTAAGCCGTAGCCGGATGCTGAACCTGCCTTTACCGAACCATTCTGTATTGTAGCAGCATCACCATTCCAATGTTCACCA
>JAEEGL012286806.1_pt1 | contig 19443 bp, 20 predicted proteins | sample 9134231 | NCBI WGS metagenome assembly JAEEGL01 (sample SAMN16246548, study PRJNA631951) | gut metagenome | biome: gut microbiome; feature: rumen; material: fiber-attached | host: Bos | place: Iran: Karaj | collected 2018-10
TATCCACGTGTTACTGAGCCGTATGCCATGAATATAAATTCATTCGACTTGCATGGCTTAATCGAATCCCAATAGCAGTAGCTTCCGCCAGGATCAAACGGATTTACACACAGTAAATCAATTCCCAAAGCGGAAAAAAAACACACTGTTCTTATAGAAGTATAAGTAAACAAAATAAAGGATTAATAAATAAGCTAGTTATTTATCGGCAGGTATATTTAAAAATATACTTTACCACATCATGTATTGTTATACATTCGCTTAACGTACATCAAACTAAAAATTTCTTGCAATATTGCAAATTTTTTTAGTTTTCATAATTCATAATCATTATTGCTACAATTGGAAATGCAACCATCATAACATTGAACATAAATTCAGTTGTTCAGGTCATCACCGTTATGTGTTGTAGCACATACTATTGACAACAAACCAATTCAATCAAATTAATTAGAAAATATTGCACAATAGGTTTAAAAAAAATTATAAGATAACTGATTTTTGAAAAATGTTTAAAAATAGTTAATCATAATTATTGAAAAGTGCAGGAGATGGGATTCGAACCCACGTAGGCCTACGCCAGAGGATCTTAAGTCCACCCCCTTTGGCCAGCTCGGGCACCCCTGCATATACAAAATAGTTATTGAAATTAAGCCTTAGGGGGGAATTGAACCCTCGACCTACGCCTTACCAAGGCGTCGCTCTACCCCTGAGCCACTAAGGCATTACAAAATTAGATTAAATTAAAGTGCAGGAGATGGGATTCGAACCCACGTAGGCCTACGCCAGAGGATCTTAAGTCCACCCCCTTTGGCCAGCTCGGGCACCCCTGCATATACAAAATTAATATAATTTAACTGCTCCCTAATAGAGAACAATATTATATTTTATTTAGGTTATATTTATACTTAATGGTTAATCAATATAAAAAAAATAACAACAACTATATTATATATTAGGAATATATTATTAAATTCAATTAAAGAAATAGGAGAAATGAAGAAATTGTCAAAAACTCAAGTTACTGATATACTATTACTGGGTTTCATATCAGGAGTAGTTGCAATACTAACTAGTTTTATGGGAATAAGCGGTACTATTATTGGAGCTGTGGTAACTTCAATTATTGCAGAAACATTGAAAACTTATTTCAAAGAACCAATAAAAGATAAAATAAATGAATATGAAAAAGAAAATCAGAATATCCCACGAACAACCAGATATCCTGATGAGTACAGAACGGACACATATTCAAGTATGCCGAGACCTAAGAGATATGAAAATAATTCATATAAATCTGATGATGATTCTTTCCTTACGGCAAAAATATTATTCATATTCCCTTTAGTCATAATCTTGATTATAGAATTAATTCATTTCCTTGGAGCAATTCACTTAATTCCTTATGATATATTTTATTCATTAGAAAGCATAACAAACTGGAAACTATTGAGAACCATTGGTTATGCTTTAATAATCATGGGAATATATCCGATACTTTCTAAAAAATTCAGCACTCATAATGGAATCATTTTAATTATAGTGGGACTAATCGAATTGATGTTTGGATATGCTGACGTAAGTAATAATGCTTTGATGCTAACTTCCATGATTAGCTCATTAAAAGAATTCATAAACATTGGAATTATTTTAGCTATATTATACACAATTCTTACTATTCATGAAGAAAGTAATGAAAAAAAAGTTCATAAGTTTTGAGGGGTGTGATTAATAAAGGTAAATTAAAACATTTACCTAACTATCTTTTTTATTGACTATTTATGTATGATTCAATAACACCTCTGCCCGTATTTCTAAAAGCTCTTGCAACTCCACCCTGTCCTAATTTTATACCTCCAAAAATACGTGAAATCATAATCATATATCCGTCTAATTTATATTCCTGCAATAATTCCAACAATACCCTTCCAGGAGATCCTACTTCACCATCATTACGGGAATCCTCTTGATTGTTAACCAGTGCTGCATAACAATGATGAGCTGCTTTTTTATACTTTTTGTTATGTATCTTTTGAATTTCTTCTATATCAGAATCCAAATTTTCAATTTTGTATAAGTGAGCAAAAAATTTTGATTTCCTGTCAACTAACTTTCCTGCAAAAACTTCTTCTACTGCCATATTTTCACCAATTATCTGACGGGATATTTAAGATTTTTTTTAGGTTTACTTTCAGCATCAACAACATCGTTTTCCGTAATGTCTAAAAATTGCATATACAAATATCTTCGTATATATGTCTGAATTTTACCTAAATTTTGTAATTGATTGTTTATATTTCCTTCATTAGGATATTCTTTTCCAGGCATACAGAACTCTGTTTCTTCCTTATTTTCCAAATCATATACTTTTAATGCGTAATGATTTTGTTCATAGGTAAAACGTGTAGCCAAATCTAATTCTAAACAAATTTCTATTGCTTCCGGGATTATGTCTTTTAATTCATAGTATGAAAAATTTTGAAACTTATTGTAACCTGATTTTGTTATACCTTTATCCTTAAATTTTTTTCTTGCTATCATGATTTTTCTGTAAAGGTTTACGGGCATTTCTTCTTTAATATAATTTTCTGTGAACATAGTCTAACCTGATAATTTTCTGATAATAAGTATTTGTCCTTAATAAAAGTTTAATTATGATAAGTATTAATATTTTTGAAAAGATTAAATATTAAACAAAATTATAATATAACATAACTTGACTAATAAATTTTTTAAGTGACAGAATATGCCAAAGAATATTAAAAATAATACACTCAAGGAAATTTTAGATATCATTTTATATGAGGCACCATCAACTCAGGATGAGATTGCCGATAAATTAAATATTAGTCGCAGATACGTAACAAAACTTTTAAAACCTTTGATAGATGAGGATGTAATTAAAAAAGCATATGTTGTAGATTTAAAAAAATTCAATGAAATATCTGAAATGTATGAAACAGAGTATTCCGTTCCCGAATATTCAGGAGAATTCTTTATTAAAGAGATGCTCAAGGATATGGGTGAACAGATCAGCAAACAATTTGCTTGGTCGTTTGAAGCATTGAAAAATAATGACATTGATTTAGCTGAAAAAGCCTTGAAAGAAGATTTGAATACAAATCATATGTATAATAAAATCAAGTCATCTACAGATGCTGTTATTGCTTTAGATCCTTATTTTGAATATAACAACACAATAATGTTTAATGAAATTGCTTATGATATGGAAAGAATAGGAGACCACATTTGCCATATTCCCAAATTTGTAATTGAAGAAAACAAGGAAGTAAAGGAACCGGTAATTGACATATTGGAAGAAATGTATGAAACTTCAAATACCATGTTTAGAAAGGCTGTTAAAAGTTTTCTTAAGAGAGATCCCAATATTAAGGAGAAAATGGAACGTTACGAAGATGAGTTAACTAATCTTCAGAAATTAGCTACTAAAAAAATTTCTAGTCAGATGGCAAAGGATGATATTAATAAAAATAATTCTACATTTTATTTAATTTTATTTAGAGTGGTAAAATCATTTGAACGTATTGGTGATATTTCTATTGAAATTACTGAAGCCACTACCCAATTTTATATTGAAAATCAGTCTAACTTAAATAGTAATCATTTTCAATATTTGAATAAAAAATAAGTATAATAAAAAAAGTTTAAAAAAATAATTATTTTAAAAAATTAAAAACAAAATGAAGATATTATTTGAATTATTTTGATGCTAATTCAATATCTTCAGCTTTAACTGTTTTACGACCTGCATGTTTTGCAAGTTTAGTTGCATCACGTGCTAAATCTTCCCCAATTTCTTCTAAAACATCTGCTAGTTTTATTGCAGCATCTTCACTAATTCTTGATGCTCCTGCATTTTTAAGTAATCTTTTAATGGGTGCGATTGGTAATTCTGACATATTTATCAGTACCTCCTTAATGTTTGTTAATTATATTGTTTTATACTTTATATATAGTTATGGTTATTTGATAAATATTCTATTACTTTTGAATTAAATTATTATGGATTAATAGATTCAAAAATGATTATATTATAAAAAATAGACTAATGTAAATATTTCAATATTATAATTATAAAATATTAATCCTTTTTTTATAAAAAAGAATAATGAATACTGTCGATGAAAATTCAAGATTTCAAAACAAATTATCAATCTTCAACAACATAAAGAATTATTAAAAATAATGTTAATTAAAATAAGTCTTATTATCCAAAGTATGATTTTAATTATTTAAAAAATAAATAATAAGGGAGGTTAGTTAAAAGAATACAATTACTCATCAGTCAATATACATGTTGCATGTCTAGCTGCCCAACATTGAACACATATACCTACTGGAAATCCGGCAGTATGAGTATCAGCCAGTTCAACATTTACTCCCAAAACAGTAGTATTTCCACCAAGCCCCATAGGACCTATACCAGTATCATTAGCAATTGACAACAGTTCATCTTCCAAATCAGCCAAACGTTGGTCTGGATTTTTTTCATCAATTGGTCTAAGAAGCGCTTTTTTAGCTAATTTCATAACCATATCCGATGAACCACCAATTCCAACACCAATAACTGTAGGAGGACAAGGTTTACCTCCTGCAGAAATAATCGTCTTTTTAAAGAATTTTTTAATTCCATCAATTCCTTCACCAGGCAAAAGCATAGCTAACTTATTATTATTTTCTGAACCGAAACCTTTAGGAAAAACAGTTAATTCCAATATAGGTTCATTTGTTAATTCCACATTTATCTGAGGAATACCTTTACCAATGTTGTTTCCAGTATTTTGTCTGGTTAATGGATCTACAACATTAGTTCTTAAAGGAACATTTTCAGTAGCTAATTTAACACCATCAATAATTCCCTGTTCTAAATTTTCAACTTCAACATTACCTAACTTTACAAAAATAATAGGCAAACCGGTATCCTGACACATTGGAACGTTATTTTCTTGTGCTAATTCAAGATTTTTTAAAATTGATTTAATATTCAAACGAGCAATTTCACTTTTTTCATTTTCATAAGCTTGATTTAATGCTTTTACAATATCTTCCGGCAATACGATAGCCGCTTGTTTATATATATTACAAACTGCTTCTGCAACTTGTTGTTGAGTAATCATAATATCAGTCCTTAAAAAAATTGTTCTAAAATAAGATATGTTAAAACTAAATATTAAATAATGAGTAAAAAAATGAGATAATAATTCTGTATAAAAAATAGTGAATAAAAAAAGTAAAGATGAAAAGAGGAATAATTACATGATTATAATTATTCGGATAATCCTAGTTGTTTACTTTGACCATCTACAAAGTTTTGGATTATTCCAATATGTTCTTCATCTAAGTGTCTGAATCTTTTTTGTACTTTTAAGTATTCTTCAACAGGTAATTTTTGACTAGGTTTAACTGTTACTTCTATTTTACCATTAACTGCTTCGTATAATACCCACATATGAGTATCTACTGCAAGTTTACCTAATTTAACTGTTTTTTCCGGAGAATAACCCCAACCTGTTGCACATGGTTGTAATACGTGTATGTATGCTGGACCAGGAATTTCGGATGCTTTTTTAACTTTTGCCATTAAATCCTGTGGATGAGAAATACATGCTGTTGCTACATAAGGTACGCCATGAGCTACCATAATTGCTGCCATGTTTTTCTTAAATTTATCTTCACCGAAACTTTCTTTTCCTGCAGGGGAAGTGGTTGTACTAGCTCCAAATGGAGTTGAACTACTTCTTTGGATACCTGTGTTCATGTATGCTTCGTTATCGTAACATATGTAGATTATGTTTTGTCCTCTTTCCATAGCTCCAGATAATGATTGCATACCGATATCGGTTGTACCACCGTCTCCACCAAATACTACAATATTTGTGTCTTCTATTCCTTGTGCTTTTAAAGCTCCTTCTACTCCACTAGCTACTGCAGATGCATTTTCAAATGCAACGTGTATCCATGGAATTTCCCATGCAGTTTCAGGATAAGGTGTGGTGATTACTTCAAGACATCCTGTTGCTGATACTGCAATAGTGTTTTCACCTAATGCTTTTAATGCTAATCTTGCAGCAATAGTTGCACCACATCCTGCACAAGCTCTGTGTCCTGGTGCTAAGTATTCTTTTTCGTCGACTCCTTTCATTTTAATCTACTCCCTTAATCCGATCCATTCTACATCATTAGTAGGATTTTCTGTTTTTGCAATAATTTCTTCAATATTGTCTGGTGTTATGTCACGTCCACCTAAACCTATTACGAAACCGTATGATTCATTATTTACTGAAGACCTTACATCTGAGAACAATGCTCCACCTACAGAGAATGAAATATCTTTATCCAGTACAGCTAATCTAGCATCTTTAACTGCTTCTTTAAGTGCTTCTTTTGGGAATGGTCTGTATGATCTTATTCTGATTAAACCTACTTTCTTACCTGCTTCTCTTTGTTCATCAATTACATCTTTAATTGTTCCACAGATAGAACCCATTGCAATTAAAATTATTTCAGCATCTTCGGATTTATATTCTTCAATTAATCCATAGTAACGACCAAATTTATCTCCGTATTCTTTACCTACTTCTTCAATTAATTCTTTTGATGCGTTAACTGCTTTTTCCAAATCGTATCTGATTTCAAGATAGTGTCCTGGGTCTGCTAATGTTCCTAAACTCATAGGATCATCTGTTCTTAAATATGCATTTACTGGTGTAAATGGTGGTAAGAATTCATTTGCTTCTTCCTGGCTGATTAATTCTACTGGGTCAACAGTGTGTGTTAAGATGAATCCATCTACACATACCATTACAGGAACACATATTTCAGGGTTTTCTGCAATTTTGTATGCTTGTAAAACTGTGTCAAATGCTTCTTGACCTGTTTCACAGAATAATTGTATCCATCCGGAATCTCTTTCAGATATTGAATCCTGTTGATCGTTCCAAATGTTGATTGGTGCTGATAAAGCACGGTTTGCATTTGCCATTACAATTGGTAATCTCATACCAGCTGCTGCAAATACCGGTTCGTGCATATATGCTAACCCTTGACTTGAGGTTGCTGTAAATACTCTTACTCCTGCACCAGATGCTCCTATTGCTGCACTCATTGCACTGTGTTCAGATTCTACTCTTATGTATTGGGAATCTAATTCACCATCTGCAACATAATCTGCTAATTTTTCAGATATTTTTGTTTGCGGTGTAATAGGATATACTGGAATAACACTTGGTCTTGCAAGTTTAACTGCTTCAGATATTGCTTCTGCTGATGATATAACTTTTACTACCATTATTCTCGCTCCATTGTAATTGCTTTTACCGGACATTCTTCTGCACAAATTCCACAACCTTTACAGTAGTCGTAGTCTGGATCATATTCTAATGAAATACATCCATCAGGACAGTATAAATAACAGAGTCCACATCCTATACATTTTTCTTTATCTGCAACTGGTTTAAATGTCCTCCAACTACCAGTTTTATTTCTCCTAGTACTTCCAGGATCTCTTACAGCGGCTCCTATTGATTTCATAATTTCACCATTCTCCTTAATTATTCTACATTTTGTTCATAGATGTATTCAGTAGCTTTTATGTTTGTTTCTGCCACTGGACCTTTGAAAGTTGATTTTATTGTAGTTAATAATGAATCAATAGATACTACTCCTGTTTTTGCTGATAAGTAACCTAACATAATTGTGTTTACTATGTTTCTTCCAATGTTATCTAATGCTATTTGAGTTGCATCTACAGTGTAAGTTTCAATATTCTGTTCTTCAAGAGAAGGAATTGTTTCTCTTGGAGTGTTTATTAAAACTGCTCCATCATCTTGTAAACCAGAAGTTAAATTAACTACGTTAGCTAATGTTTCATCTAATACTACCACATATTTTGGTTCGTAAATTTGATATCTTCTTCTGATTGGTTCTTCACTAATCCTAGTGAATGCTGTTACTGGTGCTCCTCTTCTTTCAACACCAAAAGATGGGAAAGCCTGAGTGTATTTATCCTCTTCAAATACTGCTTTTGCTAAAATCTCAGCAGCGGTTACAGCTCCTTGACCTCCCCTTCCATGAAATCTTATTTCAATCATTGAGAAATTCCTCCAAATCATCTCATAATAGTTTTTTTAGCGAATAAAAATAGTACATATTAAATTAAAGTTTTATTAACATTTAATTTTTCAAATATCCACACTATAATTAATCATGTTAAATCATTATGTTTTTTATTATATTTATAATTACGGTTACATTTAAAATATGTTTAATTTTTTTATAATTAAATAATCAATTTCAAATCAAAATATATTTTATTAAAAAATTAATAAAAAATTTTCAATAATTTCTAAACTAAATGAAAATATTAATAAAATCAATTAAGAATAGTGTATAATTTATAGAATTTCAAGAAAATAGGGTATGATAAATCGTTATAAATATTTTTAATTCCATCATAAAATTACATTAATTTTAAAGAAAATATAGTAAATTAGAACAAAAAGAGGTGATAAAAATTAAAATTTTAATTATTACAGGATTACAAGCAAAAGACCTGATTATCAAAAATTTAGCAAAATACGAAAAACATGACATATACTTAAAAGTATTGCCTATGCCAATAGCTGCATTCATTACACCGAAATTAATTATTTATCACCTTAAAGATAATCAAATAATAAACTCATTAAATACTGATAACACAACACCAGTAAACAATATAGATATAATTTTAACACCCGGATTAATGAGACAGGATGCTGATGAAATTCGCAAAGAACTTAATATAAATGCGTATAAAGGACCAAGCAATGCTGCTGATTTAAAAGTCACATTGGACATAATTGATGAAATAGAATTATCCACAACCACTCCTGCAGATATATTAATCAGAGATAAACAATATCAGGAAGCAATTAATATTATCAATAAATATCAAAGCCAGGAAAATACTGAAAAACTATTGGAAAAAGAGGGAAATTTTAAAATTCATAACTGTCCATTAGGTATTGATTTTCCTATGCGTGTATTGGGAGAAATTGCAAACGCACCCGAACTAAGTGATGAGGAATTACTTTCTAAAGTGGAGTATTATATCAACTCAGGTGCAGACATGGTAGATATTGGAATGCATGCAAATGAAAACAATCCCCAAAAAGCTTATCATATGATTAAACTGATTAAAGACAATTATGATATTGGATTAAGTATTGACACAATGCATCCTCTTGAAATCAGGGAAGGATTAAGGGCCGGTGCCGATTTAATTTTAAGTATCGACCATGGAAATTATAAAAATATTATAGATGATGTTAAAGAATATGATGCCAAAGCCGTAATTATCCCAACAAATTATGAAAAAAATTACATTCCAAAAACAGCACTTGAAAAAGTGGAATCTCTGGAAAAACTTACCAAAAAATGTAAAGACATTACAACAATAGCAGATCCGTTACTTGATCCGATTAATAGTCCATCGCTTACAGAATCAATATGTGCATGTAAACTGTTTAGAGAAAGAAATCCTACACAGGCATTATTTTTCGGAGTGGGAAACGTGTCCGAATTATTGGATGCCGACAGTAATGGAGTCCATGCAGTGTTAAGTGGTATTGCAATGGAAACGAATGCAAACATCCTATTTACACCAGAAAGCAGTTTAAAAACAAAACACAGCATTGAAGAACTTAAAACTGCATCCAACATGATGTTCATTTCCAAAATTAAAGAAACGATACCTAAAAATTTGGGCATAACCCTTGTAAACTATAAGGACCGGTTCAAAAAAGATGATATAAAAATCGATACAAGCAACATCCCACACATCAAAGCGGTGGCTGATGGAAAATTTGTTCCGGATATAAAAGGAAGCTTTAAAATAGTCGTTGAAGACAATCTTATTAAGGCAATCCTTTATAAGGATTATGAATTGAACTGTGTGATTGAAGGAACTACTGCCAGGGCAATATATGAAGAAATTTTAAGAAGAGATTTAATCAGTAGAATGGAACATTCTGCATATTTAGGGATGGAACTTGAAAAGGCAGAAATTGCTTTAAAACTGGATAAAAAATATATTCAAGATTTCCCAATATTTTAATATACGAAATTATTTGTAGGAGAAATAAATTTGACGAGTAATGTTTGTACTCAATGTGGATATGAACATGTGGTTATACACCGAAAACAAAACGGACAAAGATTATGTAGCACTTGTTTTAGAAAATCCATTGAACAAAAAGTACTGAAAACTATAAAAAAACAAAAATTAATCACTAAAGGAGATAAGGTTTTAGTTGGCTTATCTGGTGGTAAAGACAGTGTGGCTTTATTAAAAATCCTGAATATTCTTAAAGAAAAAAATATTATAGAACTGGAAGCCGTCACTATTGATGAAGGAATATCAGGTTATCGGGAAGAAGGTGTTCGAATAGCAAAAGATGTGGCAAAAGAACTGAACATCAAACATCATATCATATCATTTGAAGACAAATATTCTTTCACAATAGATAAAATTATGGAAGTAGAATCACAGGAGGAACATCCACAACATGCATGCACCTATTGTGGAGTATTCAGAAGACAAATATTTAATCAGACAGCACGTGAAATAAACGCTACAAAACTTGCTACAGGACATAATCTTGATGACGAAGCACAAAGTATCTTAATGAACTATTTGGAAGGAAATATTAACAACATGGTTCGGATTGGATACAAGACGGAATCCCGAGATGAAAGATTTACACAAAAGATTAAACCTCTAAGGGAGATTCCTGAAAAAGAAATTGGATTATATGTTTTGGAAAGTGGTTTCGAGGTTCATTTTGATGGATGTCCATATGCCCATGAATCGTTTAGAATGGAAATTGGTGATTTTTTACGAGAAGAAACTTTGAAACATCCTACAATAATGTACTCAACATTAAACGGTTTTGAAAAAATAAAACCGGCCATTAAAAAAGATTATATGGAAAATCATACCGGAAAACCCAACAAGACATGCATCAAATGTGGTGAACCATCATCACAGGATATTTGCAAATCATGTAAATTCCTAGAAAAAATTCATGAAAAACTGGCATAGGTGAAATTATGAGTATAAAATTAATAAACAAAGACGATGTTAAAGAAATAGATTTTGAAGAAAATATTACTATTGAAGAATTATTAAAAAAAGAAGAAATTCCTATTGAAACCGTTGTAATAAAACAAAACGGTGAAACAGTTACAGAAGACGAAATTATAAATGATAATGATGAAATAGAAGTTATTAAAGTAATATATGGAGGATAATCAACCCATTATTCTTTTAATAATTCTTTTAAATCTTTTAAGAACATATCAATATGTTCCTTTTTTACATGTGGCATTAAAACCAATCTTACTACATGAGGACGTTGTGCTACAGAAACTCTCCACCCACATTCATATAATTCTTGTTTTAAAACATCCACACTTTTTATATCCGTATTGAATGAAATTAAGTTTAATTCCGGTTTACATATTAAATTAATATGGTCCATATCCTTTAATTTGTCATAAGTGTATTGTGTTAACGTAATAGCATCTTTGACTATTTTTTGATATCCTTCTCTACCATAATATTTCAATAAAGTCCATGTAGCTGCAGTTGCCGCCCCTGAACGAGTTCCGACAATAGTAGTTTGTTTATTTCTTGTTAAATATGGAGTTTTAACGGCTAATTTATCAAGATGTTCCGAATGTCTAAACAGTATACCTCCTGCAGGAACTGGTGCAAGCCCCATTTTATGAGGATCTATCGTCATAGAAGATACACCTTTACATTTGAAGTCAAAGTTTAAATTAAGATTATTCTTATTTTCTAAGAATGGTATTATAAAACCACCGAATGCGGCATCAATATGTAGGTAAATATTATTTGAATAGGCTATTTCTGAAATTTTTTCTATGTCATCAATTAATCCCAATTCAGTAGTACCTGCTATAGCAACAATAGCCATCGTATTTTCGGTAATTAAATCCTCTATTTTTGATACGTCCATTTTATAATTCTCATCCAGTGGAACATACCTCGGTTTTAAAGATAACATTGAAATAATCTTTTTAAATGAAAAATGTGCAGATACGGGTAAAATTATCTCAGGAATACCTTCATGTTTTTCCTGAAACAAATATTTGGCAACGGTCATCGCCATAATATTGGCTTCAGTTCCTCCAGTAACAAGATGTCCGGATGGATTTTCTAAATGTAATAACTGTCCCAACATTTCGATTACTTCTGATTCCATTAATGCAGTTCCTGGAAACAAACCAGGATCTCCCAAATTTGTTTCAATAAACATTTTGTATGCTTCCATAGCAATCGGATCAGGTTTAGTACACATCGAACTTAGGATTCTACCTGATTCATAGGACATGTCCATATCTTGAAATTTTTTTAAATTTTCAAAAATATCTTCTTTAGTCATTCTATTATCTAACATCATATTACCTATTCGAAAATAATTATCAATAATTAAAATTACTTCTAAAAAATAAAATAAAAATAATTTTCTTAAAAAGATTATTTGATTAAAAATATTAATGAAATAATCGTTGTTAAAATATATGTAAAACAAAGTTAAAATATTTTTAAAAAGTTATAAAAAATAAGGGGGTGAAGAGTGTTGAATCTATTCATCATTTAAAACTTTTCTAGCTGCATCAAGCATGATTTTTTTCTCAACTTTTGCAACTAACTTTCTGATAGTAGGAACTGCATCAGTATTTGCAGAGATACTGCTAATTCCTGATTCTACTAATTTTTCTACTATTTCCGGTTTACTACCTGCTTGACCACAGATACTTGTAGTTACTCCAGCTTCGTTACATTTTTTAATTACGTTCATAATTAATTTCATTACAGCCGGATGTGCTTCAGTATAATGTTTAGCAACTAATTCATTATTTCTATCCAAAGCTAAGGTATATTGAGTTAAATCATTTGTTCCGAAACTTACAAAGTCAAGTCCTTCAGCTAAGAAATCTTCAATAATAATTGCGGAAGCAGGAGTTTCTACCATCATACCAAAGTCAACATCTACATGTGGAATTAAACCTACTGATCTTGCAATTTCTTTTGCTTCACGAAGTTCTGATGGTTTGTGTAACAATGGTAACATTACACCAATGTTAGTATAACCTTGTTCGTGTAATTTTTTAATTGCTTTAAATTCAGCTTTTAAAATGTCAGGCTGATCGAGTTCTCTTTTTATTCCTCTCCAACCAAGCATTGGGTTTGCTTCATCAGGTTCGTTTTCTCCACCTTCGAGTGTTTTAAATTCATCAGTAGGAGCGTCTAATGTTCTGTACCAAACTGTTTTTGGATAGAACACATCTACCACTTTAAGTATGTTATCAACTAATACTTGAACTAGTTCGTCTTCTCTTCCTTCATCAATGAATTTGTAAGGAACTATACCTGTTGCTAACATCATGTGTTCGGTTCTAAGTAAACCTACACCATCTGCACCGGTAGCATATGCTTTTTTAGCTGCTTCAGCCATACTTACATTTACTTTTACATCAGTAACTGTTACTATAGGAGCTGCTCCAACATTTATTTGAGTTTCATCAGCTTCAACATCATCTTTGTCTCCACCGAATTCACCTTCATATACTAATCCTTTTTTACCATCAATTGTAATTTTGGAATTTTCTTCAAGTACTGTTGTTGCTTCACCGGTTCCTGCTACACAAGGAATTCCTAATTCTCTTGAAATAATAGCAGCGTGACAGGTTACTCCACCTTCATCGGTTACTATACCGTTAGCCCTTTTCATTGCAGGTACCATATCAGGAGTTGTCATTGTAGTAACAAGAATATCTCCATCTAAGATTTTATCAAGTTCATCCAATTCTCTGATAATTTTTACAGTTCCGGATACTAAACCTGGACTTGCACCTAAACCTCTTGTAATAATTACTCTTTCTTCATCGTCGTCTAAAGATTCTGCATTTTTAGCTACATCGATGTTGTCAAGAGTTGTGATAGGTCTTGCTTGAAGCATGTATACTTTATCATTTTCGATACCCCATTCAGTATCCATAGGAGCACCGTAATGTTTTTGTATTTTTCTACCAAGTTGAGTTAGTTGTTCTAAATCAGAATCGGTGAGAACTCTTTTATCTTTTAAATCATCAGGAACTTCTATTTGTACTGTTGCACCAGTTTCAGGATCTTTTGTGAACATTGTTTTCTTGGTGTTTATTCTGTAAGATTTTACTTCATCGTTAGCTTTATCGTAACGACATGTATCCGGAGTTACTGTACCAGATACTACACCTTCTCCTAATCCCCATGCTCCTTCAATAAGCATTTCTTCTTCACCTGTTGAAGGATCTACAGTAAACATTACTCCTGCTTTTTCAGAGTTTACCATTTGTTGTACAACTACTGCAATCAATACTTTTGAATGATCGAAATCATTTTCAGCACGGTAGAATATTGCTCTTGCTTCAAATAAAGAAGCCCAACACATTCTTACATTAGTTAATACATCATCTATACCACTAATGTTTAAATATGTGTCTTGTTGACCTGCAAATGAAGCATCAGGTAAATCTTCTGCTGTAGCTGATGATCTGATAGCAACAACAACATCCTCTTTTTCAACATCCATGCATAATTTATTGTATGATTCAATAATTGCTGTTTGAATATCATCAGGAATATCTGTTGTAACAATTAATTGTTTTATATCTTCAGCAACTTTTTGTAATTCTGGTGTGTTGTTTATGTCTAATGTTGCTAACATATCGTTGATTTGATCAACAATACCAGTTTCTGTAATAAATTTTTGGTATGTTCCTGCGGTAATTACAAATCCCGGTGGTACAGGAATTCCTGCATTTGTAAGTTCACCAAGGTTTGCACCTTTACCACCAGCTATAGGTATATCATCCTTAGAAAGTTGTTTAAAAAATTCAACATAGTTCATTTATAACACTCTTCTTTATTTTTTATTCCATTATATGATTTTATTTATATAACTTTTAAAGGATTAGAACCAATTAAAGGAAATTGATTGAAATGTGGTTATATAAATTCCACTATTTATTCTATTATTAAATCCTTCGATATCTTAGTTATAGTATCAAATTAGAATTGAACAAGGTCGTTACCTTTATCAACAACTAATTTACAGGATACTGGTAATTTCATTGCTGCTCTGTTTAATGCTACTTTTGCACTTTCAAAGTCTTTTACATTAACATAAGCTGTAATTACTCTTTGGTTTTTACGTACTAAAGCTTCAGAACTAACTGCTTTACCAAATGCTCCTCTCATACCACTTTGTACCCTATCTGCACCTGCTCCGGTTGCCATAGGATTTTCTCTTACGATGTGATGTGGGTATACTCTGATTTTTAATCTGTAACCTAATTTACCACATTGTCTTTGTAAATATCTGTTTGAAGCAATCCTTGCTGCTTCTAATGAATTGTGAGTTAAATGTGTGTGATCTTTAACTGCTAATGATATTTCTAATGGGAAATCTTCTGATAAATTACCCATATCATATTGTACAATTTTTGATGCTGGTATTTTTCTAATATAATCTTTTCTTGTGTATGGTCTTACCATTATTATTCTCCTCCGTAAATTATAGTTTTTTTATCTTTTAAAAAACTTATTAATAATACAATAAATAGTATTTCAATTTTAAAATCAATTCACGTGTTAAACATGCAATCGAATATATTAATTTATGATTTGTTAACGATATTATATATAAATTCTGTTAATAAAAATAAAATTTTTTATCATAATTTTATTATTTATCAAATTAATAATCTTTAATTACATTATCAAATAAAATTCTATTATAGAAAATATATTTGGGTCTAAGAATGAAAATTAAAACAAAAATAACTTTTAACTATCTAAATAATAAATATGCAAAAATAGCTTATCAATCATTATATCCTGATAATGAAGGTTTTATTGAATCATATGTTGAAAATGAAAAATTAATCTGCATTATAGAAAATGAAAATATTTCTACAGTATTGAATACTATTGATGATTTAATTCAATGCGAAAAAATGATTGAAATGACATCTGAAATTATATAAAAAAAATATAGGGAAAAACCCTATTGTACTTATTCATCTTCTTCATTTAAAACTTCAGGAATTTCTTCTTCTGTTTCTTCTTCTGGAGTGTTGTCTTCAAATTCATCGATGAATTGTACTTTTTCAATTCCTTCTATGTTTTCATAAGCTTCTCTTGCAACTCTGAATTTTGATAAAGTTACTTCTTGTGCAGATCTTTGGTCAAATCCTGCAATTAATCCTAAATTAATTTTTGCAACTTCATCTTCGAAATCAATTTTAACATCATCTAAGTTTAAGTTAGGATTTCCATAGTATACTTCAATTAAACCTTTAATTTTTTCTTCGTTATCGTCAATAGTTTCAACAATTTCTAAATCATAAACTATATCTTTTCCTGCTAATTCGTGGTTAAAGTCTACTCTTACTCTTCCACCATCTACAGTTCTTACAATTCCAGGATTTCCTTCTAAAGTTAAAGGCATACCTACAAATGGTTTAATGTTTTGTTTTTTAAATTCTTTCATTGGAATTAATTGTATTTTTGAAGGATCTCTTTTACCAAAAGCATCTTCACATGGGATTTCTACAGATTTTTTGTCCCCAACATCTAATTTTTGGATTTCTTCGTGTAATTTAGGAATTAATTGACTTGATCCAACTGCTAAAATCATTGGGTGGTAATCTTTTTCTGGGTTTTTAATACCTGCTTCTTCTGCTACATCTTCGTAGGTAGTATCGAATACATCCCCAGTTTCTTTAACTTTTCCTGTATAGTTTAATCTTATGAAAGCTTTATCATCTATTGCCATATTTTTCCATGATCTCCTTTTAAATTATTTTCTAAATTATGTTCAAATTTTTTAAGAACGTCTTTATTTTTATATCCTAATATTCTGATTTTTTGTGGATAATTATTTATATATTTATGTACTTCATCCTTAAAAATACCTACTTCTAATACACTCAAAATTCTTTGTTTTCTATGAGTGCTGAAACCTTGTGTAATGTTTTCCAATAAATCATCTACATTATCAAAAGGCCGATTAGATAAAATATTCTCCACAGTATCGGAATCTATTAAATTTAAATTCATTAATTCTTCTTTTGAAAATGAATTAACATTATTTAGTAAAGAAGAGTAAGCACGTGTTTCATGTAATGGTGCATGGTTTAAGGACATCTCCTCTTTTAATAAATCAATAGTTTCTTGAGGTAACATATCATCCAATTGATCTACTTGCCCATTTGAAACTAATTCTCGAATTTTTGTACCGCTTACATTTTCCAGACGTGGAACAAAAATAAATTTATTCTTAAAATTAAAATTAATTTTAGTCAATGATTTGGCTAATGAAACAATAACATAATCATCATTGTTTAATTTACCTTCAAGAAGCACCTTATTATCTTCCATAGAAATAATTTTATATGGTTTTGGTGCTACCCCTTTACCATTATTTATGTAGTCAAGTATTATTTTAAATTTAGGGTCATCAGTAATATATCCTCTAGGTATATAATCAGCATTTAAAGTTTTAAACATTAAAGATAAACATAAAGAATATTGTCCTGAACCCATTATCCCCATAGGGGGTCCTTCAACAGCAATATCAGCACCAAGTTTAATTGCCAATTCAGCCCTTTTATGTCTGGTCATTATATAAGGCAAACCTCTACCATTACGTTCAAACAAACCGGGAATGACAGCAACAAATAAAGCTTCAGGATGCATACGTTTAGCTTCTTGCATACAAAATAAATGTCCATTATGTAAAGGAGAATATTCCGTAAAATCTGCTATAACAGGCGTTTGGTTAGTGGTGTTAATGATTTTCAAAGAATTCAATTCATTATCTTCACGAAACTGTTTTTTGTCTTCTTTAATTATAGACTCAACAAAAGTATCCATTTGCATAAAAATCAACTTAAAAATTTTTAAAAGATATATAAAAATTTGTTACATATATTATTAATAAGTAAAGATTTCTACAACCAATAGAAATAAAAGGGTGAAAAAAATGGGTGATTTAATATTAAAAAATTGTAAAACTATTGAAAATGAAATAGTGAACATCATCATAGAAGAAGGTAAAATTAAAGAGATGAAAAAAGAATTATTATCTTCAGATAAAACTACAGACAATATTATAGATCTTAAAGAAAAAACAGTAATCCCAGGGTTAATAGATCCCCACGTACACCTAAGAGATCCTGGTTTAACACATAAAGAAGATTGGAAAAGTGGAAGTGAAGCTGCAGCTCATGGAGGGTATACAACAATTATAGATATGCCCAACACTGTTCCAACAACAAATACTCTTGAAGCATTTAAAGAAAAAAAGGAAATTGCAAATAAAAAATCATGCGTAGATTTTGCATTACATGCCGGAGTTAAAACAAAAAAGGATGTTAAAGAAATACTGGAAGAAAAACCTGCAGCATATAAAATATTCATGGACCTTCATGAAATTGATGAATTATATCAGATGTTCGAATACGTGTCAAAAACAGATAAACCTTTATGTTTACATTGCGAAGATAAAAACATAGTGGATTATAACATCAAAACATTGAGCAGTAACCCAGATAATGATTCTAAGACAATTACATACAGTTATGCCAGAAGTGCATTAGCAGAATTGATAGCAGTTAATCGTGCAATAGAATTTGCAAAAAAATTAGATTTACAAATACATCTATGTCACATCAGTACCAGACAAACATTAGAATTAATTCATGAAGCAAGAACCAGTGCCAACATAACTATTGAAGCAACACCACACCACATATTCTTAGATAATACAACATATGAAAATTATGGAATTAAAGCTAAAACCAACCCACCGTTACGTGATAAAAATTACAACATCACATTGGATTTACTTAATGAATTTGATTCCATTGGAACAGATCATGCACCACACACTTTAGAAGAAAAACAAAAAAATACATGGACAAGTGCAGCAGGAATTCCAGGTTTAGAAGCAACATTGCCTTTACTTCTAACAGAAGTAAATAAAAATAAAATTACTTTAAAAGAAGTTGTCAGATTAACCAGCCATAATCCATCAAAAATATTTAAAATACCTAACAAAGGTTTTCTTAAAGAAGGATATGATGCAGACATCACTGTTTTAGACATGAAAAAAGAAGGCAAAATTAATGTAGATAACTGGTTTACTCAAGCAAAATACACTCCTTTTGAAAATAGAGAATATATTGGTTGTAATGTAATGACTATTAACAGAGGAAATATTGTCTCTGAAGAAAATGAAGTATATAAAAATGAAGGTAAATACGTTTACTAACTAATCTCCTCACTTTTTTTTAAAATTGAAATCA
>JAEEGL014191266.1_pt1 | contig 19443 bp, 16 predicted proteins | sample 9134231 | NCBI WGS metagenome assembly JAEEGL01 (sample SAMN16246548, study PRJNA631951) | gut metagenome | biome: gut microbiome; feature: rumen; material: fiber-attached | host: Bos | place: Iran: Karaj | collected 2018-10
GAGTCAGACAGGCAAGAAGGAGAAATATTCTCTTCGGAACCGTATGGCTTATCGGACTCATTTATATTGCGATAGTCGTTTACAGGCACTATTTCCTGGGAGAAAGCCTGAGAGCTCATCTTTTGATCGCCCATGTTTACGATGCGTTTGTAATTTTCCTTTTGGTATTTATCAGATGTTATGATCTGTATAAGGGACAAAATAATCATCAGATATCATCCTATGCAACGATCATGACCGGGGTTGCGGCACTTATCGATATTATCAGATACAATTATTTCTATCGCTTATCACCCCGCGGTAGTGCCGGATTTACCATAAGCGTAACCTGTGTTGTAATGATCTTTTTCGTTCTCTCACTGTTCTTTGACTACATGACTACAACGATCATGGATGCAAGGGAGGAAGAGAGAATAGGACTTATCTCGAAACTGGCATATACGGATCCTCTTACGGGACTCAATAACAGACAGGCAACCGAGCGATTTTTCGACAGCATCGATGCTTCGGGAGACCAGTATATAGCGGTTCAGTTCGACTTAAATGATCTTAAGAAGGCCAATGATACATACGGTCATGAAGAAGGCGACAAATATATTGCTCTTTTCGCGGAAACACTTAAGACCGTTTTTGAAGGAAAAGGATATATCGCCAGAACAGGCGGCGATGAATTTATCTATGTAATGACACCTAAGGCCGAGGGAGACAGGAAGTGGGTTCAGAACAGACTGAAGGATCTGAACGCCATCTTATCCAACAAAGATACCGGTCATTCCGGACTCAGGATGAGCACCGCATTCGGAAGCTATGATTCCATGGATGATGAAGCAAAGGATATCCGAGACGGTCTCAGAATTGCGGATGCGAGAATGTATGAAATGAAGAAAGAAATGAAGGCAGGACGCTGAACCGGTCCTGCCTTTTCTTTATTTATTATTCTTTTTGATCTTGTAGAGTTCTTCTGCCGCAAGTCTTGTTTTGGCAACTACATCGACTCCTTCGGGAGGGAAGCAGTAGAAGAGCCCGTCCTTATCTCCTATGGAGATCATATCTCCGATCTCGTAGTAGAAATAATCTGAGTTAACACTGTAGGAAGCCAGAGGCTTTTGGGTAAAATCAAGTTTTCCCTCGCATCCTGTCAGATGAAAACCTTCCTCGGAGTGGGTGAGTCTTCCGTCTCCCACCTCATAAAAGGCTTTGTTATCAACTATCATATAGATGTGTACAGGTACGTCCAAAGAGTAGGTTCCGTCTTTCAGTTCTTTTCTGACGCAGTCTCTTTCCCAGGAAAACCAATCCGGTATATGGTCAAAAAGTTTCGGAGCAAGCATTTCAACCGGTGCATCACCCTTATATTCCATTTTACCGAGTTCGGTAAGTTCCCATGTGCTTCCGCATTCTTCACATTTTATCCGGATTCCGGAAGCGTGCATCCGGCCTTCTTTGCCGCATACCGGGCATTTATAGAGTACTCTGGAGAGCCCTTCTGCCCTGAAGTCCTCGGTTATATGCGTTCCGGTCTCAAACTGCTCTTTAAGGTTATCGAATGAAAAGGCTTCACGTATCTTATCGTTGATCTGAGCTGCGGAAAGATTTTTTAATTCATCGGGTGTAAAAAGAGTGTATTTATCCGCCGAGATCTTACAGTTACGTATCCTGAGTCCGTTATACAAAGGATCGTGAACGAATGCTCCGTGAGAAAGTATCATCACTACAGGGTATCCCAGAACTTTAATAAGTTTTCCGAGAGAATCGGGAAGAGTTGTGGTTGTCCCGTCGAAGGAATAACCTGCTTCGGGATACATGAGAACCGAAGTGCCTAAGGTTTCGAGAGCGTAGGAAATATCTTTGATGAGCCTGATATCGGGCTGAAATTTCTGAGTGGAGATGCAGCCGATGGCTCTCATAAGGTTTTCTTTTCCGACGAAGGCATCCGTGGTTGCAACGATGTTATAAGGTCCCTTTATAACGTGGGAAGCTATCATCAGGTCCGTAAAACAGGAGTGATTCATGAGATAAAGGGCGGGCTGCTTTTCTCCCACACCTTTCATGTCTCCGGTATTTACTTTGAAATCCGCTTTTTTTAATTCCGATGAAGCGAGGAATTTGATAAGAGCCCTCAGAGCGCGGCTTGGAGTACGAGGATTTCGAACACGTGCATGAGGAAGAGCTCTTACTTCTTCGTAGGATAAGGCCTTGATTTTTATCTTCATGTGTAATCTCCGGATCTGTTACAGACTCTCGATAAGTCCGCTCAAACCTTCGTTTTGATAGATTTCCTTGTAATATCCGATCTCATCATTTATGAGTGTATCTATTACTTCCATTCCCAGAAGCTCAACGGGCGCTTTGTCATCGGTAAAGATAAGTCCGGTTCCTTCGTATGCCGTGAGGCCTGCAATGACTTTGCCCAGCTGATAGGTCAATCCGTCATCGGATGAAAAGTCTGCATTATATTCAAGGGATTTGAAAAGGTCGACATTAACGGAAGCGAAAAGCTCTCTGTTAGTGGATCCGATCACATTAACGGTTGCAACATTGGGGAAGACTGAAGCTACGGTATCGGAGAGGTATGTGGTGATATCGGTCTCGCCGTTTCCGTGCATATTCATGTTCATGACCATGACTCCGTTATCTTTGAGATGGTCTTTTACCAGATTGAAGAATTCCGATGAACTCATCTGAAAGGGAATGGTGATATCCTGATATGCATCTACCAGAATGACGTCGTATTTGCCGGTATCAGCTTCCAGAAATGCCCTTCCGTCATAGGTATAAACGTTTATGTCTTGGGGAAGATCGAAGTAAGTATGGGCAAGTTCGGTGATCTTATCATCTATCTCGACTCCGGTGATATTGCATCCGGGAAAGTATTTCTCACACTGTACTGCGAAGGTGCCGGTGCCCATTCCGAGAATAAGGATATCCGGCTTATCGGTTCCGGCAACTTCCACACCTTCGTCTTCATAACCCATGGCCATGGTGGGAGCGGCAAGTGCGTAGTCGTAATACATACCGGTCAGATTGCCGGTTTTCATCTTGATGGACTGAACTCCGAAAAGAACGTTGGTTGAAAGGGATGTGGCATACTCTGTATCGGTTACCTGAAGATAGTTGTAAACGGATTCTCCTTCGTAAGTAAGATCGGATATCCAGAATGCGAAGTGAGATGTGTGACCGAATATGCAGGCGATGGTGTAGAGAATAGTGCTGACCGTACATAAAACGGGTTTTGCTTTACGGGAAATGAAAAAGAGAAGGCCGATGATGAGCAGTATTCCGGAGAAGATCAGGAAAGTCATGCCGGTTCCCACGGAAGGTATGGTTACGAATGTGGGAAGGAAAGTTCCTATGATGGAACCGATGGTGTTACATGCACCGAGACGTCCGGCTACGGAGCCGCTCTCTTCTATATCGGAAATGGTGTATTTGATCAGTGAGGGAGTTACGGTTCCCAGCAGGAAAAGAGGGAATACGAATATGACCATGCAGGCTGCAAGTGATGACCATATCAGAAGACCTGTGGAAACGGTAACTATCATGATGCCGGTAATTGCAAGAATGATGTATTTTCCGAGAACGGGTATAAATGCGATCCATACCGCAGAGATAAGAATGCGTTTGAAGAGTCTTGCGGGATCCGCGTCCTTATCCGCCCATTTTCCACCGGCCACATTTCCCAGAGCCATGGCTATCATGATGGTTCCTATGATTATGGTCCAGACTATCTGGGATGAGGAAAAATAAGGGGCAAGGAGCCTGGATGCACCGAGCTCAACGGCCATAACGGCCATTCCTGCGAAAAATTCCGTGATGTAAAGGTAATATCTGTTTTTCAAAATATCGAATTTCATAATATGCTCCGTTATAAAGGTTCGCGGCCATGGCCACAGGGCATATTATACAGTAAATTTCCATGTTGTAGGGCATTTTTAAAAAAGGTATACTTAAGTGGTCTATGGAAACAGTTAATAAAACCGAAATTCCGAGTGATCTTGCATCTGAAATGGTGCTGAGCGAATCAATGAAAAGTCAGCTCCGTCAGATCTGTATCTATGCGTCTTTGGCGGGTATCGATATGGGTGAGATCAGGGAAAAACTGCTGGAGGAAGGAAAGCTTCCCTGCGGGGATAAGAATTCATCCAAAAAGGTTTTAGCGGAGATATACGATCATGTCGCATGCTCTTTTTGAGAAAATTTATGTCGAGAAGAATGCGGCTTCCGATGCCGAAACAGGGAGGATCCTTGAGAGGCTGGGATGCAAAGACCCCGAATATATAGGGCATTACAAGGATGTGTTCGATATGAAAAAAGAGGGTGACTCTTTCGGAAGATCCCTTATACTCGCTCATAATCCGGGGAAGCATCTGTATGAAGGGGCACCTGTATGCCAAAGCTTCGGAAATGAGCATTTTTATTATTCTCCGGCAGTAATGAATTGTATCTATGATTGCGAATACTGCTTTCTTAAGGGCATGTATCCCGGAAGGGATATATGCATTTTTACGGATATAAGAGAAACTTTTGCCGAGCTGGAAGAACTTGAAAAGGAATTTCCGGTTTACGTATGTGCTTCATATAATACCGATTTAAATGCGCTTGAGAGTATCACGGGCTTTGTATCAGAATGGTGCAGGGAAGCTTATGAGCACGAGAATATCAGCGTGGAGCTTCGCACCAAATGTTCCCGTACGGATATTTATGAAAATCTTCAGGTCAGTGAAAGAGCGATATTTGCATTTACCCTTTCTCCCGATGAGGTGACGCAAAAGTTCGAAAAAGGCACCCCGGGACTTGAAGCCAGGATCGAAGCCGTAAATGCCGCCATGAATGCAGGCTTTCCGGTAAGATTATGTTTTGATCCCATGATCTATTTCAGGGAATGGGAAAGTAGCTATAGTTCAATGATCGAAAAGGTTACGGACTGTGTCAATCTGCCGGAGGTAAAGGATATCAGCATCGGATCTTTCAGGATATCCGATCAGTATCTTAAGAACATGAGAAAGAAGTATCCGGATTCGGAAGTGATCCAATACCCTTATGTATGCGAAGGAGGATATTACCAGTATCCGGAGAAAGTAAGATTGAGAATGGAAGATCATATAAGAAGACTTCTTACGGATAAGTGTCCTGAAGTTCCCATATATGATTGGAAATAAGAGTTAACGAAAGGAAACAAAGAAATTGAAAGCACCGTTTTCAGAGTATTTGACATCAATAGCTCCGCATGTCAAAGAAGTCATCGATGATCTGAATAAGGATCACGATTATGTAAGCGCGCTGTGTACCGATTCCAAGGGTCTTGTCATCAGGATCGGCAGCAGGGCAAGGAGCATATCCAACAAGACCATGACCACGGAAAGAGGTGTGGTCTTTAGAGTATGTAAGGATAAAAAGTACAGTGAGTATGCGGTAAACAATGCAGATTGGAATGACACCGCATCGATAATCAAAAGAATCCGTGAAAATCTGTCGATGCAGGATGCTCTTCTTGCCAAGACCGGTTCCGAGATCTTTGAGACTGATGTACTTGATGATGAGCCCCTTACATTTTTCGGAGAAAAGGAAACAGGATCTCTTCCCGAGAAAGCAAACATCAAAGAACTTGCGGATAAGCTTATTGCAATTTCCGACAAGGGTATGAAGATGGGAGAGAATGTCATCGAGTGTATGGCAAATGCCCAGTCCACCCATATCAGCAAGATGTTCCTTACCAAAAACAGAGACCTCAGACAGTCTTATGTATACAGTGAAGGAATGATGGCTGTTGTTGTCAGAAAAGGTGACAAGGTCAATGAAGATTACAAGAGCGTTTCTGGTATAAAAGGCCCCGAACTTTTTGATGAGCTTGAAGAGTATCTTCCCACGGTTGTTAAAAATGCGGAAGAGCTTCTCGATGCAGAGCCCATTGAGCCCGGAGAGTATGAGATCATCACTTCTCCCGAAGTAACCGGACTTATTGCTCACGAAGCATTCGGTCACGGCGTTGAGATGGATATGTTTGTTAAGCACAGAGCTCTCGGCGAAGAATACATCGGAAAGAGAGTCGCTTCGGACAATGTAACCATGCATGAAGGCGCACTTTGCGCTGAGAACGTCACCAGCTATTTCTTCGATGATGAAGGAGTAATGGCAGGTGATGTTGTTGAGATCGAAAACGGAATCTTAAAGTCCGGAATCTGCGACGCATTGGCTGCAAAGAGACTCGGATTCCATCCTACCGGAAACGGAAAGAGAGAAAACTTTGCACACAAGGTATATACCAGAATGACAAATACCATGTTCGATTCCGGTGAATATACCAAGGAAGAAATGATCGAATCCGTTAAGTACGGTTACCTTCTCGAAGGAATGGAGAGCGGAATGGAAGATCCCAAACATTGGGGAATCCAGTGCATCATCCAGAAGGGTCGTGAGATCAAAGACGGAAAGCTTACCGGAAGAGTTGTTTCTCCCGTTATCATGACGGGATATGTACCCGATCTTCTCGGAAGCATAACCATGTGTTCAAAAGATCGTCTCGTGTTCGGAAGCGGCGGATGCGGCAAAGGACATAAAGAGTGGGTCAAGGTTGCGGATGGCGGCCCTTATCTTAAGACGAAAGCGAGGCTCGGATAATGAAAATTGAAATGATAAAAGAGCTCCTTGAAAACAGCGGAGCTTTTGCTTGGAGAATTACCGACACGGTAACCAAAGGATGGGAGTTTTATTTCATCCGTCACAGCCTTGATCAGAACAGATCCAAGGATATAGAGAACATACAGATCACTGTCTACGTATTATCGGATGATAAAAAGTCCGTAGGATGTGCAAGCGCGGATATGGGACCTGATGAAACCAAAGAATATGTTGAGCTCACCATTAAGGATCTGATCTATCAGGCAGGCCTTGTTCAGGATCAGTATTATGAACTCAAGGCTCCCGGGGATTATGAAGTTCCAGCACTTGAAGATGTTGATATCAATAAGATCTCAGGTGACTTCATCGATACCGTGAAGAATCTGGAAGAGGATGACGAAGCTTACATGAACAGCTATGAGATATTTGTCTCCTCCATTACCAGAAGGATCGTTACAAGTACGGGTATCGATGTGACCGAGAGGTATCCCGTATCACTTTTTGAGACCGTAGTAAATGCCAAGAACCGCGATCAGGAGATAGAATTCTACAATCTTTATGATTCCGGTCTTTGCCTCAAGGAAGATATCAAGAGAAACGTAGCTTCAACCATGAAGCACGGAAGAAACAGATTAAACGCAGCAAAAACACCTTCTCTCGAGAAGTATGATGTTGTTTTTTCAAGCGATGATGCCTGCAGGATCTATGAATTTTTCAAGGATGCTCTTGATATAGCATATATCTGCATGAAGTATTCGCCTCTTGAAAAGGGCAAGGCCATCGCAGAAGGAATAGTCGGTGACAAGATTACCATGAAGGCGGTCAGAAATCTTCCCGGCTCTTCACAGAACCGCGTGGTCGACTCCGAAGGAAGTCCTATTTTCGATGAAGTACTCATGGAAGATAATGTTCCCAAGGCATTCCACGGAAGCACCAGATTCTCATATTACATGGGTGAAAAGAATACCTTCATTCTCAGCAATTATGAAGTATCCGGAGGAACCCATACCAATGAAGAGCTTTTGAAGGGACCTGTTCTTGAGTGTGTATACTTCTCTGATTTCCAGGTTGATACCCTTACAGGTGACATCTTCGGAGAAATCAGACTTGCATATCTTCATGAAGCTGACGGAAGCATTAAGCCTGTTACCGGCGGATCGGTTTCCGGAAACCTTAGAAAACTCATGGTCGATATGAAGATGAGTGAAGAAAGAACCAGATATGACAATGCTCTTATTCCCACTCTTACAAGATTGTCGGGAGTAACGGTAACCGGTGCGGAGTAATCTTCTATAACCGGAATCATCATTTGCGGAGAACAGTTATGAAAGTAGTTCTGGATAAATTGACAAAAGTATTCCCTCCCAGAGGCGGAAAGGGCGATGCGGTAACGGCGGTAAAGGATTTTTCTTTTGAGATCCCCGACGGAAAACTGGTGGCGCTCCTGGGACCCTCGGGATGCGGAAAAAGTACGATACTCAATATGATCTGCGGACTGGAAAGACCGACCGAAGGAAAGATCATCTTCGGAGAGGATGATGTCACACAGGTTAATCCCGAACTTCGCGGAGTGGGCATGGTTTTTCAAAACTATGCCCTCTATCCGCATATGAGTGTTTACAACAATATAATCTTCCCCCTGGGCAATCTTAAGGGTGAAGAGAAACTGACCAAGGAACAAATGCGAGAGAAAGCCGAAAAGGTTGCCGCTCTCGTTCAGATAGAAAATCTGCTGGAAAGAAAACCCAAGGAGTTATCCGGAGGCCAGCAGCAGAGAGTTGCCATTGCAAGGGCGCTTATAAAAACTCCCAGACTTCTTCTTATGGATGAGCCTCTTTCCAATCTGGATGCAAGACTCAGACTTCAGACCAGAGAAGAGATCAGGAGAATTCAGAGAGAGACCGGTGTCACAACCGTATTCGTAACGCACGATCAGGAAGAAGCTATGAGCATCTCGGACATGATCGTTGTCATGAAGGACGGTGAACTTCATCAGTTCGGAAAACCCCAGGAAGTATACGATGATCCTGCAAATCTTTTTGTTGCAAAATTCCTCGGAACACCGGCAATAAATGTTTTTGAAGGATCGGTAAAGGGCGAAAAGCTCTATATAGGTGATGACTGCGTTCTGGATGTGCCCGGGGTAAAAGACTGCGATGTTACCGTTGGAATAAGGCCCGAGGGATTTACTTATGACGCAAACGGTCCGTTCAAATGCAAGCTCGACCGCATAGAAGTAATGGGACGTGATATCAGTATTGTATCCAAAAACGACAAGTGCGAAGCACCTGTCGTAAGATCCATAATCGATTCCGATATGAGACCCGATGAGGATTCTGATATCGTGTCATTTAATTTAAGACCCGGTAAGGTACATCTCTTTGATGTCCGGACCGGAGCAAGGATAAGATTCGGAAAAGAGAAAAATAATGGATAAGATCACATCTTATGATGAATATTGCGAGGCGCTGGACGGAAGAGGGGACATCATATTATTCAGGGGACAGCCTGTAAGTGATTTTGTACTTATACCTTCGGGACTCAGAGCAAACCACATACATACGGCGGATAAGCAGATGTTCCGCTTCGTGGATGAGATGCAGAAGGTTTTCGGATATGACGAACTTACCTGCATTGAGATAGCACAACATTTTTCACTGCATACCAGACTGCTTGATTTTTCATATTCATATACCGTTGCATTGTTCTTTGCCTGCTTTGATGCAAAGGGCAGATACGGGGACAAGGACGGTAAGGTATATGTCTTTAACAAGAGCAGATACGAATGGCTGCTCAAAAAGTACGGCAAAAACAGTGCTCAGGTTAACAAAAACAATGAGTATCTCTATAAATGGCTGCAGCATTATGTAGATAAGAGCGATACAAGAATGGGAGACGACGGACTTGATATGCCCATCTTTATCGAGGCTACCAGACAGTTTGACAGACTCTACTCACAGCGCGGATTGTTCCTCCTTTGGGGAAGGGATGAGATGCCGCTCGAGAAGATCCTTCAAAAAGAAGGCATAGATCAGAAAGAAGTTTTTGACACCATCGTGATATCGAAAGATCACAAAACAAGGATCCTTGAGGAACTTGCGGAAAAACATATTTCCGAAGATTCGCTCTTTATGAATGTAGGCAAGATCAAAGACCTTGTAAGCACCATCAAATACGGAAACAATTCCGGGCAGGTAACGAAATGACTGAAAAGAACAATCTGAAAGCCTGGCTGTACCTTCTGCCTGCGCTTATCTTCATGATCATATTCATGGTCTATCCTCTGATGGATGTTTTCGTGTATTCATTTGAGGAGGGATATAACTTTGTCTCGGGAAGATCCTCGGGAACCGGATTATATAACTTCTCATATGTTCTGCATGATACATATTTCCTGCAGGCAGTGAAGAATACATTTGTCATGGTTATCATAACCGTGCCGTTGTCTACGGGATTTGCGCTTCTTATTTCACTTGCTTTAAACTCCATCACCAAATTACGTGAATTATTCCAGACCGTTTATTTCCTGCCCTATGTCACTAATACTCTGGCAGTCGGTCTTGTCTTCATGGTCCTGTTTAAAAAGACCGCATACTCCGATGGACTTATAAATCTGCTCATTACTTTCTTCGGAGGAAAGAGCGTTGATTTCATAGACGGTCCGTACTGGGCCAAGATGTTTGTAATGTGTTTTTACATCATCTGGGTAGTTCTTCCGTTTAAAGTCCTGCTCCTTACCAGTGCGCTTGCTTCCGTAAATTCCACTTATTACAATGCGGCAAGAGTCGACGGAACCGGCTCACTTCGAATCTTTTTCAAGATCACTCTCCCAATGATCTCGCCCACCATCTTTTATCTCGTAATAACCGGATTCATAGGTGCGTTCAAAGAGTATTCGGATGCGGTTGCACTGTTCGGAACAGATCTGAATGCTGCAGGTATGAATACCATAGTCGGATATGTATATGACATGCTCTACGGAGACAGCGGAGGATTTCCTTCTTTTGCCTCGGCGGCAGCGATAATTTTGTTCGTGATAGTCCTGACCATCACCTGCATCAATCTTCTCGTAAGTAAAAAACATGTTTATTACACCTGATAAAAATGGATAACAGAGAAAAGTATTTAAAAGCCGAAAAAACCGATAAGACAAAAAGAGTGATAAAAAACGTTCTGGTGTATTCTTTTCTGGGAATATGGGGACTTATGGTGCTCTTTCCGTTCTACTGGATGGTCCTGACATCCTTTAAGAGCTATGCCTCATACAACGGTGAGAAGATCCCCAAGTTCTATGTCACGGATCCCACATTTGAGAATTTCACCAATGCATTTTCACAGGTGCCTCTCGGAAGATATCTTCTGAACACCTTTATATTTACGGTAATCACAACTGCGGTCATGGTTGTTGTCATCACACTTGCAGCTTTTGCGTTTTCGAGACTGCGGTTTAAAGGAAGAGATCTTCTGTTTACCGTATTTTTGTCAATGATGATGATACCCAGTGAGTTGATAGTCATCACCAATTTTGTCACCATCACAAATCTGGATATGAGAAATACATTCTCGGGACTGATACTTCCTTCCGTTATGAGTGTGTTTTACGTATATCTCCTGAGGGAAAATTTCGCTCAGGTTCCGGACCAGCTATATTATGCCGCCAAGGTTGACGGAACCAGCGACCTGAAATATCTGTTCAGAGTAATGCTCCCCATATGCCGTCCCACGGTAGTTACTATCATAATTCTCAAAGTCATAGAGTGCTGGAATTCGTATGTATGGCCGAGACTGATCACGGATGATAAGAATTATTACCTGGTATCCAACGGTATTCAGGAGATAAGACAGAGCGGCTTCGGAAGAGAGAATATTCCCGCGATGATGGCAGCGGTTGTTGTCATCTCGCTTCCTTTGATCATTTTATTCCTTATTTTCAGACGTCAGATAATGGCGGGTGTATCCAGAGGCGGATTAAAAGGATGATTAAGTCTTCATTTGTAAAAAGAATACGTAAGGGAATCTCACTTGCGGCAGCAGGCGTATTGTTTTCTGCGGTTTTGAGCGGATGTCACGGATCTGCAGGACGTGACAGCTTTGAGATGCCCGAGAGCTTTGATGAAAACACGGTATATGAAATAGATTTTTGGGCCAAGAATGATACCAACAAAACCCAGGTAGAGATATATCAGAAATGCGTGGAGGATTTTGAGGAGCTTTATCCCAATATTCACGTGAATCTGAAACTCTATACCGACTATTCCGCCATCTATAATGATGTAATTACAAACATCTCCACAGATACCACTCCCAATGTGTGTATTACTTATCCCGATCATATCGCCACATATATGACGGGTGACGGCAAGATAGTAATGCTGAATGACATAATAAACGATCCCAGGTACGGACTCGGGGGGAGTGAGCTGAAGTTCGACGGCCCTTCCGCGAATGAGATCGTCCCGAAATTTCTGGATGAACTGAAACTTAACGGCGATCTTATGGGACTTCCTTTCATGAGATCTTCCGAGGCTCTTTACATCAACAAAACATATGTTGAGGCCATGGGATATGAGATTCCCGACATTCCCACATGGGACTGGGTATGGGAAGTATCGGAAGCTGCACTTAAGAAGAATCCGGACGGAAGCTATGCGGTAAACGGTCAGGACGTAATGATCCCCTTCATATATAAGTCCACCGACAATATGCTGATCACCATGCTCAGACAGCGGAGTGCCGGTTATTCCGATGAAGCGGGAAGCATACTCATCTTTAACGAAACCACCGGAAGTATTTTGACGGAGATCGCATCACACGGTCAGACAAAAGCTTTTTCCACTTTCAAGATCTCCAGTTATCCCGGTAATTTCATGAATGCCGGACAGTGCATCTTGGCCGTTGATTCAACTGCAGGTGCCACATGGATGGGATCTCATGCGCCTTTATCGGATATCCATGATACCAAGAAGGTTGAATTTGAGACCGTTGTACGTCCGGTTCCCCAGTATGATACAAACGATGTACAGATGATCTCCCAGGGGCCTTCCATCTGTATCTTCAATAAGGATGATCCTCAGGAGGTTCTTGCAAGCTGGCTCTTTGCACAGTTCCTTCTTACCAATGAAATGCAGGAAACATATTCAGAGACGGAAGGATATGTACCGGTTACCCTGAAAGCACAAAATGACCCCGCGTATCAGGAGTATCTGGCTTTGGGAGGATCGGATAACGGACTTCATTACGGAGTCAAGATCGACTGCGTAAAGATGGTAATCGAAAATACCGATAACACATTCATCACTCCCGTATTTAACGGATCCACTTCGCTCAGAAACGTTGCGGGACAGATGGTTGAAAACTGCGTCAAAACCGTACGAAGAGGCGGAACCGTGGATGATGAATATCTGGAGCAGATGTATTCGGATGTTTCTCAGATGTACAGACTCGGTGAGTTGAAACAGGATAATTCCATCAGCAGAGATCTTGGTCCATTGCCCGGAACCGCCATAGCCCTTTTGAGCTGTATTGCCTTTGCATGGGTATGTATGGGATTGTATGTCCTGAAAGATTATTTGCTTAAAAAGAGAACCAAATAGAACAACTTCATAATAAAAAGTTAATAAAGTTGTCAAAAATTCACAAATGAGTTACAATGCTATGCGGTCAAAGCCCTTTTGGCCGCATATATTATTTTAAGGGCGATTTAGGAGGAAATATTATGAAAAAATTTACAGCAGTTTTTGCTGCAGCGGTTATGGCAGTATCTCTTGCCGCATGTGGCGCAGAGGAGCCCGCTCAGGTTCCTGAGGAAGTTACCGAGGAAGTAACCGAGGTAGAAGAGACTGTAGAGGCTGATGCAGAGGATGCAGATGCTGATGCAGACGCTGACGCTGACACCACCGAAGAGAGTGATGTTGTCGTTATGAGCTATGATGAGTTCGTAGCAGCTGATGTTGACACCGAAGTTGTTGTTGAGACCTACGTTCAGGACAAGCAGGGATGGTGGGAGAACGAAGGAGTCGGACTGGCTACCTTCTATACCCAGGATAAGGACGGAGCTTACTTCCTTTACAACATGCCTTGCTCACAGGAAGACTATGACGCAATGGTTCCCGGAACCAAGATCCGTGTTGACGGTTTCAAGTCTGAGTGGTCAGGTGAGGTAGAGATCATCGACGCTACCTATGAGATCCTTGCAGATGACACCTATGTTGCAGAAGCAACCGATCTTACCGACAAGATCGCTGACGCTGAAGCTCTTGCAGATTACATGAATCAGTATGTATCTTTCACCGGACTTACCGTAGCTGAGAGAGAGGGTGCTGCATTCACTTACGGATGGGACGGATCCAAGTCTCAGGGAGATGACCTTTACATCAACCTTGAGGATGCTGACGGAAACGTTTACACCTTCGTTGTAGAGTCTTATCTCAGAGGCGCTGACACCGATGTATATCAGGCTGTTGAAGCATTTAACGTTGGAGACACCGTTGATATCACCGGTTTCATGTATTGGTATGAGGGACCTCAGGTTCACGTTACCATCGCAACCGTTAAATAATTAGGCTATAATGTCTAAAGGACCGGCGCTTTATCGGTGCCGGTCTTTTTTTAAAGGATAGGAAAGCATATGAAAATCGTAGTATTGGAAAGAAACAGTGTGGGACCGGATATCAGCATCGATATCTTCAGTGAGCTGGGAGAGGTGACCGCATACAGAAATACGGTCAGCGTGGAAGAGGTTATTGAAAGAACCAAAGACGCGGATATTGTTGTTGCCAATAAGTGTCCCATCAATAAGGAATCTTTGGATGCTTCCAAGAACGTAAAACTTGTCTGTGAATTTGCCACAGGTTACGACAACTGCGATTTGGAGTATCTTAAGAGCCGCGGAATTCCGGTATGCAATGTGGTCAATTATTCTACCGATATGGTGGCACAGCATACATTTACCCTGGCTCTTGCCGTATCACAGAGCCTTTCCTATTACGATGATTATGTAAAATCCGGAAAATACAGTGCACAGGACAGATTTTCCAACTTCGATGTTGCCTTTGGAGAACTTGCAGGTAAGACCTGGGGAATCGTAGGCATGGGCAATATAGGAAGAAAGGTGGCTCAGATTGCCACTGCCTTCGGATGTAAGGTTATTTTTACTTCCGTAACCGGAAACAGCACCGTTACGGAATATGAAAGAGTATCCAAGGATGAACTTCTTGAAAGAAGCGATTTCCTTTCTCTTCATTGTCCTTTGAGCGATATTACAAGAAATTATATAGATGCCGAGGCACTTAAGAAAATGAAGAATACGGCTTTTCTGATCAATGTCGCCAGAGGAAGAGTTGTGAATAATACCGATCTCTATGAGGCTCTCGAAAACGGGGAGATCAAGGGCGCGGGACTCGATGTACTTGAAGATGAGCCTTTGAGGCTGACAAATCCTTTGAGCAAGATCAAGGATTCCGGAAAATTGATAATAACACCTCACCTTGCATGGGGATCCGTGGAAGCAAGAACCAGATGCGTGCAGGGTGTGTATGATAATATAAAGGCATTTCAGGCAGGAAAGCCCATTAATGTCGTAAACGGAATTTAAAAGACGTATTTTGAAAGGTAATAAAATGGAAGATATCAAAGAAACCGTTAATTCGGCGGAGCCCGAAAGAAAGAGAAACCTTGAAGATAAATTCAGGGACTGGCTAGAGTGGTGGCCCTGGGCACATAAGATTTTCTGTAAGCATGAGGAACTGTGGGTTTATCTGGTGGTCGGAGTGCTTACTACAATAGTATCCTGGGTTGCATGTTTCCTTGCGGAGCATTTCCTTCTTGATTCAACGGATACATTCCAGAACGCAGTGATCAATTCCATAGGCTGGATTGCCGGAGTATGTTTCGGATATCCTCTCAACAGGAGCTGGGTTTTCAGAAGCACAAATCCCCATATAGCCAAAGAGTTCGGAGGATTTGCCGCATCCCGTCTTTCCACATGGTTTTTGGATATCTTTATCATGTGGCTTACCGTAAATGTATTGTCCTGGAATTACTGGATTTCCAAGATCTGTATTTCCGCAGTTGTTGTAACCGTTCTTAATTATGTTTTCAGTAAACTTTTAATCTTTAAGAAAAAGAAGTAAGGGAAGATGAGGAAAATCGTAATGACGGGCGGCGGAACCGCCGGACACGTAACACCGAATATCGCACTGATGCCTGCCCTTAAAGCCCGCGGGTATGAGATTTATTACATCGGTTCTTATGACGGTATCGAAAAAAAGCTTATAGAGGATATCGGTATAAAATATTATGGGGTGTCCACAGGCAAGTTCCGCAGATATCTGAGCCTGAAGAATCTCACCGATCCGTTCAGAGTCCTAAAAGGAATATCAGAGGCACGTAAGATACTCAAAGAAATTTCTCCCGATGTGGTTTTCTCAAAGGGCGGATTTGTAGGCGTGCCTGTTGTAAAAAGCGCCCACAAATTGGGTATTCCCTGCATAATTCATGAATCCGATTATTCGGTAGGACTTGCAAACAAGATTTGTTTTTCGTCTGCCGAGAAGATCTGTTGTTGCTTTCCCGAAACTCTTAAGGCCCTTCCGGAAGGAAAAGGTGTTCTCACCGGATCTCCTGTCAGGAAGGAACTGTCCGAAGGAAATGCAGGTAACGGCCGAATAGTTTGCGGATTTGAAGAAGGAAAGCCGGTGCTTCTTATTATCGGCGGAAGTCTCGGAGCTGCGGCGGTTAATGAAGCTGTCAGAAAGGCTCTTCCCGAGCTGCTTAAGAAGTATAATGTCATCCATATCTGCGGAAAAGGAAAGACGGATGAGGCCTTTGACAAAATGGAAGGATACAGGCAGTTCGATTATGTAGGAAGGGGACTTGCGGATCTTTTTGCTGCTGCGGATATAGTGGTATCCCGTGCGGGCGCCAATTCGATTTTTGAACTCCTTGCCCTTAAGAAGCCTAATATCCTTATCCCTCTTCCCGGCGGAAGAGGAGATCAGCTTTTAAATGCAAAATCTTTTGAAGGACAGGGCTATTCCATGGTTATCAGACAGGAAGAGATAACCACGGAACTCCTTGTTTCCAAGATAAATGAACTCTACAAAAACAGGGAATCTTATATTTCCCGTATGTCCGAAAGCACCCAACAGGATGCAATCAAGATAATTGCAGGTCTGATCGAAGAGGCTTCTGCACCCGAAACCGACGAATGATTTATTTTACAGGAATGTCATGAATAAGAATAGGAAAATATTGATCTTCATATTGGCATTTCTGCATCTTACCGCCGTAGAATATGTGCGCGGTCTGTCCGGAGATTTCGGAACTTATTTCGGCACGGGGATCTTTTCATACAGACCTGAGTCGGTTATGGTCTTTATCCTGTGTCTCATAATGCTGGGCAGATTCTTTAACGAGGCTGTATTAAAGGATAAAGAAAGAGTTGTCATTTCGGTTTGCGTCGGAGTGCTTCTTGGCTTCTGCAGCGTATGGGGGCAGTATGTTCTCTATGAGACTACGTTATTCGACCAAGCATCCAAGGTTATGACGGCACTTCTAATGACCGGGCTGTTTTCTGTTTTTACCATTCCTCTTGTGTCCGAGATCATAGGGCTTCTCGCCAAAATATCCGGCTCATTGTATGACGGGTCTTGTGAAAAAACGAACCGGAAAAAGAGATTTCTGTATTTTTCTCTGATATCCCTTATCACATTTATCACCTATATCCCCTTGTTTTTATATGTATGGCCAATGAATTTCTTCGGAGATTCTTATGATGAACTTGTGGCCCAGCTTATAGGGAGAAGAACCACACATCACACCGTCATACACGGTCTTATGCTCAGGAAGTTTTACGAGCTGGGACTGAAAATGGGAGCTCCCGAAAAAGGAATACAGTTCATGACACTGCTACAGATGGCTCTTCTTGCTATAGCCATCGGAGTTTTTATGCTCTATGTTTACGACAGGGGCTTTTCGAAAAAGGTCAGGATCATACTTTTTGTTTTGTGTGCAGTCAATCCTGTGAACGGATACTATGCCGTTACCGCTGAGAAAGGAACCATGGGAATAGCTCTTGCGCTCATCGGCATGACATTTATGATGAGATTCCTGGATGCCCTTGATAAGAATGAATCTGTGAAGAACAAAGCGGTGAATGCAGCGGTATTTGTCATCTCTTCTTCACTCGGATGTCTTTTCAGAAATAATATGGTGTATGCCTTTTTTCTGGGCGGGTTGATCATTGCTCTTATGAGAAAAGGAGCCAAACAAAAGCTTATCGTGCTTATTACCGTATTTATTCTGTTTGGGGCTTACACGGCCGAAAACAATGCGCTTATCAGGGCAGAAGGTTCCATAACTGCCGATAAATACAGAGAAACACTGCCTCTTCCCATAATGTGTCTTGCAAGGGTTGTCATACTTCACGGCGATGAGATGGATCCCACTTTAAAAGAGACCATTCTGGCGTATATCCCCGAGAGCGCATTGGGAGAGTATGTTATAAGCATCTCCGACGGCGTTAAGGCCCAGGCCAATGAAGAGCTGTTTAAGCAGGATCTTTCCACATTCATAAAGATATTTATTAAATGTGGTTTCAAATACCCCGGCGATTACATCGATCAGTTTGCATGGCTTACCTACGGATATTGGAATCCGTATGATGCATTTACCATGGGTTCTACGACTCCTTATGTCGTTAAGCCTCTGCCCGAAGAGTTTGCGGATGTTAAGAATGCGGATCTGATTCCGGCTTTGGATGGTGTGTTTGGCGCCATGTATTATGAAACAGGAAGATTTCGCATTCCCCTCATATCCTGGTTTTATAGATGCACTCTATATGTATGGTCCGTCTTTTTCCTTCTTATCGCAGGCATCGTTAAGAAGTCACGCCGGATGATAAGTTTGAGTGCCGTACCCTTTTTCTATCTGGTGACGGTTTTTGCGGGGCCCTTATGTCAGTTCAGGTATGTCTACTTTAATGTATTGACTTTCCCGCTTGTACTTCTGGCAATAGCCGAAGGTTATGTAAAAGCCTGCGGAAATACCGAAAAATAGGACGTAAAAATATTTAAAAAAATTTGTTGACAAGAATAAAGATATTGTGTAATATTGACTTTGCTGTTGCAAAACAGATAACCATTGCAGGTGTAGTTCAGTGGTAGAACACCAGCCTTCCAAGCTGGATATGTGGGTCCGATTCCCATCACCTGCTCTCAACGAAAAGCCCTCAGGATAAACCTGAGGGCTTTTTCATTGAGCAGGCGAGACCTCGGCCCCAAGGGTCCGGTCTCGCCTGCCGGGTCTTCATTTCACTTCGGTCGTCGCAAATCCGACATCCACTGGACGTCTTGCGCCCCATCACCTGCTTTCACAATACCTCGTAATCAATCAGGTTAAGAGGTTGTTTTTTCGTGCAAGTTTTACCGGGCAGTGGGTGGGCAATGGCCTGATTTCAAAACCAAATGCCTCGTTTATAAGCTTGGGATGCCCTGCTTGCCAAGGACGATTACAATCTAAAAATAATGCAATAAAAGCCTTAATGGTGGCTTGAAAGTCAGCTTTTTGTAGGATCTCTGATATAATTGACATTAAAGTATTATCTTCCAGGATAATGAAATAAACAAATCGGTATTTGCAGAAAGGGAAAAATGATCATTCGAGACTTTGAACCGAAACATACAGAGGAAGCAGCGGAAATTGCCCTTGGCGCATATAATTATGAGAGAGCATTTACGCAGGAACTTCCGGAAATATCAAGCATTCCAATACTGAAACAATTATCCGGAAATGGCTTCGGTGTTGCAGCATTTGAAGGCGGAAAAA
>JAEEGL017144230.1_pt1 | contig 19443 bp, 21 predicted proteins | sample 9134231 | NCBI WGS metagenome assembly JAEEGL01 (sample SAMN16246548, study PRJNA631951) | gut metagenome | biome: gut microbiome; feature: rumen; material: fiber-attached | host: Bos | place: Iran: Karaj | collected 2018-10
AAGGCGGAAAAATGTTTTTTGTGATTAATCATCCATTCTTTAGAATTCCAAAAGCTAGCTCTTGGATTGAAGATACTGATGTGCGTGCAAGAAGAATTGATAAATATATGTCTGAATCAAAGATAAAGATTGAAATGCATCCCGGAGAAAAGAATTCTTCTTATACAATTTCATTTCATAGACCATTGCAAGTTTATTTTAAAACTTTTGAGAAGAATGGTTTTGTTGTAAAAAGATTGGAAGAATGGAATTCTCATAAAGTTAGTCAAAATGGACCTAGAAAAAACGCAGAAGATACTGCAAGAAAAGAATTTCCGATGTTTATGATGATGGAGCTTGTTAAGTTATAGAAATCTTGAAATTTTCGCTAAAATATGCTATAATTATAGTATAAGGTAATTTTTAAAACATCCAAATTTTTGGATGTTTTTTGTTATTTTTTATTTTATTAAAACAAAAAAGTTGCACTTTGGTGTGCAACTTATAATTGAAACTTTATTTAACGCTTTTTAAAACCTCTATCATCTTTAAGCGTTCTTTAAAGCTTCGGTTTCCGGTTGAAGCCATTACAAATTCACCATTTAAGTTATAAGAAATAATGGTGAATCTCCCCTGGCTATCCTTTGCTTCGTATCCTATTGTTACTAGATTTGTTAAATCTAGATCCGTTTCCTCTTTGAGTTTTTTAATTAAAGAGGGGATACTTTTTGGTATGGAATTATCCGCATCACAAGTTACAACTAATGTCGAACCTGTTTTGCTTAAATAGATTCCTTGTGAAATATTCGCAAATAATCCATTACAACATAACACCATAACAATTAAACCGAAAATTTTCTTCATATTTTCCTCCTATAAAGCCGCATATGAACGAGCGGTAAAAAAATAAATAGGAGAAGCAATAAAGTTATTTTTAAAAAATACGTATTACATTTTTTTAAGAATCACTCTAAGCCTCTCATATTTATATTATAACATATTTACTATTATTATGTCAAGTTTGTATTTGCATTTTTGTTAGCTAAAATGTATATTGTTATTATTATAATAACCTTTATTTTATGGTTTACGAGAATATTTTTAAGTCTGAATTATTAAAAAAATTAAAAGAAATTTCTTTTTTAAAAAATCTTGATATTAATATCGAATCTCCAAAAGATTTTAATAATGGTGATTTTTCATTGCCATGTTTTTCTTTTTCTAAAACATTAGGTAAGGCTCCTAATATTATTGCAAATGAGGTTACTGATTGTTTTGAAAGTGATGTTTTTGATTGCGAAGCTGCTGGTCCTTTTGTTAATTTTAAAGTTAAAAGCGATAAATTAATCGATTTTCTTGATATTAATAATTCTTTAAAAAATATTAAAAACCTAGGAAATAACGAAAAGGTTTTAATTGAATATTCTTCTCCTAATACTAACAAATCTCAACATTTGGGTCATTTAAGAAATAATTTACTCGGCGTTGCTTTAAAAAATATTTTTAAAGAGGCAGGTTTTAATGTTGTTACAAGTTGTATTTTTAACGATAAGGGAACTGCAATGGCGAAGACTATTTTTGGTGCTTTGAAATTTAATGCTAACGATTTAAATAAAACTGCTGAAGAAATTCAAAATGAATATAATATAAAATCAGATAAATTTGTTGCTGATATTTATGTTAAAGCAAGTCAGTTTGAAAAAGAAAATCCAGAATCCACTGAAGAAATTAATGAAATTAATAGGAAATGGGAAGCTGAAGATCCTGAAATTAGAAAGGTTTGGAAAATTCTTGTTGACTGGGTTATGTTTGGTTATAAAAAAACTTATGAAAGATTAGGTTGTGATTTTGATTATCCTTATTATGAAAGCGACTTTTATAAAAAGGGTAAAGAAATGGCCGAATATGCTCTAGAAAAAGGTGTTTTAAGAAACGGTGATAATGGCGCTGTTGTAACTGATTTTGAAAAATATAATTTACCAGATACTGTTGTTGTAAAATCTGATGGTACTAGTCTTTATATTACTCAAGATATTTATTTAGCAAAATTAAGAAACGAAGAAATTAATCCTGATAAGGTTGTTTATGTTGTTGCTAATGAACAAAACCTTCATTTTAAACAATTATTTGCTTTGCTTGACCAATTAAATATTGGTAAACGTGAAGATTATTTTCATTTGAATTATGGTTATGTGACTTTACCAACAGGAAGAATGAAGAGTCGTGAAGGTACTGTTGTCGACGCTGATGATTTAATGGATGAAGTTGTTAGTGAATCTAAATCTGAAGACATTGGAATCGGTGCGATTAAATTTCAATTTTTAAAAGTTGATGCTTTTTCTGATTTTGTTTTTGATCCTGTAAAATCTATTGAATTAACTGGTGATACAAGTGTTTATATTCAATATGTTTATGCTCGTATAAATTCATTAATTGAAAAATCTGGTAAAGATAACTTTGAATTTAATTTAGATAATTTAAAAATCAAAAAAGAAGAAATTGATTTGATGAGACAATTAGCTTTCTTCGCTGATTCTATAAGTAAAGTTATAGAAACTTATTCTCCATCTCATCTTTGTAAAAAACTTCTAGATATAGCAAATGCTTATAATTCTTTCTATTCAAAATGTAGAATATTAGATCTAGAAGATGATAATTTAAAAAATTTTAGATTAGCTTTAAGTAAAGCAACTGCCGAATATATTAAATTTGGTTTGAATTTACTCGGAATAAATATTGTAGAAAAAATGTAATGCTTAAGGAATTTGAGTTAATTAAAAAAATATCTTTAAGTGAATCTTGTCCGCACGCATATTTGTTTACTGGTGCTACTGGTGTTGGAAAATTTGAAACAGCAATTAAGTTTGCTAAGTTTTTGAATTGCGAAAATCAAAGTGAATTTAGTGATGATTGTGATTGCGATCAATGTAAGATGATTAATAAAAATATTCATCCTGATGTTTATATAGTTGAAAAACAAGAAAGTAAAAAAGAAATCGTTGATTCTCAAATTATTGATAAAGATAAAAAAGAAGGAATTATTTATAAGATTAATAATAATCCGCTTTCTGGAAAATATAATATTGTAATAATTAGAGGTGCGGATTCTATGAATAAAACAGTTTCTAATACTATTTTAAAAAATTTAGAAGAGCCAAAAACTGATACAATTTTTATTTTAACAACTGCAAATAAAAAAAATATTCTAGAAACTATAATTTCTAGATGTTGTGTAATTGATTTTAATTTACTCAACAGAGATGAAGTTACAAAATTAACAAACAATGAAGATATAGATTTGATTTGTGATTTATCTTCTTATAAATACAAAAGGGTTTTAGAGTTGAACGATAAAGAAGTTCTAGATAGATATATAAATGATATAAAAGAATTTTGTAATGTTATAAAATCTAGCGATACTGATAAAATTTTGTATATTGGAAAAGTATTAGAAGATAAGGCAAAATTATGGTATTATGTATATATATGGGAACTTGTTTTTAATTTTTATATTTCTCAAAAGCATAATGAATTTTTAGGTAATATAATAATTGAAAATATCGGTGAAGTTATGAAGTCTGTTTATAGTTTAAAGGAAGCAATAACTGGAAATTATATTTTAGAAATTAAATTAAATAATTTTTTATTAAGTATAAAAGTTAAATAAACGCTTATGAAAAACAATAAATTAGTTTCAGTTTTTATACTTTTATTATCAACTATTTTTTTATCTGGATGTAGTTTAGGTGGTTCAAAACAAGTTATTACAAATGCACCAGCCAAATACACATCTGGTATCTTTAAAACTGTTGATGGCGGGGAAAGCTGGGATTCTAAATCTCTTGTTTATTCTGATACTTCTAAAGTTGTAACAATTGCAGATTCTCTTGTTTATGATATTCAATTTTCTCCATACAACAACTACATGTTTGTTACCACAAAAAACAATGGAATTTATTATTCTACAAACGACGGGGAACAATGGGATCCTCTCTTTACAATTGGTAAAAATACTAACGCTTTTTCTTTTGTAAAAGATTCTGGAGTATATTTTGTTGGTTACAAAAATATTTTATATAAAACTATAAATACAGGTATTAATTGGGAAGAAATTTATAGAGATCTAGATTCTGAAATTATCGATGTAAAAGTAGATGCTGATTATAGCGATAAAATATTATTATTTATGGCTGATGGAAGAATTCTTGAAACAACTAATGGTAAAAGTTTTAAGAAGATTTATGATTTTACAGAATTTTATAAAGATAATACAACTTCATACGTTTATAAAACAGATTCAGCTGATCTTCTTGGAATTAAAAAAGTTTATGTGGGTGGTCAAAATGGAAATAATTTAACTGATTTTTATGTTGTGTTAAATAATGGAAGATTGTATTACACACAAAACGGTGGTTATGGATTCGTTGAAAAAGATATGAAGAGATCTGGTATTACAGAAACTATAAACTTTTTAGAATTTTATCCTGATTCTTATAAAAGTTTTATTGTAGCTATAAATAACGATGGACTTTATAGAACAAATAATGCTGGTAAAGACTTCTATAAAATGAATATCTTAACAAATAAAACTAAAAACGTTACAGCTGTTGCAATAAGTCCTAAAAATCAAAATGTAATTTATTATGCAGCCGGTAGTTTGATTTATAAAACTATAGATGATGGTAAGACTTGGGTTTCGATAGTTAGTCCTGTTACTAGAATCGTAAGTTCTCTTTCTATAAATCCTTCATCTGTAAACGGATTATACCTTGGTTCTGATATTGAACAAAGATTAGTTACAGATACAGGAAAGAAAGGTATATTGTGTGATTTATTTGGAATTTTGTTCCCAGCTGCTTGTGGTAACTAATAATGTATGTTTGAAGATTTAATTTTATCTGGAGTTTTTTTGTTAAATAATAAGATTGTTAATAATACTATCGCTAGTAATGTTAACGATCTTTCTTATTTTAATAACAAAAATATAATAGAATTTAAACAAGAAGACCTTAATAAGAAAGATTATTTTTCTTCTACAAAAATAGATAGAAATAGTCTTGGTATGGAGGTTAGTGTAAAATCTGGTATTATGTTTAATTACGATACTGGAGAGATTTTGTGGTCTAAAAACGAAAACGAGGTTAGATCAATCGCTAGTCTTACAAAGATTATGACAATTATGGTTTTTCTTGATGGTAATTATGATTTAAATAAATATATAAAAATTATTCCAGAAGATTCTGAATTTGAAATGAGTCAGGCGGCGGCATTAGGGCTTAGAGTAGGAGATGAAATATTAGTTAGTGATTTATTAAAAGCTGCATTGATAGGTTCAAAAAACGATGCGGTAAATGTGCTTGTTAGATATACAGGAATGACTGAAGATGAATTTATTAAAAAAATGAACGATAAAGCAAAATTCTTAGGATTAAAAAATACTGTTTTTGATAATATTAATGGGCTATCAGAACAAAATAAATCAACTGCAAAAGAGCTTTCAAAAATTTATTATTATGCATTTTTTAATAATACAATAAGAAAAATATCAACAATGGATAGCTATACTTTTACTTCTAAATCTGGTAAAAGTTATACAGTAAAAAGTACGGATAAATTATTAAATAATGGTATTTTTACAGTCCTTGGCGGTAAGACTGGTTATATAGAAGATGCAGGATATTGTTTTGCTTCTTTAACGCAAAATGGCGATAGAAAAATCCTTGGTATTTTTCTTGGAAGTGATTCAGATGACTCGAGATTTACTGACGCTAAAGTGTTGAATTGGTGGGCGTATAAAAACTTTAAAAAATAAAAATGGCTAAAAAATCAATTGCAAAAAATTCTATAGCATTACTTATATCTTCAGTTTTTCAGAAGTTAATAGGTTTTGCATATTTCATTTTCTTAACAAATAACATAGCAACAGATTCTGTTGGTAAGTATTCTTTTGCGTCTAGTTTTGCGCTTATTTTTTGTGTGTTTATGGATTTTGGAACGAATGCATTACTTATTAGAGAGATTTCTAGAAATGAAGAAAAAACTAATAAATATGTAAATAATGTTTTAGTTCTAGAATTTATTTTAGGTGCTATTTTTATAGCAGTTTCAATGGTGCTTGCTAATTTGATTGGCTATCCAGAAATTACAAAGCATTTGATTTATATCGCTATATTCAGCGTGTTCCTAGATAATATGGCGACGACTTTTTTTGCAATTCTTCGTGGAAGACAAGAAATTTGGTATGAAAGTTTTGGATATGCTTGTTATCAAATTATTGTTTTTACATTAGGTTTTATAATTGTTAAAAAAACTAATAATTTATTATTTTTAGCATTACCACCATTGATTGCATCTTTTGCTAATTTATTATTTTCTATTATTGTTACAGTTAAAAAGAAATATTTTAAATTTACATTTGATTTTGATGTAGATTTTGTAAAAATGTTGTTAAGAATGGCTTTACCATTCGCTTTGACTGGTATTTTTACAAAATTATATAGTTCTGTTGATAGTTTATTTTTATCTTGGTTTACAGATGATACTCAAATTGCGTATTATCAAGCAGCTTTCAAAATAGTTTTTGCGCTTCAATTTATTCCTATTGCTATAGGATCTGCTGTTTATCCTGCTTTTTCAAAATATTATAAAGAAGATAAAGAGCAATTGAAGAGTGTGTTTATGAAATGCTTTACTGTGCTTGCTATGGTAGCTATTCCAATGTCTTTTGGTATGTTTGCTATTTCTGGCGATGTTATTAATTTATTTTATCCAGAATATGATTCTGTAAGAGCTTTACAAATTTTCTCAGCTTCATTCTTCTGTATGTTCTTAAATAATCCTGTTGGATTAGCTTTGTCTGCATCAGATAAACAGAAGATAAATACTATAGACTCATTTATTTCGATGATTGTAAATATAATTTTAAATTGGATTACTATTCCTATATTTGGAATTGTCGGCGCAGCATTTTCTTCTGTAATTAGTTTTATAGTATTGTTTACTCTTAACTTTATTCAAGCAAAAAAGAGTATCAATTTTAAGATTTGGCCTCTTGTAATAAATATTATTAAGATACTTATAGCTTCTGTTGTTATGTATTTCTGTGTAATATATTTGAAACAATATTTAAATTTCTTGATTGTAATTCCGATTGTAATGGTTATTTATTTTGTTTTAATAATGTTATTAAGAGTTATTAAAATTAGAGATATAAAAAGCTTATTAAAGAGAAATGGGTAATGTTCTTGTGGTAAATCAATTAACAAAAGGCGGTATAACACATTATACCGCTTGTTTAGTTGATTCTTTGGGTAATGCGACAATTATTACAAGTTTTGGAAAAAATGAATTTAATATTACTGGTAATAATTTAAAGATTAAAAAAATATTATTTCCATTAACTTCAAATAAAATTTTGAAGATATTCTTTTTGTTTTTAAATTATGTAATCATTTTTATAAATTCGTTGTTTTATAAAAATATACATTTTCAATGGCCTATAAGTGAGAAGTTTGATAAGTATTTGATTAAAATTTTAAATAAATTAAATAAGAATACAGTATTTACAGTTCATAATGTTTTTTCTCATGAAGATAATTTAAAAGAAAATAAAGAACATTATTCAAATATTTATAATAAAATTATTGTTCATAATGATTTCAGTAAAAAATTACTGGAGAATACTTTAAATATGAATAGTAATAAAATCGCTGTAATACCTCATGGAAATTATCTTTTTATAAATAATTTATGTAAGGAATTATCAAAAGAAGAAGCTTGTAATGAGTTATCTATTCCTAAAAATAATTTTTACGCTTTATTTTTTGGATATATAAGAGATTACAAAGGTTTATTTGATTTATTAGAATCTGTTAAAGATTTACCAGATGATTTTAAAATAATTATCGCTGGTTCAACTTCCGATTTTTCTAAATATGATCAATATATTCAAGAAAATAACTTAGAAAATAAAATTTATAAATTTATAAAATATATTGATTTGTGCGATTTTGGAAAATATTTTTATGCAGCCGATATTTGTGTCTTTCCATATAAAAATATTTATCAAAGTGGTGCTTTACAAATGGCGTTTGCTTTTAAAAAAGCTTGTATTGTAAGTAATATAGAAGGTTTTACCGATATTGCTTTTGATAATGAAAATTGTATAGTCTATAATAGAGAAACACAAAATGATTTGAAAGATAAAATGTGTTATTGTTATAATAATAGAGATTTTCTAAAAAAAATCGGTGAAAATGCTTATAATTTTTCTAAAGAAAAATTAGATTGGAAAATAATCGCTGATAAAACTAAAGAATTATATAAATAAAATGCAGGACTTAGCTATAGTTATTGTAAATTATAATATAAGAGATTTAGTTGTAAGAAATTTACAATCTATTTTTAAATACACAGAAGATTTGGATTATAAAGTTTATGTTATTGATAATGGTTCAAGTGATGATAGTATCGAGGCTTTAAAGATTTATTTTAGAAAAGAAATTGATGATGAATTGCTTGAAATTTATGATACAAAAACAAATAACGGTTTTTCGAAAGGCAACAATATTCCATTCGATTCAATAAATAGTAAATATATTTTATACATGAATCCTGATATGGAATTAACTGATAATAATTTTAAAAAGCAGGTTGACTTTATGAATAATAATCCTGATATAGATTTTTCTACTTGTAAGTTAATGTATCCTGATAATAATATTCAACATAATATAAAGAATTTACCAACGTTTTCTGTTAATCTAGCTGTATTATTAAAATTACATCATTTTTTAAAAACAAAATCTTTAAAGAAGTATTTTTTATCAGATTTTGATTACAATAAAACACAACAAGTTGAACAGATTATGGGTGCGTATGTTTTTGCTAAAACTGACTCTATGGAGAAGATTGGATTATGGAATGAAGATTATTGGCTTTGGTGGGAAGATGTAGATTTATGTAAAAGAATTAAAGATAATGGAATGAAAATTCTTTATAATTCAGATAATTTTTTAGTTCATTATGAAGGCGAAAGTTTCTTTCAATTAGCTAGTGTTGATAGACAAAAAAGATTTAATAACGGAATGCTTATTTATTCAAAAAAATATTTTAAGAAATATCAGTATTTTATATTAAAATTTTTCTCTTATATTAGTATTTTTTTAGCATTTATTTCACAGGTTTTTAAAATTAAACCACGCGGACAAGGTAGAATTTAATATGTTAAAACTCAACAATATTTTTAAAAATAAATATTTTAGATATTCATTTTTGCTCAGTATATTTTTTATTGGGTTATCATATTTGGCATATCTTTTTCCTTTGATAAACACAATTGGATTCTTTGTGTGTTGTTTGATGCTTGTGTTTTTTTCTTTAAAAGATTTGAGACTCGGAGCACTGCTTATTTTTGCTGAACTTTTTTCAAATTCTAATGGATATCTTTTTACTTTAACTTATAGTGGGGCAAATATTTCTTTAAGAATAGCGTTCTTTATATTATTTTTCTCGGTTTATTTTTCAAAAATTTTAAGTAATCTAATCGAAATAAAAGTAAGTAAAAAGAGAATTCAAAATAAAGATTATTTAAAAAAAGTTTTACCAGAAAATATAAGTTCAAAGTTTAATTATTTAAAAATCTTTAAAACAAAATATTTTAAGTATTTATTATTTTTCGCAGTAGCTTTGATTTATGCAGTAGGTAATGGATTTTTGAAAGGGAATTTAATATCAAATATTTTTGCTGATTCTAGTGGATTTTTATTCTTTATTTATATAATTCCATTATTTGATTTATTTAACACAAAAGAAAAAATCAAAGATATATTTTATATATTATTTGGCGTATTTACGTCTGTATTTATACAAACAATGGTTATTTTATGGATGTATGCGCATGAAAAAATATTTTATTTAAATGAGATATATCGCTGGATAACAGACTTTTCTATCGGTGAAATTACAAGATACGAAATGACGAGTTTCTATAGAATATTCTTTCAATCTTATATCTATTTTACTTCTGTATTTGTATTTGGAATCGTATATTTTCTTTATTATTTCTTATTTAAGAAAAGAGAAATTAGATTTAGAGACTTCTTAAAACAAAATAGTGTATTTATTGGATTCTTATTTTTAATTTCAATAATATTTATACTTTGTTTTTCTAGAAGTTATTGGCTTGCTAGTGTGTTAACTGTAATATTTATAGCTTGTTTATTATTAATATTAACTATAAAAGAAAAGCGAAAATTTTCTGATTATATAAAATCATTGTTATTTACTGGAATTGTATTTTTAATATTACTTGTAACAGCTTTTGGGTCTATAACGCTATTTATAACTTATCCAAAGTCTAGTTCTTCTGATAGAACTAATATGGAAAGTATTTTAAGAGATAGATTATCTGATCCAAAAAATGAAAGTGCCGGATCATCAAGAATGAATATGCTTGATCCGTTATTTACAAAAATAAAACAACACATTTTTGCAGGATCTGGGCTTGGAACAACAATTATTTATAAATCAGCCGATCCTACAAACATTAAGAAAACTATCGACGGAATGTATGAAACATATGCGCTTGAATGGGGATATTTTGATTTGTTCTTGAAGTTTGGATTGTTTGGATTTTTAGTATATATGATGCTTCTCGGAGTTATTTTGATTGATTTTGTAAAACTTATTGTAAAAGATAAGGAAAATAGAATGATGAATTTAGGATTGCTTGCGTGTTTTATATATCTGCTTGCAATAAACTTAACAACTCCATATTTAAATAGACCGGTTGGAATAACAACAATATTAATATCTTTAATGTGGTTACAAAATCAAAAAATAGAGAACAAAAAACAGATAAGATAATTATCTGTTTTTTGATTTATTCTCTTGACAAAAATATAAAAATGTGCTATTATATAGATATAGAAAGTTAAGAAAAATATATTCTAAAACTTTCTCAGTGTTGGCTTATCGGTTTTAAAAGCCGGTATGTATAGGTGATTGATTTCACCCGTTTGCTTGCTTAAGGAGGCTATTATGGCAAATGCTAGACTTGTGACCGGGCTTGAAGGTCAGGGATGGACTCTCCCTCCGGTAAAGAGTTCAAAAAAAGAGGTTAAGAGCGCCTCTGAAAAGAAAGCTTATAAATCTGCAACAGCCGCAGTGAAGGCTGTACCGTATATGATTATACGGAAAGCTACGGGTGAGGTGATCCCGTATTATAAATAATCGCCAAACCCTCTTGTTAGAGTAAAATTGCTTTTACTAAGCATACTCTACAAGGGGGTGATTTTTATTTACTTTTTAAAAATATTGTTATATTATGTTTTAAAATAAATATTAGAAGGATATATGGGGTATAAGGGGTCTAATTATGGTTCTTTTTGTAGTAACTCTAAAAGAGCTTATATAAAAAAGAACAGAAGAGACGAAGAATATTATAAGAATATCTTGAGTGATAATATTAAAAACAAAAAGGCTTTTAATAATCACAAAAGAAATAAAAGTTCTTATAAAAGTTCTGTCTTAAAAAAGACTGTGTTGTTGAATTGTGATGAATTTAGTATTTTAAGAATTGTTGGTAAAAAATATAATTCGATAGTTGTTAATTTTAGAGGCGAAAAGCTTAAAGATAGTATTCATGATCTTCGTAATTACGTTATTGGTAATGATTGCGAAGTATTGTTTGTTAATTTTAATGCTGGCGTCGATAAAATTAGTGGTTCGGATTTAAATTTGCTGATAGATTCTGTAAAAGAATATTTTGTATGTATTTACATGTTTGATACAAAAGATAAACGCGCTAAAAGAAATGTAAAAATATACAAAAGAAATCATGAAAGTGATAAGGAGAAAGTATGACAAGGATACAATTCTTGCATGATGCAGAAAATAGTTCTTTAATTATCGAGCAGTCTGATGGTGAATATTTGAAGAGTGAAGCTATATCTATTATCAATGATTTTTTGTCTAGCATTTCTTATAAAGAAACAAAGAATCAAAAACTTGATATAAGATTAAAATTTACTCCTACAAACGATCAAATAAATCATATTTTTGGCATAGCCAGGGATGTGTATCAAGAAGTAGTTATTAATGGTAAGATAATTAAAAAACCGCTTTAAAATTGATTTATGAGCTTGGTAATGGTGTTGAGGATATATGCCTAACCTATAAGTCTTTTAAATATTGACGCACTGTAATGGTGCGTCTTTTCTTTTTATTTTATTTTTGATAATATAAAAAAAGAGGAGGCGCTTATGGATTGTGAAATCAAATGCGAAGAATCTTGTCTGTATATAACATATCGTGGAAATTTTTCTGAAAAAGATAGACAGAGTATATTGAATCTCGTTAAAAATCGTGAAGATAATAGCGGTACTTTGAAATTAAAAATAATTCCAAGTTGTATTGATAACGTGGAATATATACCAAAATTTTCAAAGGAAATGTCTAAATTTTTCAAGAATGTCTCTTTGTATGACGGAGAAGATTATATGCCGCAACGCTATTAAATGGAAAGCACGTTATAATGACGTGCTTTTTTATTTGAAAAAATATTTTTTTATGTTAGTATTTTTGTAGGAGGATTATATGAAAAAGAAGATTAATAATAGTAGTAAGATTGAGGTTAAAAAGAGTGTCTATTCCGGTAAGAATTGTAAAATTTACCATAAACGATATCAGGGTAAGAGCATAGTAGAAGTTGTCTATATTGGTAAAAATTTTACAAACGAAGACCTGGAATGGCTGCATGGAATAGTTATTTGTCAGGGGTGTAAGACGATTTGTTTGAAATGTACTGAAATTTCTTTTAATGATAGTACGTTTCAGGTATTTATTGATTCTATACTTTATGACTTTGAAGAAGTTTATAAAGTAGGAAGTGATGAAAAAATGACAAGAATCGACAACACTTCAAAAAATTAATTTTTTTAAAAAGACACAAAACAATGTGTCTTTTTTGTTTTAAGTAAGGTTAATTTGATTGACAAAATAGCAAAAATATGCTTATATATAGATATAAAAATAAACAAGAGCGCACGTTAAAAGCGCTATGGAGGATTGTATGAAAGATGTTGTTAATGATGTAAGTATTTGGTTTCGTTACGGCTGTACCAAAGCCGGAAAAGGCTGGGTTATTAGACCCGACGGAACTGAGCGCGACTGCGACTTTGTTGATACATCAATGCTTGGCTCACGAACGAAACGTGAATTTCAGAGCTATGAGGGTGAGCACGTATGGCACAGAATTGCAGCTGACGAAGTTGTACTGAAATGGTATAAAAACTGTACCGCCGAACCTCATGAGTTTACAGTCATTTACGCACCAGAGAAGATCACTCAAGCTCAATACGATCGAATTCTTGAAATACAGAATGAAATCGAAGAAGAGTGGAAGGATGCTCGTGGCTTTTCATCTGGACTTCCAAGTCCGCCTGTTGGAGATGGCTGGGGATTCAAGGCTCCAAATAACTAAAAAATTGCCAGGTTAATAAGCCTCCTGTTAAAAGGCTTATTTTTTATTAAAAAAAATTTACTTTTATTTTGATTTTTAATCTAAGATATGATATATTTTGAATATGAAAAATAATTTAAATAGAAAAAATAATATTACTACAAAGATTAGAGGTAATGTATCTAGTAATGGTTTTGTTACAAAAAATAAGCTTACTAAAGAAGAAAAATATTTAATAGATAATGTTGGAAACGCTATAAAAAGATTATCTAAAGTTTAATGAGTAGATTAAAATATCCAAAAGAAAAAGATTTGTTAAGGTATTTTGAATTAATTTCAGAATACCTTAATTTTAATAATGAACCAACTCCAGAATATAAAGAAGAATATCGTGGTTTTAATGATTTAAAATCATTAATAATAAGATCTCAAAATTCTAATTATTATAAAACTTTTTACAATAAAGCATCTTTTTTATTTATTAATATTAATAAAGGACATTATTTTTCTAACGGTAATAAAAGATTGTCTATTTTTATATCTTTAATGTTTGCTTTTATAAATAAATATAGTTTTAATTATAAAGATAAAAAATATTTTAAAGAATTATTAATTAAAATATTTCCTGAATATGATTTAAATTATATTGTTGATTTTGAAGAATTTAATTCTATTGAGTTTTTGTTTTATAATTTAGCCATAATAATTGCTTCTGAATCTAAAATAAATATAGATGAGTTAAAAATAAGGGTTGAGAAAATATTTAAAATAGTCTTAGTTAAAAATACATAAAATAAAAATATCAGGAAGAATCCTGATATTTTTTAATGGCTGGGGAAGTAGGATTCGGCCACGCATAAATTTCCTGACGGAAATTTTGCTCGGCCCCAGCTCGCCGTGCTCGCCTTTGCTTCGCAAAACTCGCACAAGGCTCCGCTTTTCGAATCCTAACGAAAGCAAATAAATTTGCTTTCTCTTCCAATAACTTAAAATCAAAAAAAGACGCGTAATGCGTCTTTTCTTGATTTTGGCTGGGGAAGTAGGATTCGAACCTACGCATGCCGGCTCCAAAGGCCGGAGCCTTACCACTTGGCGATTCCCCAATGCTCCATATCTTTTATTATATCATTAAAAAAATTTTTTGTAAATACTTGATATAATCAGTAAAATACGGAATTTAAAACCGATATCTATTAGATATCGGTCTATAGGATTAACCAATTTAACCAAATACAGTAATCACTTCTTTGTTAAGAATAGGTCGTGCACTGTTTGGGCTAAGGATTTTTTGTGGTTGTTTATCCCATTTGTCTGCTAATTCCTTGCTATAATCACCAGTTCTATTTGGTGTATTATATCCAGATCTTCTTACTTTCCCGTTGAAAAATTCAAAAGGCGTTATCCAGATTGTGCCGGTGATTTCTATATCATCTTGGCTGCTTTGGTCACTGTCTTTTTCCAATTTTTACTCCTGCTTTTTTATTTGTTTTTATTATATTTTTAAAGCTAGCTTTTGTCAAATATGATTTTTATTATTTCTATGATATAATAGTTTTTATGAAAACAAAAAAGGTAAATAATAAAATAGGTTTAGCTCTAGGTAGTGGTGGAGCTCGCGGATTTTTTCATGTTGGTGTTATCGAAGCATTACGTGAGCTTGGTGTAGAAATTTATGAAATTTCTGGTGTTTCTATTGGTGCTATTGTAGGGCTTTTTTATGCTTCAAATCCTGATATAGATTTTGAAGAACTTATTAATGAATTTTTAAATATTAAAAAAATAATTCTTCCAAAAAATTTCGATAATAAATATCGGGATGAAGTTTTTGATAATATTAAAAGTTTTATAAAAGAAAAAGTTGATCAAAGATTAATAGAAGATTTAAAAATTAAATTTAGTTTTATTTCTACTAGTATTAATTCTTTGGATTTAGTTGAATATTCTAAAGGGAAAATTTTTCCATACATTTTTGGAAGTTTTGCTATTCCTGGTATATTTGGTCCAATTAAGATGAGTGGCGATTATATCATTGATGGTGGTGTTATAAAATCTGTATCTCTTCCTAGTATTAAAAAATGCGATAAAATAATAGTTTCAGATGTTTCTGTTTGTCTAAGTAAAAATATTGGAAAAACTGGAATTATTAGAGCTGTTGATCTATCTACAAGTATTCCTGAAAGATATATTTTTATGAATGATCTTAAAATAGCAAAAAAAGAGGGTAAGAAAGTCGTTGTTATAGAAAATGATACTGATTTACGCACTTTTGATTTTTCTAAAAAATCTATTAAAGACGCTATCAAAACTGGCTACGAATATACAATGAAACATAAAAAAGAGATTTTAAAGTTGATAAAAAATTAATTTAATTATAAGATTACCCGAGATATTTAATTTGAAATATGGAAGATAAAAAACAAAAAATTTTATTCCTTTATACAAAAGCTGGTAATGGTCATTATGCTATTGCTAATTCTCTAAAAGGCGAATTAGAAGAAAAATATAATGACGATGTTATTTTAGTTGACGCTCTTGAAAATGGAAGTAAATTTTTTAAGTATTTTGCGTGTGATTTTTATAATAATATTATTTCTAAAGGAAATTTAAAAATAATTTTCGAGTTTTTTTATTTGATAAACGAATCTTTTATTATTTGTAATATTTCTAATTTTTTCATGCAATTTGCTTGCTATAAAAATACAAAGAAAGCTATAAAAGAGTATAATCCCGACAAAATAGTTAATGTTCATTTTTATTATGGAACTTGTGTTAGAAATATTTTAAAGAAAGAGGGGGTAAATACACCTGTATTAACTGTTGTAACAGATCCGTTTACTGCTCCACGTTTTTGGTATTTAAATAAAAAAAGTAAATATATTTCTTTTTCTGAGAAAATTAAAAAACAAGCTATTTTTAATGGCGTTAAAGAAGATAATGTTAAAATTTATTCTCCTATTATAAATAAAAAATATTCTTCTAAACTTAGTATTGAACAAAAGAATATTTTGAAAGAAAAATATGGTGTAAATAATGGTAAGAAAAATATTTTAGTTTTATTTGGTGGAACCGGTTTGCCAAATGGAGTAAGAATTGTAAAAAATATTTTAAAAGAAAATAATAATGCAAATATAATTGTTGTTTGTGGTAGATGTTCTAGAAGTTTCAATGCTATAAATAAAATTATTGAAAAAGAAAATATAACAAATATTAAATTATTTGGTTTTGTTGATTTTGTATTTGATTTAATTAATATTGCGGATATTGTTGTTACGAAAGCTGGAACTTCTACTATTTATGAAATTTTATCTCAAAATAAAGTTCCTGTAATTTGTGATTATATTTGGGGACAAGAAAAGGGTACTGTAGATTATATTGTAAAAAATAATTTTGGTATTTATCAAAAGAATCATAATAAAATAGGTAAATCTATTCGTGATATTCTTGATAATAATTTATATATTGGATTAGAAAACAATATTCAAAAAGAATCTTTAAAAAACGGACTCGAAGAAGTAACTGACTATATTCAAAATGAGCTTTAATTTGTTTGCAAATTTTAGCTAAATATGTTATAAAATTAATCGAAAATTAATATAAGGGAGGAAAGTGAATGGAGCAGATGTCTCTATTTGAAACTTTTAATATTTTTTCTGGACTATTCTTTTTGGTCTCTCTTTCGAGTATTATTCTTGGAATTGTGGTACTTGCCAAAGGAAGTAATGAGAAAATAAATAGATTATTATTTTTTCTTAGTTTGATTATAAGTATTGAAAGTTTTGGTTATGGTCTTGCGTTTTGGACAACAAACGTCCAGGATGTGTATTTTTGTATAGGAATTGCTTGTATAGGTTATTGTTTAATATGGCCAGCTGCAACGCATTTCTTGGTTGAATTTAGCTTCGGAAAAATATCAAAAGGATGGTTAATAAATTTAATTATTCTTTATTTTGTAGCTATTTTCTATGTAATAACTTGGTTTACCGGACTTACAGCCTCTGAGAGTTTTGAACGCATAAAATATGGATGGCTTGATCACCCAAATCAGTCTATATTTTATTATATATACATTGTGTATTTAGTTCATGGATTTATTTCTATGCTTGTTATTTATTGTTTAGCCGAAAGAACTTATGGCAAGAATAGAAAAAATAATAAAAAGGCGATTCAGTTTGGTAATTCAGAAAAGCAATTTAACAAAATAAAACATATACGCGTGATGTTTGCATCTGCTGGGGTTAGTATTGTTTTTGGAATTTTGTTTAATGTTGTTTTTCCTATTTGCGGAATAAAAATTCCTTCTATAGGATTTTTATCAATGTTTATTTTTGTGCTTGCTTGTTCATATTGTATTATCAAGTATCATTCTTTTGTTTTAAAAAAGGAAATTTCCCCAATTGTTATCGATAACGTTGGTGAAATTGTTATTGTTGTTAGTGATAAACTCGATGTTATATACACAAACGACACTTTTTTTACAAAACTCAAACTTGAACATTGTGATCCGGCTTTAATCAATGTTTCTGATTTTCTTTGTGGTGATTTGAATCAACTTATTTCGCTTGATGAGTTCAATAATAACAAAAAAGGAAACAGGGAAGTTGAGCTTCTTTGTTACGATAAAAAGACTAGGATACAGACCAAAATGGTTAGTACGCCGGTTATTTTATCAAGAAAACAAAAAGTTATTGTTCTTATTTTTAGTGATATAAGTCATCGAATCAAAAGACTTATGAATAATCAGGATAATCTTCTAGAAAAGCTTGCTTTTGCTGCTGATGGAAAATCACATGATTTACATAATCATATTTATAGAATGAGTGCTATGACTGCTTATATTGCTGACAATTATAAAAAAATACATCATTCTTGTGATCTTCCAACAAACGAAGATATTAAAAAAGCTGCCTTGTTTCACGATATTGGTAAAATATCCGTTCGTGATAGTATTTTGAATAAACCAGAAAAACTTACTTCATTAGAATTTAGTGAAATAAAAAGACATACACGTGATGGGTATGATATTCTGAGCTGTATGGAAGGTTCTGTTTATGAAAATGCTGCAATTATTGCGTTAAATCATCACGAAAACTGGAACGGGGATGGTTATCCAAACAGTATATCAGGAGATAAAATTCCTTTAATTGCTAGAATTGCTGCAGTTGCTGATGTTGTTGACGCTCTTTTAACAAAAAGGGTTTATAAAGACGCAATGAGTGAAGAGCAGGTTGAGGAATTTTTAAAGGAAGAGCGTGGTAAACGTTTTGATCCGGAAATTGTAGATATTATTTTCCAAACTGCTGACGGTGATGGTTACAGATGTTTTGATGGATTAATAAAAATCTACAGGTCGTTTTAATTTAAAAACACTCGAGGTAATCTCGGGTGTTTTTGTTATACAAGAGTTGAAAATATAAAACACATTAGTGCAGTATAATATAAAATATTATTTACTATGATATGTAAATTGTCATTATATTTTTCGTGATTATTTTTTGCAATTATTTGAGCTAATACTTGAATATCACACATTAAAAATAATGCCGCACCAATCATTGTAAAGAAACCTACTACTAAATTTATTCTTGTATATAAGTAGAATGCGTATATTCCAAAAACTTGAAGAGGAATATATAAAAAGAAAAATATTGAAATTAATTTACTATTCTTATTTAATGATTCGAATTTTTTGTAATTTAATATAAAGAAGATTCCTATCAATACTATCGAAACTATTAAAAACGAAATGTATTCTAATTTAAATATTGAACTTGTTAGAGAGAAAATATTTATTAAGTGAAAGAATAGAAATAATATTCCACCAAAAGTTTTATTTTTTGATAATACGATATCTGCAAAAAAAGTTAGAATTATTAATAGTAATATTATTAAACTATGGGTTGTTCTTACTGTAATAAATTGTATTAATGCGAATATTACTAATGGGATTATACAAGCTAATCTCCATAAAATAACTTTTTTATATTGTTTATTACTTTCTAATT
>JAEEGL011023138.1_pt1 | contig 19442 bp, 15 predicted proteins | sample 9134231 | NCBI WGS metagenome assembly JAEEGL01 (sample SAMN16246548, study PRJNA631951) | gut metagenome | biome: gut microbiome; feature: rumen; material: fiber-attached | host: Bos | place: Iran: Karaj | collected 2018-10
AAAGGCCCATGCAGGTCATGGCGGTCAGGAGGGAGGATCCGCCGTAGGACAGGAAAAGCAGAGGAATACCGGTGATTGGCATTATGCCCATTACCATGCCTACATTGATAAAGAAATGGAAGGTTATCATTCCAAAAATACCGGAAGCTATATAAGTGCCGTAGCGGTTTGGACACTGTCTTATTATAACCAGGATGCGGATAAATATTGACATGTAAAGAAAGAATACAACACAACCTCCAAGAAAGCCTGTTTCTTCTGAAAGAATACTAAAAATAAAGTCTGTACTCTGCTGTGGCAAAAAGCGCAGATGGCTTTGAGTTCCATTTAAGAACCCTGCCCCAACCGGACCACCTGCACCAATTGCAATTTTTGACTGTATGATATTCCAGCCTGAACCAAGCGGATCTGTATTTGGATCCATAAAAACAATAAGACGTTTTATCTGATAATACTTTAATACCTTGGAAAACAGCATTGAACCTATGAGTGAAAATGCAATTATTGAAAAACAATAAGAAATCCAGATCATGTATTTTGGAAAATGGAAATATCGTCTTAAGATAAGGCTTATAGAAGCAATAAATGAGGTTGTAAAAATAAGAATTACACGGAATTTTAAATTTGTTAAAATCGTTATTACCGCAACCGGTTTTGCTGCAATTTCAGAATTCCATACAGGTAGGATTGCAAAAACTATTGTCAGCATTCCAAAGCTTAAAACATAAAGCAGATAGCGTAACGGAATATCCGCCATAAAACACATAAAAAGAAAAATTGGTATATAAACACTGGCAGTTCCCATATCAGGCTGTATGAGAATTAACCCCATTGGCAGCAGCATAATTCCCATTGCAAAGAAAAATCTTTTTAAAGGAATTTCGTTTTTGCTTTCATCAAGATATCTTGCCAGATATAAAATAAAAAATACTTTTCCAAATTCAGAAGGCTGAATACCAAACTCACCAATGCCAATCCAGCTGCGGGCACCATTAACAAGACGCCCGAAAATTCTTGTATAAATTAATACGATTACAAGACCTATATAAACCCATGGAGAAAAATATTCCAGTCTTCTGTAATCATAAAGCGTTACTATTATAAGAATGACAAGACCTATTGCTGCCCAGATAATCTGCTTTTTATATTCATTAGTTACAGAGATACCGTCGGAGTTAATACTTGAAGAATAAATAAACATAACACCCATAGTTACAAGAACTATAATGATGAGTAAAAGAATGTAATCAAACATTGATAATATTTTATTCTTCATAAATCCCCTACTCCATTCTTCCACGACTTGTATTCTGCTGCTCAAGCAGATATGCAAAACCAAGTTCATGAATTGCTTCGTCAAAGTCCTGGTTAGCAAAGATTCCCTGAATAATTATATTCGTACAATATGGAGCCCACCATTCCCATTTATTACAGGCTTCTACAATTGTTGCTACACAGATTCTGTCTTCTGGCGGAGCATCGTAAGGTGCATAAGCTACAAGCCAGGAGTGCCAGCTTTGTTCATCCTTTCTGTTTGCATTACTGTATGGTTCAACTTCTGCAGTACCGGTTTTACAGGCAATTTTTACAATCTTATTATTCATAGGATACTGTGGTGTACCATCTGTTACTGTATAACGCAAAGCTTCCTGAATTTCTTTCCATACAGATTTATCAATTGTTGATTCGGTAAGAACGGTTGGTTTTACTTCCTGAATAATTTCATCTGTAACAGGATCTCGTACTTCTTTTAAGAGATGTGGTTTATAAATTACACCTTCATTACTTACCATTGCAATCATATTTGCAAGCTGTAATGGGGTTGCTTCCATATAGCCCTGACCGATTGAACAGGACATTGTATCTCCACCAACCCATTTTTCGTGATACTTTTTTTGCTTCCATTCTGCTGTTGGAACAAGACCGGTCTCCTGGCTTGGAAGATCAATCTGTGAGCTTTGACCAAATCCAAATTCCTTTGCATAAGAAGCAATTTTTTCTATACCAAGATAATCTCGACCTACTGTCCAGTAATAAACGTCGCAGGATTGAGCCATTGCATTTTTTAAGTCAAGCCAGCCGTGTCCTGTATGCACGTGACAGTGAAAGGTTCTTCCACCATAAACCATGCGGCCTTTACACTCAATTTTTTTGGTAGAAGGAAAAGCTTTTTCCTGGAGCATTGCAGCTGACATTACAATTTTAAAAGTTGATGCCGGCGGATAAGAAATTTGTACCGCACGATTGATAAGAGGCTTGGAAGTATCTTTTGATAGCTTAAGATATTGATTACTTGAATCATCAGAAGTAAAAATATTTGAGTCAAAATTTGGATATGAAACCATTGCCAGAACTTCGCCGGTAGCAGGTTTTAAGACTACAGAAGCTCCAACTCTTTGACCAAGGGAATCTTCTACGAGTTTTTGAATTCGTGAATCAATTGTGAGTACAAGCTTTTTTCCCATTTCGGGTGGAACAACAATTGGTGTATCAGAAATAATTCTTTGATGAACATCTACGGTAGCCATTTCTCGTCCGGACTTTCCCTGTAAAAGTTCATCATATTGTTTTTCTATTCCGGCTTTTCCTACAACACTTGTATTTGTATACCCCTTATTATACAAAACTGTCATTTCTACCTTATCAATATCTCCTACATAACCAATTATGTGAGAAAGAGAAAGTGTTGTATAAGAATAATTTCTTACAGGTTTTGAAACCCAGGCAACTCCAGGTAAATCTGATTTATTTTCTGCAATATTTGAAATTATACTAAAAGGTACATTGGTTTTTACCTGAATTGAAGAATAAGAACGCCTTACATTCTTTGGAATTTTCTGGTCGATTGCTTCTTTTGTTATTCCAAGATAGCCGGCAAGCCTTATCATTACAGAATCATATTTTGAAGAAGGAATTTCTCCAGGGATTACTTCTACCGCAAAACTGTCGTTGTTAATTACCAGAGGCATATCTACATTGCGGTCATAAATTTCTCCGCGGGATGCCGGCAAGGTGCTTATCTGACTAAGATTTGTTCTGGACTGAGTTTTATATTCTTCTCCGTTTGTAATCTGCATTGAAAAAAGACGAAAAAGATAAATTACAAAAATAAAGCCGGTTGAAAAAAGGAGGATTACTGTTTTTGCCGTTTTGGACAGAACGTTTCCCTGATTATTCATTATCAATCATATCCTTAGTGTCTTTTATTGACAGCTGAGTTTTAAAGAATGACAAAAACTTGAAAACAAATGGCGCAAGAACCATATTTGCAACAAATTCAAATAAAAATTGATAAGAAATAAAGCCGTAAACATTAAGTGCCAGCTTTGGGAAGACAAGTGAAATAAGGAAGATAAGAATTTTTTTTGCGACAGTTCCAATACCAACTGAAACAACAGGAATTACTAAACCTGAAATTATAATTGTATCTGAAAAAAATCCTGTAATATAACCAATAATTGTCCTGAAAACTGCATTAAACCCAAGAGGTACTCCGGAAATAAAATCAAGGAATAAGCCGGAAATAAAACCGGAGATTTCTCCGTAAAGCTTACCATTTAAAAGTGAAAAATAGATACAGCAGATAAGCACAAGGTCCGGTACAACAAGCAGAAAGGAAATATTTGAAAGGATGGAAGATTCTATTATGGTTGCGCCGAATAAAAATAAAGTACTTATCAAAAGTGATTTTACCATAATTATTCCCCCTTCCTGTCATTAAGCTGGCGCTGATTAACAACTATAACATTTTCAAGTCGTGAAAAATCAATAATTGGTGTTAGTTCAATATTCAGGGAAGAGTTGTAATCAAGGCTTATAACCTTGGAAATTGTACCTATTGGAATATCCTTAAGGTAGTTTTCATTTTCACCGGAGGTTACGATAATATCTCCATAAGAAAGGTCATCGGCAACTTTTTTACGGATATACTGCATTAAAAGAGGCTTATCTTTACTGCCAGTTCCATTTACAAGTCCAAGGTCACGGGAATTTTGAATACGTGCAGAAACAATATAATCAAGGTTGTAAACAGGCATAATCTGACTGGTAAAGGTTCCTACCTGAACAATCTTACCTACAAGACCGCGGTTTCCGTTTTGAAAAGCAATTACCGGCATATTCTTTTTTATTCCGTTTACACTGCCCTTATCAATTGTAAGATAAGAATAAACACTGTCAAAATCTCGTGAAATTATCTGGGCAGGAAAGTTTTGTTCTTCCATTGAAATTGAAAAATCCAGCTGTTCTTTTAGTCTTTCATTTTCTTTACGGATATCAGCATTGGTTCTCTGCATTTTTTCATAATTTTCAAGCTTTACCGCAAGATCATTATAATCTTTTTTTAATCTTTTTAATTCTTTAACCGCATTAAAGGTATCAGAAATTCCGTTTACAACAAAATGAACGCCTTTTTCTACAGTTGAAAATGCTGAAAAGCCAATTTTTTTTATATCAAGAATAAATCCGCCGCCACTAAAATTTAAAATAATATTTGAAATAAGCAGCAGGCCAATGAGAAGAAATTCAGGAAATCTAAACTTAAAACCGTTCCTTTTTTCAGACATACTCAGACTCTTTCTATGACACTTATTTTCTATTCATTAAGACTGTCGTAGATTGAACGTTCTGAAGACATGTTTTTGAACAGACTGAATGCTTCTCCGGCTCCAAGTGCAACACATTCAAGAGGTTTTTCAACAAGAATTACAGGAACACCTGTTTCTTTTGAAATAAGTCTTGGAAGCTCACGCAGCATGGATCCACCACCGGTCATAACAATACCGCGCTCAATAATATCAGAAGCAAGCTCAGGAGGAGTTTCACTGAGAACAATCTTTATTTCATCAACAATTTTATTAACAGGATCTTTAAGAGCTTCGCGAACCTCTACACTGTCTATTTCAAGACGTCGTGGAAGACCGGTAATAGCGTCTGTTCCTTTAAGCTCCATTTTTTCAATTGTTTTTTCAGGAGCAGCATTACCAATCTGAATCTTAAGGCGTTCTGCTGCAGGCTGACCGATTATGAGGTTATGAACGGAACGAACGTGTTTTACAATTGCTTCGTCAAACTTGTCGCCGCCAATACGGATTGAGTGTGTAACAACCATGCCTCCAAGAGAGATTACAGAAACTTCTGTTGTACCACCACCAATATCGCAAACCATGTGTCCGGCAGGTTCATAAATAGGAATTTTAGCGCCGATTGCTGCAGCAAGGGATTCTGGAATAACTTCTACTTCCTTGGCACCGGATTTAAGGGCGGCTTCAATAAGTGCTCGTCGTTCTACATCAGTTACGCAGGAAGGAATACCAATTTTCATTCTGATTGATTTGAACATCTGATGGCGTGGAATAATTTTCTGAATGAAGTATTTAATCATTTTTTCCGTGCTGTCAATGTCTGCAATAACACCATCAGCAAGCGGACGGATAGCAATAATATTTCCAGGGGTACGGTCAAGCATTCGTTTTGCTTCTGAACCAACTGCTACAGTCTTCTTTGTTCCGCGTTCTACGGCAATTACAGAAGGCTCATCAACAACCATACCTTTATCTTTTACATATATAAGAGTGTTACAAGTTCCAAGGTCAATACCAATATCGGTAGAAAACTTATCAAAAAATCCCATCAAAATCCTCCCATGATTTTTTGCGATAATATATTATACAACTAATTTTATAAATAATAAATATTTATTTTCTATATTTGCATTTTTTTTATTTATTCTGATAATTTCTTTACTGCTCCTGCGTGATTCGGCTGAATTTTTCTTGTTTTTCGCCATTCTGCCCTGGCTGATACCATGTTTTCCTGTTTTTCGTAAACAAGTCCAAGACCATAATGAGCTTCTGCAGAATTATCATCTGTTTCAAGAACCTTTTCAAACTGTTCTTTTGCATCGTCCGGCAAATTTTCGTCTATATAAATGTTCCCGAGCAAAAGTCGGCTTTTTAAGATTATATCATCATTAGAGCTGTTATTGATTATTCTAAACAGATATTGAATTGCAGCATTGCGTTCTCCGGCCTTGTAATATTGTTCTGCAATAGAAAGCAAAAGTGTATCAGATTCCCGGACTATAAGTGCTTCTGTAAATGCAGAAATACTTTCGTAGGTCATTCCAAGGCTTGCATAAGAAAGCCCTAAATATTCGGAAATATCATCTGCCTGGTAACCGTTTTCTTTTGCAAGAGTAAGATATTTAATTACAAGATCTGCATAATAATAGGTTGTAACAGTATTTTTATAAAAATAAGCTTTTCCAAGCATATACTGCAATTGTGGAAGCAGAGATTTGCTTGCATCATACATTGCCAGACGAAGGTTGTTTATGCATTCATCAAAATATTCCTGGGCAGTAAAGGTGTCGTTTTGCGAAACACCAAGATAAAAGCAGGCATAACCATAATAAGCAAGAGCCGTATTATTATAAGGTTTTTTCTGCAGAAAAAGCTTTCCCTGTTCATAAACCTTTGCATAATCATATTCTGCCCAGCTTTGTTTTATTGTTTTGAGGGTTATTTTGTTTTTGTAGTAAGATTTAACTAAAAAAATACCAAGACATATACACGCAGCAAGAAAAACAGAAATACCTGTTATTATTAATACATTTCTTAAAATGTGATTTTTTCGTTTTCCAAAATTTTCGTTTTCTGCGTTCTTTTTTTTCATTTTTATCACAAAAAAACAAACGGGACAATAAGCCGGGTTCTGTCTGGATTACTCCAATAACCATCTATCCAAACTTTCTGTTACCAGAAAGCTCAAGCGGCCTACCCGCAGTATAAGCTCGGAATAACAAACTGCTGCTCGACCTTGCTCCAAATGAGGTTTACCCGCATTATCTGTTACCAGATAACCGGTGGTCTCTTACACCACCTTTTCACCCTTACCTGTTGCCAGGCGGTATACTTTCTGTTGCACTGTCTGTCGTTTAGCCGGGCTATGCAAGAAATTATGCAGCTGCCGGCAAACGCCCGGTTCTTATCCGGCATTTTTTCCGAAGGAGCCCGGACTTTCTCTCATAAATTTATCTTATCATCAGGATAAACTTACGCGGTTATATCCCGTTTGTTTAAATAATAAAAAATTATTCCTCTTCTTCAGATTCTTCTTCTTCGGACTCTTCGTTCTCATCATCGTCCAAATCTTCATCTGCATCTTCTTCTTCTGAATCAAGGTCTTCATCATCATCTTCGTAGCGCTTTTCTTCGCTTTCTTCGTCTTCATAACCTTCTTCGTCAGAAAAGTCTTCATCAAGATCAGCAAGACTGCCTGCTTCATCAAGGCTGTAGTATGTATCATATACATCTTCATCATCTGTTTCTTCGTAGAAAAGAATGCGGCTGCAGTATGGACAGAAGTTGATGCTTTCGCCTTCACGAACAATGTTTGCAAACTGAGCAGGAAGAATCATGTGACAACCGGTACAAACGCCGTTTTTAACAGCAACAATACCTTCTGAATTGCGCTGAATAATTCTCTGGAATTTAAAGAGAATTTCCTGGTCAAGATCAGGAGTGATTTTATCTTCGTTCTTTTTAAGTGTATTAAGTTCTTTATTATAGGAATCAAGCTCTTTGTTTAAGGAATCCTTTGATGCAGAAAGGTCATTTTCCTGTGCAGTAATCATATCCTCGTTGATTTTGAGGGTTTCTTTGATTTCTTCAAGGTTCTTTTCTTTTTTCTGAAGCTCTTTGCGAACATCGTTTTCTTTATTTGTTGCTTCCTGAATCTGTTTTTCAAGGGCTTCATATTCGCGGTGAGTCTGAATATTATCCATTCCCTTTTCACCGTTTTCACGAGATTTTACAGCTTCGTCAAGCTCAAGCTTTAATCCAAGCACTTCTGATTTTACAGCTTCGTATTCGTTGTTCTTTTCGATAAATTCCTTTTTCATACGAGAAAGGAGTTCTTCCTGAGAACCCAGCTGTTTTGGAGCTTCTTCAATTTTCTTTTCGAGCTCGTATTTTTTTACAAGTATGTTCTGTAATTTTTTTAATTTTTCAAAAATGTCTTGTGTAGCCATTAAGATTTCCTCTAATAAAATATCATAAAATTATATATAAAAATAATTTTTTAGTCTATATATTTATTATTTCTATATTATATCATTATATCATTTATAAGGAGCTTTCCTCCCGTGTAAAAAGTACTCGTCCCAGTAATAAAATATCATATAATTTTATGATATTTTATTCCATATAATCTCTTAAACCGTTTGCGCGGCGTGGGTGGCGGAGTCTTCGCAACGCTTTGGCTTCTATCTGACGGATACGTTCACGGGTAACATCAAAATAAAGACCAACTTCTTCAAGTGTAAGAGAATATCCGTCTTCCAGACCAAAACGCATTTTAAGTACTTCCTGTTCACGTGGTGGCAGAGTGCCAAGAACGTTGCGCAGCTGTTCCTTAAGAAGATTAAAGGCTGTCTGTGTTGCAGGATTTTCTACTTCCTTATCTTCGATAAAGTCTCCAAGCAGAGAATCTTCTTCTTCTCCAATTGGTGTATCAAGAGAAATTGGTTCTCTTGCAACATTCTTAACCTGCTTTACACGGCTGAGTGGCCATCCAAGCTGCTGTGCAATTTCGTCATCTGTTGGTTCACGGCCAAGCTTTTGCATAAGCTGGCGGCTTTCGCGGACAACCTTGTTAATCTGTTCAATCATGTGAACCGGAACACGGATTGTTCTTGCCTGGTCAGAAATTGAACGGGTAATTGCCTGACGAATCCACCAGGTTGCGTATGTAGAAAACTTAAAGCCCTTGCGGTATTCAAACTTTTCTACGGCTTTTATAAGACCGATGTTTCCTTCCTGAACAAGGTCAAAGAAATGTAGTCCACGGTTTGTATATTTTTTTGCAATGGAAACAACGAGACGAAGATTGGCATTGATAAGTCTGTTCTTTGCCTTTTCCATCATAACGCGGCCATTTTCAATTTCCTGAGCCATTTTTATGATGTCTTCAACATTGTTTTCGTAATCAAATTCCAGCTTGTGAAGCTTGCGGTCAATTTTCTGAATTTGAGTATAAATTTCGCGGATTTCGTCTGCACTCATATTCAGTTCTTCTTCCAGCTTTACAGCCTGTGAACGGATAGAAATCTTTTTACCAAGACGTCGCAGTTCTGAAGGATTAGAAATTCGCAATTCCTTCATCTTTTTTTCCTGCTTCTGATGGTATTCTTCGATTTTTATTGTTGCTTCGCGATATTTTTGAGTAAATTTATCCAGTTCTTCTGTCTGAATGTCAATTTTTTGAAGCTCAGGAATAATTTTTTTGCGTAGTGCAACCAGCTGGTCATTTTCAAAAATTGCACTTGATTGTTCTGCATCAAAAAGCTGTTTTTTAAGCGCAATATATTGTTTCATTTCTGACAGAACAGGCTTAATATGTTCACCGTAAGCGCCCTTAAGACGTCTTTTATCTGCCATTTCTTCATTAATTTCTTTGCGTGTTTTTCCCGGTTCGTGCAAATCTATGCGGGTAAAGGCTTTTTGTGCAATTGCAAAGAATTCAGGAATCATAATTCCGGAGCCCTTTATTACATCTTTAATGATGTTATTACCGTCTTCCATCTGTTTTGAAAGCTCTACTTCCTGTTCTGCAGTAAGAAGGTTTTCTTTACCAATTTCTCTAAGATAAAGGCGGATCGGGTCATCTACGCTGGAATCTTTATCGCTGTTTACAAGACGAGATTTTGAATTTTCAAGATTTTTTTCGATATTTTCAATATCTTTTATTTCATCATTTGCGCCGTCAACATCATCATCGTCATCCTGTTCCAGCATAAGCTCATCATCTTCATCAGAAACGTCTACATCGTCTTCCTGAGAAAGATCCGGCATTACATCTGCATCAGAAATAATGTCTGTTTCGATAATCTGAATGTTTTTTTCGCTAAGTAATTTAAGTATATTTTCCATTTCGGGAGAATTAACAAAATCCTGACCAAGGATATCTGTTGCTTCGTCCCAAGTTACAAAAGTTTTGTCTTTTGCAAAATCCAGAAGTTTTTGTACAGCAGGGTTATTGCTTGTTTCTTCCATCATTTATAGTTCACCTATTTTGATAATTCTTGAGCCTGTTTATCAAGCTCCATTTTTTTTGCAAGAAAACTATTCAATTGGATTCTGTCATCTTCCGTGGATACAATAAAAGTGCTTATTTGTTTTATCAAAGCCTCGCGCTGTTCATCTATTTTATTCTTTTTTATGAACCTTATGGTATCTTTTATGTAGATATCGCATTGTTCCTTTTGATAAACACCCTCTGACAAGGCATTTGTTATGTACCGGTCAAGTCCGGTTCCACTGCAGCGTTCTATTATATCCGGTATTGACAGTGCTCCTTTCTGATAGCATTCTTCAAGTATTCTGAATAACCTTTGTGCATCTGGATTTTTAAAATCGGATTCTTCAAGACTGGAACGTAAAACTTTGAATTGATCCAAATCGGCGGTTACAGCAATTAAGCCACGTAATTCTGCGTTCAGGTTTATCTGCTGTGTACTTTGAACATTATTACTCGGCCGGCTATTTATACGTTCTCGGGCTTGATTTCGATTTAAAAAGTCCTTCTTTACAGCCTCCGGTTTCAGATTAAAGACTTGAGACAATTGCTCAAGGCATGATTCCTTTTGAATATCGGATTGCAAAGCATCAATGTATTCGAAAAATTCCAGTGCAGCCTTAGTTTTACCTTCCGGCGTGTCAACAGGGTATTTTTTCCCTACTTTATTCAAAAGATAATCGCTATCTAATATAGCACTGTTTACCTGTGCCGTCAAGTTATTTTTTCCATATTTAAGCATTATTTCAGCTGGGTCTTTTCCTCCCTGCAGCTGAATAATTTTAACTGTCAAATTGTTTTCACGACATAGTTTAATGGCTTTCCAGGTTGCATCCTGTCCGGCACCATCAGAATCAAAAGAAAGATAAACTGTACCGTTGGCAACAAAGCCGCTGATCATTTTTATATGCTCTGGAGTAAGCGCTGTTCCAAGGGTTGCAACAGCATAATCAAGCCCGCATTGATGATAGGCAATTACATCCATATTGCCTTCGCAAAAGATAATTGCTTTTTTTTCGCGAATAGAGTTTTTTGCAAAGCTGAATCCAAACAGTGTTTCGCGTTTTTTGAATTGTGGAAGATCTCCGGAATTAAGATATTTTCTTTGAGATTCATCTGCCGGAGGAATTACACGGCCGCCAAACGCGACAACCTGCCCTTTTCTGTTAAAAATAGGGAACATCAGACGGTCTGAAAAAAAGGAATAATCCGGATATTTCTGGCTGAAAAGTCCTGATTTATTTAAGAATTCCGGAGAAAAATTTTTGCTTAAAAGAAACTGTTTGAGCCATTTTCTGTCTGCAGGTGAATAACCAAGCTTAAACTTTTTGATTGTTTCTAAAGTAAGGCCGCGGCTTGTTATGTAATCAAGGGCTTTTTTTCCCTGAGGAGTTTCCATGAGCATATAATGAAACATAGAAGCGGTTCTTTCGTACAGTTCTATTAGTTTTTCAGCCGTATCATCTCTTACATAATTTTCAGGTAAGCCGCCGTCTTTATATTTAATTGGAATGCCGTTCTTTTTTGCAAGCAGTTCTATTGCATTTACATAAGAAAGCTTTTCCATTTCCATTATAAATTTTATAACATCACCCGAAACATGACAGCCAAAGCAATGGTAAAACTTTTTATCTCCGTCTACGTGAAAAGAGGCAGTTTTTTCTCCATGAAAAGGACAGCAGCCCCACCAGTCATTAGCTCCCCTTGATTTGAGTGCAGTATACTCCCCTACAACAGAAACTATGTCTGCGGTATTGTGAATTGCATCAATTGTTTCCTGAGAAATAAATCCTGGCATAAAACTCCTACTTTTTTGCGTTCAGATTATGACTTGCCTTGTGTTCATCAAAGGTAGTCGTAAAAACGTGTTTTCCCGCCTGAGAATCAGAAACCTGAAAAAAGTAATAATTTGTTTTTGGCGGATTTGCCGCAGCATTAAGTGCAACGAGTCCCGGATTAGAAATTGGTCCCGGAGGAAGTCCTGCCCATTTATAAGTATTATATGGACTGTCTATTTTTGTGTCTTCTAAAAGGATTCTGTCGGGATGTGGTCTGCCTTCAATTTCTGTAAGTATGTAAACAATTGTTGCGCAGGAATATAAACCGATATTGTGTCTTAGTCTATTTGAAAAAACACTTGCAATCAGAGGGGCTTCTTCTTCTACACGATATTCGCGTTCAACAATTGAAGCTAAGGTTACGGTTTGGTAAAGCTCCTGTTCTGATTTTTCTGCCATACCGGGAACTGTTTTTATTTTTTCAAAAAAAGTATTAAGCATGAGCTCTACAATTTCACTCGCCGTCATGCCGGTGGTAAGAAAATATGTATCAGGAAAAAGAAAACCTTCGCAGGATTCTCCTTTTATTCCGCGCAAAGCAAGCATTTTATGATCATAACAGGCATCCTTAAAATCCTGTACAGAGCAAAGTCCTGCTTCGCTCATAATATTTGCAATTTGAGTTATGGTTTTTCCTTCCGGAACAGAAACCTTAATATATTCCTGCTGACCTGACGAAAGTTCTGTTACAATCTGAGGATAAGTCATTCCATAAGTAAGATGATATATTCCGCTTTTAAGAATTACTGGATATGCAACAGGTTCATTTTTAAAGAAAATACTGAAAACAGAAGGAGAACGTACAAAATAATAAAAAAACTTACTGTTTTTTATGAGCCCCTGTTCTTCCAGTTTACCTGCAATAATACGGACAGATTCGCCCTGTGCAATTTCAAATCTTATATCCTGAGAGTCGGCAGTAACAGGAGAAATTTGTGAATATATATAAAAAAAGCCTCCTGCAGCTATTGCAAGCAGAAAAAACAGGACGCCAAGAAATATAATTCCTTTTTTTTTCATGAGTAGAATTTTTTAACCTCATCTAAGGATAACGATTTGTATACAGAATCTTCAAGAGCTTTGCAGAATAATTCCAGCCCCTGAGGCAGCTTTTCCTGATTATCGCGCAAAAAACGGGCAAGAGCTGCAACTTCTTCTGAAGTAAAATTATAGTAAAGAGAAAAATCTTTTTCTGGTACCGGACGCATAGGAATCATATCTGAATTTCCAAATCCTCTTTGGCAAGCTCTATATTCAAATCTTCGTGCGCAATATATTGAGCATACCATCTTGCAGCCTGAACTATTGAATAAAGCTTTTTATCGTCATAGGTAGGCTCATGATGGAAAAGATAAACATTTTTTATTCCCCAGTGAATGGCAAAATCAACGGCATAACAGAAGGCAGAATGTCCCCAGTTTTGTTTGCGGTATGCTTCTTCTGCAGTATATTGAGAGTCTATTACAATACAGTCTGCATTTTTAAAAACCTTTTCCATGATTGGTGAAGAATCAAAATCTTTTGACTGAAGCTCTATATCTGTAGCAAAAACAAACTTTTTATTTTTTTCTATGACCGCATAGCTGTAGGAATTTCCAGGATGTGACATTGGGCAGCAGACAATCTGTGTATTTCCGATATTAATTTCGTTGCCTGGAATAAGGGTCATAAAATTCATATTTTTTGTAAGGGCAGAAAAAGGAACCGGATAATATGGAGTTTTCATCTGCTCCTGTAGAATTTCTTTTGTGTTGGAGTCTGGTGAATAAATATTAAATTCGCTTTGAGGATCGTAGGCTGCATCAAAAAAAGGAAAGCCCTGAATATGATCCCAATGAAAATGTGTAAAAAAGAAATTATAAACCTTGTCTTTTGGAAGGTTTCCGGATTTTCCTAAAACTCTTAAGCCTGTTCCTGCATCAAAAATAAGTTCATTACCTGCAGATTTTACTTCTACACAGGAAGTATTGCCTCCTGCTGTTCCAAAAATCCATGAAGGCAAAGACGAAACAAACCTTGCACGGGCTTCTTCGTCTTTTATATCGTCTGCTGTAATTCTCTGTACGGCAGCCATTATCTTTGATTGAACTTGTTGTGGTGATAAAGGTGCAGGCAGAGAGCCTCTTACGCCCCAGAAATGAATTAACACAATTCCCCTCTTATAAAAAGTTAAGTTGTATTATTTTAAATGATAGGAATGAATTTGTCAAACTGTTATATAAAAATCTGTTAAATAAAAAAAGACCTGGTAAAAACCAAGTCTTGGATAATGGGGAGTAGAGGACTCGAACCTCTGGAGACGTGAGTCGAGGGATTTACAGTCCCTTGCAATTGCCGCTATGCGAACTCCCCAGAAAGCTGCTTGTAGGATTTGGACCCACGACCCCGAGATTACAAATCACGTGCTCTACCAGCTGAGCTAAAGCAGCAAACGTTGTTATACAATAATGAATATATACGTTTTAGTCAAGTATGGGAAATGAAAAATAATAAAAAAAACATAAAAAAAATACTTGTAAAAAAATGCTCTCGCAGAGAACCGGATCTTGCTCTGCCGAGTAGACTTTAATGGAATTTTCGATATTGATTTCATGAGTATCTGGATTTGTTTGTAGTTTTTTTAACGCTAACTATGCGTCGCAAGACCCGAACCTCTGCTACGCATTTTTTCGAATATATTTATATAAATCAATTTTTATTTTTTCAAAATACTTTCAAAAAACGGTATATATTCATTATTGATAACGTTGCGCCAGAGATAGTTGGTGTGAACATGAACGGCGGCTTGTTTAATCATTTCATTTATTTTTTCGGGCTTATAGAGCTTTAGGGCAATAACTTCGCTTAATTTGGCAATCAGATTTTCAGGGGTATTGTTGTGATATAAAAAGCCTGTCTGATTATCTATAATTTTATTTAATCCGCCGGTGGCATTGGCTACGGGTAAGGTTCCGTAAATTTGAGAGATAAAATCTTCAAGGCCACAAGGTTCAAAAAAGCTTGGAAGGACTATAAAATCTCCAATTGCATTAACAAGACGGGCACTTTCACGATTATATCCGTTTAAGAAAATTACACGTCCATTAAATCTGTTGGTAAGTTCTATAAGCTGCTGCTCAAGTGCAATTTCTCCCTGCCCTGCTATAATAAATTTGACACTTTCATAATTATTCAAGATTGCAGGAATTGCATTTATTAGTACGCTTATGCCTTTTTGATATGTAATTCTTCCGTGATAGGAAATAAAAATCTGATTATCCTTTTCTTTGGGCCTTATGTTTATATTGCCGTAAGTTTTTACTCCTGGAATCTGTGTATACTGAAGTTCTGTTACGCAATAGTCACGGCATTCATATTTACCGGCAAGATCCCCTGTTTCAGGATTAAATTCAAAAGGTAAAAGCGATTCCTTTTTATCTGCAGGATTATAACGGTCATAATCTATTCCGTTTGTAATTCCTTTTATTTCTGTATAACGCTGAAAAAATATTGGAGAAAGACCTTCTGTAATATCAATATTAAAAGGATCAATCAATTCTTTTGCATAATATTCAGAAACGGTTGTTATATGAGCACCGGCATTACTTGCAAGCAGAAAAGGTTCAACCTTAAAATCATTAAGAGCACCTGAAAGCACCGGTTCAGAAAATCCTGTATACCAGGCAGCTTCTCCTATACTTGAAAAATTATGATGATAGGCCGGACCTGCATTATGAATTGTAACTACGCTTGCAGTTTTTTGTAACAAGCTTGTCTGATGTGCAAAACATGGCACTAATGCGGTAGAAGCATCCTGGCAGTGAATAATATCCGGGAGCTGATTTTCATTTATTTTTTCTGCGTAAGCACATACAGCCTTTGAAAAAAGCGAATCCATGTAAAGAGTATCTTTGTGGCCAAAGCCTTTTACAAAATCAGGATTTTTTTGCTGTTCAGAAGCGGTGTAAGTATATACTCCTTCTTTTTCTGCAAAACAAAGATGATTAACAAAAACAACATCAAAATTTCCCTGATTACAGACAGCTTTTTTATAAACTACTTTTTCGTTTTTGCCGCAATGCAGGATTTCTGCAAAGGTGTTTTCATCTTTCTGAAGATTTTTTATTAAATTAAGACTTGTACATTTATAAAACGGAATAAAAAGAGTAACCTGATGATTTAAAAGTGCAAGCTCCTTGCAGAGTGAAAAAGTTACATTTTTTACACCGCCAGCTTCTGCAATGCCGGCACATTCCATACTTGCAATCCAGATTTTCATAATTCATTACCTTCTGCAGATGAATAAATTGAAGAAACGGCTGATATAGAATTGTATGGCAGCTTGTAGGAGGTTAAAGCCAGAACATTTATGTCAAATTCGGGATATTCTTTATAATATGCAATAGCAGAGGTAAGCTCAGAAAGAGTAACACTTTCTGGTGTAAAATCGGAATTTTTAGAAAACCTGTTCATGTAATAATCTGCAGAACGCTGTGCAAGATATGCCGCAACTGAATCAAGATATTCTTCAAAATCCTGCTGATTTGATATTTTATTATCCTTAAGCAGCGAAATAATTATCTGTGGTTCATAGGAAAGAGAAATCTGAAAAGAAAAAGAAAAGTCGGCCCCCTGCCCTCTGCTGCCTGTAATTGTTTTGGTTCCGTTATAGGGTTTGTATTCAAATTTATTTATGTTTGCATTGGTTGGAATTAAAAACTCCTTATGCCAGGAAAAGTTTCCGGGAATTATAAGCTGTGAATTAATTCCGCCGGTTTTTGATTCTACAACACCTACAGTACCGGGCTTTACCTTTATTTGAGTCCAGCCAATAAAAAATACAAAAGCACCAAATATTAAAATTATAAGAAAAGAAATAATATTTTTCATCTATAAGTCCCAAAACTCCGATAAAAATTACATGTTTGTAACATCACCAAAAATACGTTATTATTATATCAGCAGGAAGTTTATGACACAAGTAACAAAACAGGAAAAGCGTTTCAAAAACAGACACTCTTTTGCCTTTGTTTTTCTGGAAAGGCTTACAAGAAATTCTATTTTTCTGCTCCTGCTTATCTGTCTTTTGCTTTTTGCATTTTATCTTATTGGAAATTTTCAGGGATTTATAGATAAATCACAGCTTATTATTTTGAGGGTTCTTTCGGTGTGTTCAGTAGGCCTTTGCATAATGTCTGTGACGGGATTTATACTGGAAACAATCTTTTTATTTATGAAAGAAAAAAATGCGGGGCTTTTGTTTTCAATGCTGTTTTTTATATTTACCTTTGTTACAGGCTTTGCATTTATAGTTTTTTCAACTGTTATAAGACGAATTGCTACGGGAATTTAAATGAAAAATAAAATACGAATTAATGAAATTCTAAAAGATTTTTATTCTCATTTTGAAGCGGCAGGATTTAAAGCTTATCTTGTCGGCGGTGCCGTCAGAGATATTTTTTTACATAAAGAACCACATGATTTTGATGTTGCCTCTAACGCTACCCCTCAGGATGTAACAAAGCTTTTTCGAACAGTAATTCCAACCGGCTTTGAACACGGAACTGTTACCGTTCATTTTAAAGGACTTGAAATTGAAGTTACAACCTTTAGAACCGAAAGCGGTTATTCTGACGGAAGACATCCGGACAGTATAAATTATGCAGCAACGATTGAAGAAGACCTTGCGCGCCGTGATTTTACAATCAATGCAATTGCTGCAGATTTAAAGGATGGTACGATTGTTGATCCTTTTGGCGGTAGACAGGACATAAAGAAAAAAATAATAAAAACTGTAGGCTCGGCTCATGAACGTTTTATGGAAGATGGATTAAGGCCGGTAAGATGCGTTCGATTTGCCTGCAAACTTGGATTTAGTATAGAAAAGTATACATTCTCAGAATTGTTCAATAAAGATGTTCAGAAAAAAATCAGTTCAATTTCTGTTGAACGATTCCGGGATGAGTTTGATAAAATTCTTGCGTGTGAAAACCCTTCTGTTGGATTAAAGCTTTTAGAAGAAACAGGAATACTTTCTATATTTATTCCGGAGTTTCTTGCGGGGCGTGGCTGTGTTCAGTCGGATCAGAGAGGCTTTCACGATTTTGATGTATTGGATCATCTTTTTTATGCCTGTGATGGTGCGCCGGTTAAAAAACCAAATGTACGACTTGCTGCACTCTTTCATGATATTGGAAAGCCTGGCGCCAAAAAGATTATTGACGGAAACATTACATTTTATAATCACGAAAAAACCGGAGCTCAGCTTACTAAACAGATTCTTACAAGGCTCAAATATCCTAACGCAGTAATTGATGATGTCTGCCATTTGATAGAGGAACACATGTTTAATTACGAATCAAACTGGACAGTTCCTGCAGTAAGGCGTTTTATAATCCGGGTTGGTCAGGAGCATCTTGAAGATCTTTTTGATCTGCGTCTAGCCGATATGTACGGAATGCACAATCTGCCGATTGAATATAAATACAGTGCCGCTATAAATCTTTTGGTTGAATTAAAAGACCGCATTACTGTTGAGCTTGAAAAAAATAATGCGTTGAGTCTTAAGGATCTGGCAATAAATGGCCGTGATTTAATTGATGCAGGCTTTGAACCGGGTAAAAAACTTGGTACTATCCTAAATCATCTTTTAGATTGTGTAATTGAGGATCCGGGGATGAATACCAGGGAAAAGCTGCTGAATATTGCATCGTCATTGCGAGCGTAGCGCGGCAATCTATGTTCTAAAATGCATTTTAATATATGGATTGCCACGTCGCTTTGCTCCTCGCAATGACGGTCGTAGCCACGTCATTGCGAGCGCAGCGCGGCAATCCACACTTTATATTTCCATATTCATCACTGTACGTACTTCATTCAATGTCTTAATACCAATTTCTCGGGCGCGGTTAGCACCGTCTAACAAAACCTTGCGGATATATTCAGGATCTTTTTCAAGGCGGGCACGTTCTTCGCGTAATGGGCGGAGTTTTTCGTTTAAGGCAACAGTCAGTTCGTTTTTAAGAGCTCCACCACCACCGTCACCAATGCGGGCAGCAATTGCAGCCGGTTCTTCTCCTGTACAAAGAGAAATAAGCATAAGAAGATTTGAAACTTCAGGGCGGTTTACCGGGTCGTAGGTAATGTTACGGTCCTGGTCTGTCTTGGCTTTTTTAATGAGCTTTGCAGTTTCATCTTCGGTAGCGCTGAGCATGATTGCGTTTCCGCGGGATTTTGACATTTTCTGGCTGCCGTCGAGACCAAGAATCATCGGGGTTTTAGAAAGCAGTGCCTGAGGCTCAGGGAATACCGGTTCTTTACCCATATCTGTACAGAACTTTTTATTAAAGCGGCTTGCAATAGTGCGGGTCATTTCCAGGTGAGGCAGCTGGTCCTTACCTACAGGAACAATGTTTCCCTTGCAGAAAAGAATATCGCAAGCCTGATGTACAGGATATGTATACATACCGGCATTTACGTTTTTAAGACCGGCAGATTCAATTTCTTCTTTTACAGTCGGGTTACGGCTAAGCTCGGCATTGCTTACCA
>JAEEGL011651178.1_pt1 | contig 19442 bp, 16 predicted proteins | sample 9134231 | NCBI WGS metagenome assembly JAEEGL01 (sample SAMN16246548, study PRJNA631951) | gut metagenome | biome: gut microbiome; feature: rumen; material: fiber-attached | host: Bos | place: Iran: Karaj | collected 2018-10
ACAATATACCGCACGTCTTCATCTGAAACATAAGGTCCAGCAGGCAGACACATACCCACCTTAAACAACGCCTCGCTCACGCCATTCACATAAGCTGGAGCGTTCTTATACACTGGCTGCTTGTGCATGGGTTTCCACAGCGGACGGGCCTCAATCTGAGCCTGATCCATCAGCACTCGCAGAGCCTCCACATTGGCGTTGGGCTCACAGTCTGTATGCGCACTGGTTGCAGCATGAATCACACCGGCAGCACCTCCCACGGCGCCCGTTACGATGGTTTTGTAAGCATTCTCCTGCCCCTTAATCTTCAGGTTCTCATCCAGCGTAATGGTACACAGCCAGAAGTTGGAGTCATAGTGGCTGTCAGGATTGCCGTGCACCTTGATACCCTTCACATCCTTCAGCAGTTCCTCATACAGAGCCTGCACGTGCTTATGGTGTGCAATATGGTCATTCACCACTGTCATCTGTCCACGGCCAATTCCCGCACAGATATTACTCATACGGTAGTTATAACCTATCTTCTCGTGCTGATAGTACGGATAGCTCTCACGATACTGAGTGGCATACATCATAATCTCACGCCACTCATCCTCGTTGGCAGTAATCAACGCACCACCACCGCTGGTGGTAATCATCTTGTTACCATTGAAGGAGAGCACACCATACTTACCAAACGTGCCCAACACCTGACCATTCCAACGACTACCAAAACCCTCAGCAGCATCCTCCACTACAGGAATTCCGTACTTGTTGGCAATCTCCATAATGCGGTCAATCTGGTACGGCATACCGTACAAAGCTACCGGCACAATTGCCTTGGGCTTCTTGCCAGACTTAGCAATTCTATCTTTAATGGCCTCCTCCAGCAATTCTGGATCCATGTTCCAAGTGTCCTTCTCCGAGTCAATGAACACTGGTGTTGCACCAAGATAAGTGATGGGATGGGAAGAAGCACAGAATGTAAAGCTCTGCACACATACTTCATCCCCTGGGCCTACACCACAATTTAATAGAGCAAGATGTACTGCGGCAGTTCCCGAAGAGAGAGCAACTACTCGTTTATTTTGCCCAACAAATTCTTCTAGGTCTTTCTCAAAACCATTTACATTGGGGCCAAGTGGCACAACCCAGTTCGTATCGAATGCTTCCTTAATGTACTTTTGTTCCAGACCAGCCTCACTCATATGAGCCAGACATAAATAAATTCTGTTTCTTGACATACTATAATCAGTTATAAAAATTCTACAAAAAAAGGTTGGGTGAAGATAAAATCATCTCCCTTATAAGCTTCAAATCTTACAAACTTATTTGAACTATTCAAAGTAACACTCACTAATGCTACACTTCCACCTTCAGTTCTATGTCCATCTATGTCTATCACTGTTCTATCAGGAACACAGTCAAAAAGAACTGAAAAACTTAACCCATCCACATGTACTTCTGACAAATCTATGGTACCAAAACCTACAGCTGAAAAACTTCCCTCAATAAGAGCATCCAATGACATTTCGGCTCTCCTAGTTGGTGTTTTTTCAAGATAAGATTTATCAAGGTATAATAAATCACAACCCTCGTTATCTTGATATGGCAGGGCTGATTCTTTTTTTATTATCCCCCAATCATTTGCCGCAACACACCACAATTTATACCCCCTCATTAACACATGGTCATAAATATCAATATTCTGTTTAAATTCTATTTGTGTAATCGAGTTGTTATAAATCTCTATCCCCTTGAAAATATCTTTTCCATATGCTATAAATGCATCCATATACTTATCTTCTAAGCCAGAAAGACCTGGATGATTTATTGTTCCAAAGACTTTGCCAGGATACAAAAGGTTACTCCTAACACTGTCTAACATTTCTGTAAAAGACCACATTGGAAAAACAGCACAAAAATTGGCTGATGTCAGTGTATATCCGTTCTCTTCATTATAGATCGAAAGTCCTTCAATATCATCGCTTCCATTTCCAACATCGGCCCATAATGTACATATAAAATTAAGATGCTTGGTGCTAGTCAAATCAGATTCTTCAGGCCAATAATAATGAGTGTGTTCCGCATTCGGTAGTTGAGGAATATTAGTCAAATCTACAAATAGACCATCTTTCATATGAAAATCGGAGAAGCCACCTTCAAAAGTTTTATTAACTTTCTCTAAGACCGGTTTCTTATATGTTTCATCTCCTACTCTAACGGATTTAAACTGACCGATGCTATCCTTTTCATATATGATACTACCATTCTCTGTCACAATGGCCCAATCCAAATAATTTTGTCTACTTCCACTAACAGGAAACACTGGCACTGCCGGCGAATAATTGGAGATACAAAGCACATCTATCCCCCTCTCAAGTACGCTTTCTAATTTTTTCTGATTAGTAATATGCTCGTGACTAATAACCTTTTGCCTTATCTTGTTCTCTATGCCCTCATACGGATTCTTGACAGAAAGGATATTTCCTTCTGATTTACATGAAGATAAGATTGAAAGTAAACAGACGAAATAAAACACTTTTCTCATATTACTCGCGTATATTACAAACATACAATCTTCATGCATCATCAACAACGCCTCAGTTTACAAAACGGAAACTATAGGACTCCAACTCCATTGGATAAAAATAGGTGCTGTTAGGAATCTAAACTTGCAAGAGTATCTCTTCCGTAAGGTTCATTGCTCAGGATGCTCTTCTATATATTTTTTAGCCAGTTGATAACCAAGAAACATATCCACATCCTCTTTCTCGGTTATCTTAATATTGGAATGACTACCTTTTGAGAAATACATTGGAATTCCAAGCTCCTCCATTATAGCAGGAGTGTGGTGCTCAACGTAATCGAATAAATTCTTTTCCTCTACCTGCTTATATATTTCCGTAATAATCTTATACAAGAAACTCTGAGGTGCAGATAAAGTCATAAAGGTTTCACGATTGATATTCTTTTTGGCACAATCACCGTCGTTGGTTCCGTAAAGCAAGTATGAATAGCTCGCTGTAATAGCATTTCCTTTTTCCTTGCATACACGGATATTATCCGTAATCATATCTTCATTGATAAAAGGCGATGCAGACCAATGTATCATTACCACATCATCAGGCTTTGCAATATCCTCAAGGCCTTTTACACCGTTCATAATGGAACGTTCATACTCTGAACCGCCCCTCACTATCTTCATAACTTTTGTAATGCCAAACTTGTCTGCAATACACTGCAAATGATCTGGGAAACCATCAACGCAAACCAATTCAATACCATCTATTTCAGGATGATTTTGAAAATGCTCCATGGTGTACACAATGATAGGTTTGCCCAGAACCTCAACAAACTGCTTGGGAACTTTTGCGCCCAAACGGCTTCCCACTCCTCCAGCTATAATAATAACGTAATTCATTCTCTTCGTTCTTACCTTTCGCTTTCTGTTTGAATCTGTCGTGCTTTCAACAAATCATCCACACAATCCACCTCAGTCCATTTATAATCCTTAATATCTTTGTAATACAACTCAAAGTTCTTCTGGAAAACCATCTGTACAAGAGCATCCTCAAAGAACAAGTTGTACATCTCCTCGTTCACCATCTGGTTTAACTGTTCTAAAAGGAAGCGGGATGAAACAGCATCCAGTTTGGTAATGCTTGCATAGTTTCCAGCAAACTCAGTGAGATTCTTGCTCATCACACATACCAAGTTACCCTGCACTTGTACATTGTATTTGTTAGCATCTTTGTGTGTGCTGTCAAGCAACACATAAGGATAGTCAGTATGCTGGCTAACAACATCCTCTATTAACTTGTCGCTAGCTACAATGTCTCCATTTAATATGGTTACATTCTCGCGTTGTAAGAAGTCTTTTGCAAACCATAAAGATCCCATTGAACTTGTTGCAGAATAGAAAGGATTATGGACAAACTTTACGTTGTCGTCTTCTAACTCTTTTTGGATTTGCTTATACATGTATCCTACAACCACTACAATTTCAGCTTCTGCATCATATTTCCTAATCTTACGAACTAAACGCTGTAAGATGGTTGTTTTGTCATCAAGTTTATACAATGACTTCGGATGATTCAATGTCAAGGGCTGCAACTTAACACCCTTACCTGCTGATAATATGATATATGTCATAGTCTTAATCTTTTATTCATTATACAATAGGAGTGCTTTCTTACTGTACTCTTTGGCAAAATGATACCACTGAGGTTTCAGATAGCCAATAATCTGGCCTTGTGACTCTTTATACATCGTCCAGTGCATATAGAAGAAACCTGTGATGGCTATATATGCATAAAAATGGCGTTGCTCCTTTTTTGAAGGTTTTCTACCAAAATAGGTAAACAGTATCCTGTCAACCTCTTCCCCAGAATGGTCGCCACCACAAACGTATGAACCAATATCGAATCCAGGATCACCATATCCTGCATATTCCCAGTCAATAAGGTGAATTTCATGATCATTAATCAAGAAGTTCTCATCGCGACAGTCACCATGAGTCAAGCATTTCTTTATTCCATCTTTCTTAGCGAGTTCGTATAACTCGTATATTCTTTCCTTAACCTCTTTAAACTCAGGAAAATCGGCGAAGTGTTCCCCATATTTATCAGCAGGTGTCATATCACGAATAGATTCCCACTTTTCCTTGATATCAAACTCCCATCTAACTTTAGGTCTTACCCCATGGAGCTTGCGAATCTGTAGGATTCCACGCACCATGTCATTTACGTCATGATAGTTAAATGCTCTTGTTTCAACAAAGCGAGATATACGCCAACCATATCTCACACTCATTGCTACCAATGAGGTATCCACTCCGGCATCCTCTATCTGTTTCTGAACGATGGACTCGCGACCGCGGTCTATTAGCATTTCTGAGCCAAGTCCCGGATAACGGAAGACATACTTTCCACCGTTAAACCTAAAAGATAAAACGGAATTCGAAAGACCTTTTTGTAATGGCTTCAATTCGGAGATCTGAGTGGGCTCACAATTAAAAACCTCACAAATACAATTATTTATGAATTCAACGTCTGAAGGGTGTAATACTCCTCCAGTTGTTTGAATTGAATTCTCCATATAATTTTGTTTATTTAAAATAATGAAATCCAAGTAACTACTGTCTACTACTTTATTATTCTTTTATTTCAAATTAATAAGCTCTCCTAGCTTTTTATCCCAATCGCCACCAAAAGGCCGTAAGCCCCCCCAATCATAAAAAGTAAACTCGCCAAAATAAACATGCCCGTCAACATCAAAGAAGTCTACTCGTACAAATGGGATGTCTTTGGAAAGCATAGTAGCTAAGTCCCGCATAAGTTCGAAATTATGTGGTTTTTTAAACTCCGGCTGGTGACGAGGAAAACCATGATCTATACCAACTGGTTTAAAATCCATATCATAAAAGTTCTCAAACACACCGTCCCCTTTGATTGTACAATACATATATGTTGGAGCTCCACCGAAACACCAGAATTTATAATCCCTTAATTCTTTACCTGTATGGTCATCAAGATATTTATCTATAATAATTCTTGGTTTAATATTCTTATAAGGCCACTCTCTTCCAGAATAAAACCAGTTCTGGCTCAGATTATTAACAATCTGCTTTCTGGCGGATTCAAAATCAAAAGTTGCTTTATTGCGACAAATAATAGCACCTCCACTATCATGGGTACATTTTAACACAAACTGGTCTGGTAATGAGTCAAAATTAATATCATCCCATTTTTCAGCAACTACATAGTTCTCAACAACGTATTCTTTTCCTATAAGTTTGGCGACATACTGCTTAACTTCATACTTATCCGCCATCATTGTATATTGTGGGTTTCTATCGTATAATTTCAACCACGATAATTTTTCATTAAATGTGGTTGGATTATCCAAATTCAACTCATACCCAACTCGGTTAAAAAACAACTTTTTCAAATATGGTTCATCTTTCCATATCCAAAGCATGTGACGTTTTACTTTTTCAACTATACCCTTTGGGTTACTAAAAAGTAGCTTAAAAAAAATCTGTACTTTACTCATATTTTTAAATTATTAATATTCTATAAATATCCTTTTCTTTTTCTCCATCCCCAGTGCCATAGTTTCCAAAATGGTGACCATAACACTTCTGAGGGATAATAACTAACAAAGCGAAGATTTCGCTTTAATTGTATTAAACCACGCTCAAAGCGTTTCTCTTTATCAATTCTAAGCATTCTGTCATCATACTTGCCAAAGTTTCCTGCAGTTAATATTTCCGCAAGCAAATACTTACCGTGTCGTTCGTTCACAGAACATAGCATATATTCCTCTTTTATACCAAAGCACTCACGAAGAATCCACATAATGCCACCCACGAACTTAGTCATCTTCAACGATGCCAGCACAGTAAATGCTTTAGTACGTTGTTCCGAATTTGAATGAATCAGAATAAAATAATAGTCCATCAATTGCCTCAAACCGATTCCCTCCGAGAAAATATGGCGATAAATATGAACTATTGAAAAAACAAGGTCAAATTCAACAGTTGTATGCGCAAAACCAACGTCATTATCATAGTTTAAAAATTGCGAACTAGAATGCTCATTAAAGAACCTATTTAGACGTTTATTCATTAAAGGGCTATACATCCAGGATGGTTGAAAATGAACCTCAACAGGAACATCTTCAAAAACCTCTACATCTGCATGTTTAATATCTATATTTCCAATCCTATAACCCTTGCTTCTAAGGAATTGAATAATTTTATCCCTATCTCCTTCTACCCAAATATCAATGTCGCCACATTGCCTATCATCAGGCCTCGGATAATACAAAGATGTTCCTTGTCCTTTTAATACACAACTACTATATCCTGCATGTTTAAATAACTCAAAAATTTCACATGTCCTCCTACGTTGCAACTTATTTAATGATTCCGTTTGCAAACGAACACCTATCCATTCAAATAGTATACTAGGTTTCTTTCTTTCATCAAGGATCGTCTTCTCAAGACCAGTTAATAAAACGCCCACAAGTGAATGTCTTGTAGCTAAGATGTATAGCTGAGACCATTCATCATCTGACGGCTTTCTTTCAATATAATCTTTATTCCCGATTGAAACCTGAATCAACTCAAAAAAAAGAGTCGAACTTATAATATTTTTTGAGGTAATTTGAGCCATGACCCTAATGTATCATCCCACTTATCCGGCTCAAATGGGCAAAAACCAGAGAAATGGAAAAAAGTAAGTTCACCAAAATAAACTTTTCCATTGACATAATAAAAATCAACTCTAACATGAGGCTTCCCTACAGATAATGCTTTGGCCAGTTCTTTCATCTTTTCAAAACCCTTAGGCTTTTCTATATTCTTCGCAGAATTAGGATGTCCCTGGATTAGAGGAAGATGATTGAAGTCCATATCAAAGAAGTCAAATTTCGTGTCACCTTTTTCTTTATTTCCCCTATCACACGCCACAAACATTATCTTAGGTTCCCCGTCAAAACATAAGAATTTATAATCCCGCAACTCCCCATATTCATCCTCCATATATTCTTCTGCGATTATTCTTCGTTTTACATTTTTATATGGCCATTCGCGTGTTTGGGTATAATTATCATGTTCCAATGCCCAGTTCAATTTATTAATTGCAGCACTCTTATCTAGATTTGATTTATCTCGACACACTACTACGCCACCACTATCATGAGTCGTCTTTAATACAAATCGAGACGGTAACTTATCCCAATCTATATCATTAGCACTTTTCCATTCTCCTATTGTTGGAATAATGTATTCTTTTCCTATAATGTCAGACACGTACTGCTTGGCAGAGAACTTATCAACCATCTGAGTATAATCTGTACGATGATAATAAAGTTTCATCCATTGCAGTTTCTCACTATAGGTCTGCGGATTATCTAAATCAAGTTTACGATGGAAACTTTTTCTATAATACAGTTTTAAATAAGTTTCATCTTCTTTTATCCACTCTGGCTTAATCACCGCTAACCTTGCAAGGATACTTATCGGATCCTTCAAATATTTCAAAAACTGCTGTTTATTCATATAATAATCACTGTTTCAAAATAATTTCGCAAATTCATCTAAATACCTTATATGCTATTTTCTTTATCCACACAGGAGATACCAGCATGCAGAACATGGCAAAGCCATAGACATCAGCTTTCCAACCGTAACCTAGACCTTTGTTGATCATTAATCTATCTTTAAACTGCTTCTTTGCAAACTCCCAACCATTTCTGCGTTTTTTAAACATTGCGTTGGTCATGCGGAAGTTTAATACAACATCTGAAATGTTTGCGTGTTGAGTACCAGCCATCATGCCATCATACCAAAGCATAGTATCTTGATTCTGACGGTATTCTGGTCTGTATTTATTGCCATTCAACTTATCAAAGAAACTTTTTCTGAACAATACGGCCGGGTGTGCATGAGGATTTCTTTTAGAGAAAAACTCTCTGCATTTTTCTGGAGTCTCTGGATAAACAATCGTTTTATTACGTGATTTCCCTTCTTCATCGATTTCTTTGATGCCCCCCCCAACCACATCAACTCCTGGATGCTTCTCCAAATAGGCTATTTGCTTCTCAAACCTGTCAGTCATGGATATATCGTCTGCATCCATACGGGCAATATACTCATACCCTTCTTTAAAACAGATCTCCAGCAAATCGTTTAAGACACATGCCAAACCTCTATTTTCCGGGAACCATATTATACTGACATGTTCCTGTCTATCAATAAGATATAAACTATCCTTTAGGTCTTCTCCTACGGGTCCATCTACTCCTATGTATAAATGTATGTTTTTAAAAGTCTGATAGAGAATACTCTCTACTGCTAAACTAAGATAATTAACCTTATCATTCTTATAGACTGGCAGTATTACGGCTATATTTTTATTCATATTTCTACCATGTATAATCCACGATGACCTTCAAACACACTATCAAAGCAAACTTTCTTTCCGTCCCTACTCCAACGCGGGTGCAAGTCACAGCGTGTATCATTATCATATTTAAAAGGAGAGAACACCTTTGCAATTGTTTTCACACTAACTCCTTTTGTATCATTATCACGTCCCAACTTCACTTCTTGAATTCTTGATCTGCTAGGATAAGTATCAAAGACAACAAGACTATTATCAGTCGGGCAATAACTCGGGTGGCCATCGTTACTCAATTGTGGCCATATATGTGTCCATTCCTGAGTTTTATCCTTCATCAGATAGAATCCAGGGCCATATTCTTTCTTACGCTCAAAGGCAATAATCTCTTCATCATTCTTCCAGTAGCAATGGCTTACCATATCGTCATCACTCAGTACATACATGTCAGAACCATCAACATTGCAAGTAATCAACCTGGTGTATTTCCTCTGACCGCAGAACCAACGATATAGCACCATGAAACGTTTACCATTAGGCGACAACATCAAGTGGTTCACCTTATGAACACTCCCCTCTTCCTGCATTTCAGGCCTTGGTTGGAAGTTCGCAAAGTCCGTATACTTAAATAGCTCTGTCACCTCTCCTGTTTCTAGATCCATTTTCCAGATACAGATTGTATCAGGTAATGCAATTCCTTTTGTAGTTTCAGGAAGAACTGAATAGCCATATCCAAGTCTTAAACTATGCAATCTGGAAAAGTCAAGAGAAAGAGCAGTTTTCCCGTCATTCGATACCGTATAGACAGGTAAAGGAAGTGTTCTCTCTGCACCTGTAAACACATCTAGAATTACAGAACAATACTTTCCGTTTCTTAAATCATTATATATAATACGTTTTCCAAAATCAGGCCCTAACCATTGGGCCATACACCCCTGCTGTACGTTCCAAGTTATGGGAGAAGCAAGAACTTTTACTGAGTCTGGATTCTGTGTGTCTATCAGTATGATATCCATACTTGTGCTGGGATCCGGTTCACTCCACGTATCATTTGCCTTCATACATAACATATACCTGTCTATCGCATCCCAAGGAGACTTGTCATAGTACCCAAAAAAATACTCTTTTCCATCGTTTGGTGATACACACTTAATGCACCCCTCAGACTTAATCTTAGGAGAAATGGCGTACATTGCCAGCTGATACCCACGTTTAATAACTTTTTTTACTCCGGGGAATTTATTCAACTGATAATTAATTTTTTGCTCTAAACTCATCGTACAATCTCCTTCATTTCTTCAACACTACGAACATAACTCAACCCAAAATACTTATCGCACAATGCCCTTTGTTCTTCTGTCAACACTTCTCGATACTCTGCAAAGGCCTCGTACATATCTTCATTTTCCTTTATACTCACAGGATCTTTTCCAATCATCTCTGATATTGCGACGTTACCAGCACCTTTTGAATTTAAAGCCTTCACATTAATCTCCTGCCTCACAATCCAATGTGGCTTACCCAAATAGCTACAATATGCCAGATGAGTACCTGTGGAGTTTGACATGGTTACATCCGCTAACTTTATCATAGTTTTCTGTCGCGACAGAAAATAAAAATCATAACGATGCCCCGAAGAAAAAATCTTAAATCCTTCTCCTATCAGCCGTTTTTCAATATCAGGATTAATATCGCTCCAGAAAAGTGATATGACAACCGTCTTAAAACCGCTCTTGACGCTATTTATCCTCTCTATCAATGCGTCTAAATCAAAACTTACACTCTCACCAGTACCCGAATGACTGAAGAAAACCAACAATGTCCTTCCAAGTTTTGATTTTTCTTCTGCAAAACGCTTCTCATCATAATAATCGGGCGCATAATGCACATACGGGCCAATGGGATAAATCTCTTTATCCTTTATGACGGCCTCAATATGCTCCTTTCGCACATCACTAAAGGTTATCAGCTTCTTGGCATAAGTAATTTTTTCCAGCTCCTGAACGTAAGTTCCAAAGAAATAACCGTGCTCCGCAAGGGCATTAATATAATCTTTCTTCGAATCTACATACCGTCGGATGCACCATCCGATGCCGAAACAATTGTTATCTGTCAAAGGTTCGAAATAACACTTGGGTAGCGGCTGTGCTATGCCCTTGTAGTCAAAAATATCCAGTGTTGCCCTGCGCTCAACTTCTTTCTTGAAGTTCGAATTCCTCCACTGCGAAGCCTTGCAATAAAGCCAACTCAACAATTCTGATTTATAAACAGTTTGCTGTAAATTCATAACACATCCTAGTTTAATAATTCATCCATCATATCACAATAAGACGAAATCATTCGTGAAAAATCGTATTCTTCCTCAAACAACTTACGTGAGTTCTTACCAAAAGTCTCCCAATCATATGATTCAATATTAGCAAATAAATTCGCCAACTCATCGGAATTTGGATTTATCAGCACACCATTATCATCTCTTACCATTTCTGGTATTCCCGCCACCGGTGTACTAATAACACCTAACCCAGCTCTAAGACCTTCGATGATTGATATTGGTAATCCTTCTGAATTACTTATAAGGATATAAATATCGCACATGCATAGAATATCATGCACCTTATTGTTTGCCACATTACCTAAAAAAGCAATGTTCGATTCCAAATTATTTTCAACGACTTTTGCCTTCAGTAAATCAAGATCAGCACCTGTTCCTATAATCGTAACATGAATCTTGTCACGCACCTCTTTGGGGCTCTTTATCAATGCGTCAATTATCAAGTATTGCCCTTTTCTTTCACAAACGGTGCCCGATACACACAAGTTATACTTACAATCAGAAATCCTTTCTTTCTTGACACATGGTTTATCATCTATCCCATTATGGAATGCCACGAGATGATCCATAGGAATATCCGGATTCTCTTCAATAAAATTCGCCCGACTTTTAAACGCGATAAAAACATTCCTATCTACAGCCCTGTCCAACTGCTCTGAAGCTTTTCTAAGTTTTCGCTCCCAGAGTGTATTCTTTAACTTAGGATAAGATTGTAAGAGCATTTTTAGTCTAATACCATCATCTTGATGAAATAGCAACACTTTCTCGTCATGTGTCTTCCGATGTTTCATATAATAATCGGCCTCGTAAAAACTGCGGAAAACGACAACATCAGGTTTCCTCCCAAGTTGCAAATAGGCCTTTACCAGTTTTTCTGCTTCTCGCTTTTCTCTTATTTGAAACAAAACAGATGCTATCTTGCTTCTCTTAAACATCTGCTTAAGTCTGGAGCGAAAATCCAATCCTTTGGAGAAATCTACAGGTTCCCCACTCGGGGTTCCATTTACGACAAAGTCTCTTGTATATAAGTTTAATTGATAACCTCGCTCATTAAGATAATCTTGATGAGCCACAAACCGCCTCAGACTCTGACAGGGTCCAATAGTAGAATTGATGTAGGCATCAAAAACATCATCTATTATTCTCATACTGACTCTATTTATATGCTATAATAATACTATTCAGTAGCTGTTCCCATTTATTAACTATCACATCACTTCGGAATCTTCTGCTATTTTCACAAGCTTTCATTCCAAAATAATATCTCATCTTCTTATTCTCCAATATACTTTTTAATGCTAATGATAATTCTTCCACGTTCTGATCTTCGACAATAATACCATCTAATCCGTCTATGATAATCTCACGTGGTCCAGTTACAATATCAAAACTTACACAAGCACACCCCATCGCCATAGCTTCTGAAAGAACATTTGGGAATCCTTCGTTATCCGATGATAAGCAAAATACTGCATGCTCACGCATAACTCTATCAATATCATTATGAAAGCCTATAAAACGGACCCTATTATCTAAACCAAGTTCATTAACAACCTTTTTTAGGCGTTGAGAATAGTTATCATCGTACCCATCTTTTCCACAAATATCAATGTCCCAATCAGGAAACAGTTCCGCTATTTTTGAAAAAGCTACTACCAACTTATCAAACCCTTTTTGGGGGGCTATCCTTCCGCACGCCAAAATATTCTTTCTATTGTCAAAAGTTTTCACATACTCTTCTTGGGTTATCGGCTCATAACGAAGTGGATTCGGTACCGTCACAACCTTTTTGTATTTCTTATGAAGATAAGCCACATCATAATACGAGGTTACAGACAAGACATCTGCCATTTTAAACAGAATCTTCTTTGTTATAAAATCATTTGATGTTTTCCTTTCAAACGCGACCCTGTGAGCAAATACAATTGGAATACGACCTTTACAAATTAATATTATTTGCCATAGCCATTGGAGCAAAAAAGACATAACCAGTTCAGGCTCTTTTTCTTTAATTATTCGCTTCAGGTTTTTATAATCCAAGAATCTATTTGCTATTTTTTTATATATCCGAACAATGAAGTTTCCTTTAAATGTATCATACTGCCATACTCGGCAATCAATCAGATCAACATTATCTTCAATATGATATACAAATCGGCGCAAATGACTAACTAAAGTCACCTCATGACCTTTAGCAGCAAGTTGGTTGGCCAAAGTACCCATAACACCCTCAGCTCCACCTCCTGTAAGAGAACTGATAACGAACAATAATCTCATTATACGTGACTTATTAAAATTAAATTCCTAACAATCTGGTTGTATAAACAAATAATGAAAACAGAACAAGGCCCATCATTGTTTTCTTATCTATCATCTTTTGATTGAACAAGTAACAAAGCAAAAAACTAATAGGTATTGCAGAGATGAAGAGAGTTCTATAGAAAAAAGCATTGTAGCCAAAAATAAACAAGAAAAACGTTGCGACTATGATAATAACAAATACCATTTGAAAGAGTCTTCTCATACTGTCATAATATTGATCAACATCACTCGATGATGATTTCTTGAAAAACACTCTCGCCATGATGATAAGAATAATATAATAGATTACATGTCTAATAAAAAGAACAATATATCCAAATATATTCTGTTCCCCCCAAACTCCCATTTCAATTTGATCCTGATATGAGTTAAACCTCTCCGCATAGGTTTCATTCTGGGTTAATTGGGTAAGCAATTCTGGATTAGAAATAATTATTAGAGTCGCAGGAATAGCGACAATGGCTACAAAAAGAAGAATTCTCTTGTAATTGCTTTTATCAATACGAAGAAACAACACTGGTGATAACGCTAATGCTATTAGCATTTCTCTATGGAAAAAAACAGAGGAAACCATGAGCACCGCGCCTAATAGCAAAGAAATAATATTTTTTCTCCACCTAATTATAAAAGCTACTCCCAAAAAGAAGATAGACATTGCAAGCGTAGCACGCCCGTAGAAAATAATTTGATTAAAAAAAACAAACCATATCAATAATGACAAATAACTACTAAGCTTTAATATTTTGGTAGAAAAAAAGAAGATTATAATAGCAGACCCCCAAATTATTAATCTGAAAAGCATATAATCTCCTTGGCAGAATGTTGCTATCGCAAAAGTTGTTATCTCAATAATGCCGTTTGCATAAAACGATAATGGGTTTTCAACTATGGTTCTATAATTAAAAAAATCTGTACTGATATAATAATTTAGGGAGAATACTATCATGAAAGATAGAAGCAATACCGTTTTAAAGCCTTCCCCGATTGATTTTTTCTTATTTATATTTACGAATAGAATAATATACATTAACAAGGTAGCTAATGCATATAATGTCTTCAAAGATGAAGGGACTTGTTCAATATCATAAACATTATCCAACATAATCCTTACCGTGAGATCAATTATTAATGACTACTTTTATGCAATACCCTCGTTTTAAAAAAACATATTATATTGTCATAAGCATTATTCTTATAATAATCTCCGACAACAGATGGGAATAAAATAAAACAACAAAGCATTGCAAAGGCAAAAACTACACACTTAACGATATTACCCCATAATACATTTGGTATAAAGTACTGTAAAACCATGTATAATGGAATCATAACTATCAACAATTTATAAGCTGACATAGCATTCCTTATTGATTCCCCAAAGGATACACCAATATGATTAGATATCACGACCATTTTAAATAGAACAATGGTCAAGTATGCCAAAATAAAGGCCACTGCAACAGCGTTTATCCCCACCTTAGAGCCTATAATGATAAAAACAGCCGTAACAATAAACTGTGCTATCCTAAAATAGAATTGTTGTTTTGTCATTGCCAAAGACCTTAAATAAATATCGCTTGTTCTACCATTAAAAAAAGCAATTACAGAAAACGAAAGTATGATAAAAAGAGTATTGACATGCATCCACTTCTCTCCAAAGAAAATTCTTATTATTAACTCGCTATTGAACAACAAAGTCAACATTAGAACCAATGCTATCAAATTTAAAAAGTAAAGAGAGTATTGGTAGGCATATCTCATTTTTTCCTTATCATCCTGAACTCCTGATAAAACAGGGAAAAGAACAGTATCATATATAGAACCACACTTGTCTGAAATTTCAGTTATAAAATCCTTGGGGCGTGAATATAGACCCAAGGTGCTAATTGAGAAAAGATTAGTCATTAAAAGACGGTCTATCTGATCTGATACCTTCCGAAATAGAGAACTGAGCATCAACCATCCGCTAAAATTAAAAATCTGCTTTATCGTATGTTTGTTTAGTGCAAGACTATAATTCTTTTTTGCGAATAATCTGGCTAATACAGTTATCAAAAGTGCGGTTAACACCACTTTAGTAAGAATCGCATAATATCCTAGACCTCTAATGGCCAAGATAACAGCAATTACAATTGAAACGACTTGTGCGATAATTCTGATACAACCTATTTGGAAGAACTTCAAATTGCGTTGAAGGAGACTGAAATCCACAGAGGCTACACTTGAAAACAAAATTGTAGATGAGTATATCATTAGTGGGACTCGCATAGTTTCGTCAGCCACAGATCTTGCCAGCACTCCTGAAAACAGACATAATAGTAAGGATAAAATCACACCTGTCAATAATGACAAGGTAAAGGCATTATTAACGAAAGCATCATCCAAATTCTTTCTCTGCACAACCGCTGAACCAATGCCCGTTTCAGATAATGCAGAAAAGACAACAGCTATTGCTGTCATCGCTGCATAATAACCAAAGTCTGCTTCTGTCAACAGACGCGACATTATGGAAAAAGATACTATTTCAAGTAGCCCTTGTATAACAGTAACTACGGTTTGAGTTGAAGCTCCTTTTAGTACTTTATGGGCGTTAGATTCTTGTTGTGACATAGAACGCTTCTACGAAATATCATTTAATCCTATTCTGTTCGTACTCTATTCTTGATACATGCCTTTCAAATTCTTGAATTCTTGATTCGATAGGAAAATATTTATGATAGTTTCCATAAATCTTTTTTAGCAAAATGTCATATCCGCTAGGGATAGGCAATTTTCTGTTATTAATCTCTACATATTTTGTATTAAATGTTTCAGCGGGTACAACTACACCAAAGTAAGGGATACACACAAGCTCTTTTACTGGATACTTCGATAAATATTTTAATTCTACCCTATTTAACAATGATAAAGGTATAATACTATACAAACATTTATATAGTTTTGTTTTGATTCTTTGCAGTTTGTTCATTGGGTTATCTTCGTATTCAAGAGGAGCATATTTAATGTCATATACATGCTTAATCCTTGTCATTATTGAATGATGTCTTTTCATTTTCTTATCGTTATTAACTGCACCCATTAAGAAAAACACATCAACATGAATAGCCACCATCGCGTAACCTTTTCTACAAATTCGCAGTAAACTGTTTCCTCCAAGATAATTATGACAATTATTACTATACGTATAATAGAAATCATCAGAAAGATCTGATTCTAGTGCATCTATTAGGCGTTGCCTATCATCTAGAAACATCACAACATCTACATCGTAATCCCAAGGAATTTGACCTCCATCTCTAACAGCCCCTATAAGAGTGCCATAACAAAGCCAATAATTAATATCATTCTTTCGGCATACTCTATCAAACTCAAGTAAAATGTCCCAAACCATTTGTTGATAAGTTTCAAAACGCTTATAGACATCTTGAATTGAAGCTATCGCTTCATTCAAAAACTCTTTGTTATTCATTTGTATATTCTAATTTTAATAATTATCACTTTCATATTTTTGATGAAACATAATAACTATGTAAGAAAAACTATTATTTATGTTTCAATTCTTAATAACACTTATTCTTCTTCCCCATATACTTTTTCTGTTTTCTCCTTTATCATTATTGGTCGTAAAGTCAGAATAAACTATATATATAGTGTTATTATTCATAACAATATATGAAACATAACCACATGAAACATCTCTAATATAAGAGCCATTTTCTTTCATATAGGGAATCAGGTCTATCGGTTCAGTCCATTCGTCTCCAGTTCCATCAAGACTAAAACGCAATTGAGCACCCGGTCTGCCTGAAAACAATACAAGTATTCCATTCTCAAGTAGGACCAATTTTGGTTTAACGCCATTGGGTGTAAATGGTACAGGTTGAGTCCAAGTTCGCCCTCTGTCATATGAAAATGATTTGTACATAGGATTTGTCGAACCTGTTCGCATAACACAAATATAAGTTTCATCATCTAACACTTCAAAGGCTGGCTCCACAAATCCTTTATCACTACCTTTTTCAGCAATTCCATCTTTAATTAAAGGTATTACGCCTACCCTTTCCCACTTTTTCCCTTTATCATATGATTCATAAAAGGAAACACTGCCGGGTAAAACTGATCCGTTACTATCTAAATAATAAGTCGGGTAGGTACCTGCAACTAATGTTTCGTCATTCAACTTTTTTATGTTTCCTAACCAGATAACAGGCATTTTGCTATCAGTAGTTGACCTTAGTAGTCCGGGATCATTTATTGTTGCATGAAAGCTTTCAATTGTATTGTCGGGGTTCTCATATTGCATATATACCCCCTGGAGTTCCTCCGGTAAGTCATCCATAAGATAGTATGATGCTTTCCCGACTACGGAAATAGCTTTCGGAAAAACATCATAATTATGTATATCTATTGATTTCGGCGTTTTAATCTGAAGCACCCGGTCATCACTCATTCTAACATTATTACCTATAACGAATCTATTATAATTCTTATCACGTGGTTGCCATGTTTTTCCACTATCTTTTGACATCATAGGAACTGGTTCACGCCCTGAAATTGTACCATATGCTCTATGGGAGTCCGCATTCATCTGCCATGAAACGATGAATGTTTCTTGCTCTGCTATGCCTATACTAGGAAATTGGAAATATCCCCATTTTTCTTCTTGTTCAGCCATAGCGACCATCACTGGTTCACTAAGATTTACTTGAGCGATAGTTTTTCTACCCTGCTTTACAAGTATAGTTTCTGCCTTCTGGCTCACATAACCCTCGTGTATCTCCAAAGAAGGATTTACCTCTACCTGAATGACTTTCCGTTTCACCCTTGCGTCTGTCATCTTCGTTGACGAGGACATCCCAAGTAAAAAAGGAATAAGCGCAGAAAGAAGCGCTGCCATTATGAAAATTGTTTTCTTCATGACTCTCCTGTTTCTTTACGAACACATCTATATTATCATGTCCATAGAGAATCGCACGCCCATTTTAAGGTCATGAGCGGCTATTTTGCCAATTATATCATTCAAATATTTAGGATGTAACCCAAACCCAGGTCTTACACTCCTCACATTCTTTTCAGTGATTATTTCTCCTGCCTTAATATCCTCTGCCACATAAAGCGAACGGCAGAATTCTCTTCCTTTAATCTTTGTAGGATCCGCAGGATAAATAACTTCACCAATAGCCTTCTCCACATTACGTATTGACTTCACCATAGCAGCAAACTCCCCTATTTCCATTGAGAATGCAGCATCAGGACCGCCAATTGAACGGTCAAGAATAAAGTGCTTCTCAACGAAAGTGGCACCAAGGGCTACAGCTGCTACAGCCACATCATATCCCATAGTATGGTCACTCAAACCAATCTTCACACCATAGCGTTCCTTCATATCCACCATAGTCTTCAGGTTGGCATCTTCAATAGGCGCAGGATAGGAAGATGTGCATTTCAAGAGCGTAATATCATTATTGCCGACATCCTTACAGGTCTTGACTGCCAGCTCAATATCCTCTGGCATTGCAATACCAGTAGAGATTACCATAGGCTTACCCTTCTTTGCCGCATACTCAATCAAAGGAATATCAGTAATCTCAAAGCTAGCAATCTTCATAATCGGGTTGCCCAAATCTTCGAGAAAATCCACGGCAGTTTTGTCAAATGGTGTTGAGAAGCATATCAGACCGCACTTCTTTGCCTCATCAAAGATAGCCTGATGCCACTCCCAAGGTGTATAGGCTTCCTGATAGAGGTCATAAAGAGTACGACCATCCCACAAGGTTCCCTTCACTTTGAAGTCGTCGGCATCACAATTTAAAGTAATTGTGTCTGCCGTATAGGTCTGTATTTTAACAGCATCTGCACCAGCCTCCTTGGCGGCTCTAACTGATTCAAGAGCCACC
>JAEEGL016866943.1_pt1 | contig 19442 bp, 16 predicted proteins | sample 9134231 | NCBI WGS metagenome assembly JAEEGL01 (sample SAMN16246548, study PRJNA631951) | gut metagenome | biome: gut microbiome; feature: rumen; material: fiber-attached | host: Bos | place: Iran: Karaj | collected 2018-10
AAGCAGCCGCGTTCGGAGATCGACAAATTCCTGGACGGACTTGTGTATGAAATGAATCATACGCATGACACCGTTACCATTCTGGTAGATGCGATCTTTGCCATTCTGATCGCGCTTGCGGAGATCATCCGGCACTACACTAAGAACGTCATCCTGACAGCGGAATTGCGACACGAGTTACAAGACGTTGCACAGATAGAATCCGACCGCCGGTTTCTGAAAGAGAACGACTTGCACTCCCTAACCGATTTCGACCGAGACATTACCGCCACGGAACAGCAGATCGAAACGCTCGTCGTGCAGCGCGGCAAGATACGAAATCAGATTCGGCACGAGACCGATCCGAAGATTCTTTCGGAGAACAAAGCGGAACGTGCGGCGATCACCGCACAGATCGCGCCGCTGCGGAAGCGGATCAAGCGCCTAAACCACATCCGCAAGGACGCGCCGCGGCTGCTGAATCTATTGAGAACCGAGCTGCGCCGTGAATACGAGATCAGGCACCCGGTAAAGGAGCAGCAGCGGCAGCGTACACGTAGCTATGAACCGGAACGGTAATCCTCGTTCCGACTCATAGCATAACTGTTTATACAAAAGGTTATGGAAGTATATAACCTTTGTCTCTAACCCGCATAGCGCGTGGTTTTTCGTTTCGCTTCGCTCAACTGTCTGAAGACGTAATAAAAATGCAACTGAATGAACGATTCCGACCGATGAAGCTGCGGCTTTGAGCGGTCGGAATCGTTTTATCTTAATGACATTGCTAAATGAAGGTTCCGTTTTTCCGAAAATTCACATAAGCGGTTTTACGCCAGATTTTATACACATAGTATCACGCCTTGAATGCCTGCGGAATAAAAGAACAAGTCTTTATTCCTCAGATTTGAAAAGACCCTCTGCTTTCTGCTTAAGTCCAAATATGGCCATACCCTCCAATGTTTTTTCTCGATATAGCTTCTTACATCTGTCTATATCTGCCTCTAATATTTCTTCACCCAATTTGTACTTTAAATGAAAAACCCATTCGGACGCAATGGCTTTAAGACCGTTTGAAATCAAATTATCTATCGTTTTATAAAGGTTATCACGCTCAATATCACTAACTATTCTTTTCTCGTTGAGTTTACCGATGCATTCTTTCACTTTTTGCACTTTGGCAAGGCCAAGCTGTGTCCAAGAGATATAATCTTCGCAGGCCAATTCTTTAAATGACTTGGCATCGCATTTGATAGACCTAATTACATTCGCGGTTTCCCCACTGAAAATATTGTTTTTCCCAATTCTGTATTCGCACATGCACTCCCATCCTTTACTCTTTAATAACGTGTCTAAATCGCTCCAAAAAGAAGGGTTGGATTGAATAAACTCAATAAAATAGAGAGAACCTTTTGGCTGAAAACCCGCAGAAATCCCTATGAATAACCCATCGGTTGCAGGATAATCCACAGATTGAATAAACGGTTTCTTATCTTTCTTACTCCCCTCAATTTGGAAAAAAACATCAGGAATCTTAATTGCATATGCATAAGGTATTATGTCAGAATTCTTTCTCTTCCGTCCGACACCATAATCCGGCTTAATCAAATCCGGATCCTTAATAATCCCTTTAACGATTTCTTCGATGAATTTGTCCTTTTTATTCTTCTCCTTCTCATAATACTGATTCACAATATTAACAAATACTCTTTCACTTTCTGTTAGGTTGCCGTATTCTTTCTTTCTTATATCTAAAATGTTAGATATATCACTACCTGGAATCTGAGAACACAGATTCGTTATTTCTTCTCCTAACGGTTCATATCTTTCCTTCAAGATTTCAATGTATTGATTAATATAGGAAATCGTATCGTTTCCCTTTTTATCTTTAACCAATTCTTTAAGAATCTTTTTTATATCCTTGTATTCTAAAATATCAAAATCAGCATATCGCGTTTTTCGATTCTTCTTGAAGTCCTTCGGCTCTTCTATATCGAGAAAAACAAAATAGTTTTTCCAACCTTCTGAAATCGGATACGTTCCTCCCTCTGGATTATCATCTTCATTCTTTCTCCCCTCGATATATTCTCTATAATCCGCACACTGTCCCCCATGTTCAATAGACCCGTATTTATTCTCTATTGTACAGGTAAAACCTTTTCCGACAACTAATAGATCTATCCTCCTTTTGTCCTTACCCGCCTGCTTTTGTTTATCGCCGTCGATTCTTACTTCTGTTCTGACCGATTCAATAGTACTGCAATCAATTTCACAATCCTCGCCAAAGGCACGCTTAAAGACTCTCTCTGCAAAATCGGATCCCAACCCGTGAGAAGCGTTTTTATCAAAAAGCCAGCTCAAAAAAGTCGAGTGTTTATTTTCATAGTCTTGTTGCTTTAAAATCTTAAAAATATTAGTTGATGAATTATTGATTTTTTCGATTTCTTCGATTTCGTCTTTATAATCGTCTAAGATCATCTTTTATTCCTCCGTTATAACAAAGTATGTTTCTTTTGCTCAGCGAACTCATATAGATCGTCCAACAATCGGTTGACCTGTGTTTCATCCCATCGGTATCCACGCTGATAGGACCGAACGACAAAACAGGTTTTCTCCGTGATAAGGTCGTTTATGGACTTAAAAGTTAAGCTATCTGTTTTTTCTGCCTCCATGTGGTATCCTCCGGCAATTTGTTGATTATGCTGTTGCTCTCAATATACTATAGAAATACATAAATGTAAAGCATACGGCAAACGCAATTCATTTTAAAAAGCGTTTTTCATTGTTTTTTGCAAATAAGTCCGATATAATATCTTTACAGTACGTTACGGCAAACGGCGATCGCGGGAGCGGGAATGCGCGTGCCGCCGGAAAGGATAAGCATCTATGGGAAAAGAGACCGGATCCAAAAAGATTGCGCTGCTGCGCATTCTGCAGATTTTGCAGCGGGAAACCGACGAGACGCATCCGCTGACGCAGGAACAGATCGGGGAGATCCTGCGCGCAAAGTACGGCATCGTACTGGAGCGCAAGGCGATCGCCGACAATTTGCGTCTGCTTGAGGAAGCGGGATACGGTGTCGTATCGGAGAGAAGAAGAGGCAGCTATTTTGAACACGAATTCGACGATACCGAGTTGCGCGTACTGATCGACGCCGTGATGAACAGCCGGTATATTACCAAAAGATACGCGGAAGATCTGGTCAAAAAGCTCAAAGGGCTGTCCAACGAGCATTTTCACACCGCAGCAGGCCATATCGTGTCCCTCGGGGAAAAGCGCAGGACCGACAATCGGGAAGTGTTCCGGAACCTGGAGCTGATCGACGAGGCGATCGAAAGCAAACGGCAGGTTACATTTTCCTATCGACAGCTGGGGTTCGGTCTGAAGCTGAAGAGCAGGTTCCGGCGCGTCAGTCCGTACAGGCTGATCCTGTTTCAAGGGCAATACTATCTGCTGGGAAAAGAACACCGGGAATGTGGCTTCCAACCGGGCGTGCGCGCCTTTCAGCTGGATCATATCACAAAGGTCGCAATCCTCGAGCAAAACGCCGCTCCGATCGAACTGGAAGATGAAGAACGTCTGAACGGCATCGAGATGCTGTCGACGTTTTACCCGGCTGCACCGTTGCGCAAGGAGAAGCCCGAGCGGATCGAGCTGCTTTTAAGGGGAACCGATGCGGTCGAGGCGTTTGTTGAGCAGTTCGGCGACTGCACCTTGACCAAGCTGGACGATCCGAATCGATACATGGTAAAGGTCGAGGTCGAGGCAAATCCGGATGCGGTGGAGCAATGGGTACTGCTGCATCTTTTCTACGCGAGGATCCTTGCTCCGAGTTCTTTAAAGGAATACTTCAATTATAAATTACAGAGCGGGCTGATACCGTTCCCGGAAGAATAATCCGAATCAGACAAAGGACGCGTCCTGACGGGCGCGTTCTTTTTATGTCCTTTTTTTCGTGCATAAGTCCGGGAACGGCAGTTTTTTGAAAATCGACCGAAAAAAACTCTGGATTTTCAAAAAATCTGGTGTATATTCGACAGGCAAAGGGAAAAAGGAGTGAGAAAAATGAGGATGTGTTATGTGCTTACGACCGTATCGCGTGCCGGGAATCGGGAAGGACGCGCGGATCCCAAACGGGACCGAGCCGCTTTTTCGGACAGGAGATCCGGTAAGATGTATTTGAAAGAGAGGGATTGAAATGAAGCGGATATTTTTGGATATGGACGGCGTGCTCTGCGAGTACCGCGCCGACGCAACGCTGGAGGACATGGAGCGCGACGGGTATTTTCGTACGCTTCGTCCCAGGACGGACATGGTGGACGCCGTGCGGCGGCTCATCAGGCGCGGAGAATATGATGTGTTCGTACTGTCCGCCGTGCTTCCGCAGAAGGCGGAAGCGTCCGTGAACGAAAAGAACGACTGGCTCGACCGGTATCTGCCGGAGATCGATGCGGCTCACCGGCTGTTTCCGCTGTGCGGCACGAACAAGGCGGATGCGGTTCCGGACTTTTGCGCGGACGACGTGCTCTTTGACGATCACTCCCCGAACCTCGAACGCTGGATTCAAAGCGGCGGCAAGGGCGTCAAGATCCTGAACGAGATCAACGGTGTTTCGGGCAGTTTCCGAAAGGGTCCGCGCATTCGGGTACGGTGCCTCAATGATCTGCTGCTTGCCGTAACGTAAAGAAAGGAGAAGAACAGATGCAGTTTTTTAAATATGAAGGATATTACCCGGAGGAAGCCGAGCAACGGTACAGCGTCCGCGAGATGCGCGACCTGCTCAAAAAACAGGCGATGAAGCTCGACGCCTTTCTGCAACCGATCCGCCGCGAGGCGTTTCTCTGCGTCGGGAACATCGACGAGGATGGCGTCACCGTCGTTGCGCTGCTCAGGACGGGCGACGACGCGCAGCGGCTGATCGGGACGTTTCTCGAAACGATCGAATTCCCCGTCGAGGACGGGCGGCTGGAGGAGATCACGCTGCACGTTGCGAGGGGCTTGCTTCAGAACGCGGCGCGCAGCGGATTCATTGAGGACGACGAGGACATACTGGAACGGTTCGAGCTGCACCGGCTGAACGCCCGCTTCGGCAAGAGCATTCAGTTTTCCGAAAAGATGATTGAGCCGCGAACGAAAGACATGCTCTATCGGGATGCGCAGCGGTATCTGTCCAACGAAACGCTGTTGCCGGAGCTCGACCGCATCTATGCGGGAAAGGGCGATTCTTCGGCAATCGGGCACCCCGTGCATTATCTCTTACGGACCGATTCCGCCGCGACCCGCAGGGGACTCTGTGAACTTTTAACGGACGCACTGTACACCAACAAGCGCCTCAGAAGCAAACGCTATTGCACGATCAGCCTGAAGCCCGACAGCGATCTCTATCCGCCCGCGTACGATGCGCTGTACAAAAGCTGCATCGGCGGCGCGCTGGTCGTACAGTTTTTCGGTAACGAGGATCCGGAAGGCGAATTTGCGTCCGAAAACCGGGAGATGGTCACGCTGCTTGCCAAGGCGATGAAGCACTACCGGAATGAGGTGCTGACGATCTTCTGTCTCGAACGCGCATGCAATACGTCCAGGGCGATCTTCTATGAAAACCTCGGTACGGTCAGCGTGGTCGAGCTTTCGGAGGAACTGGTCGACGCATCGCGCGCGACGGAGCATCTGAAAATGCTGGCGGCGGAAAACAACGTCGCTGCGGACGATGCGCTGCTTTCGAAAATCGAACCGGACAAGAGGTATCTTGCGCCGGAACTGAACGAGCTGTTTTCGGAATGGTACAACACGCTTCTGAAAACCGACGTCTATCCGCAGTACCGCGAAATTGCGAGCGCCAAGGTCGAGGCGGTGAAGGAAGCGCCGAAGGGCTCGGCGTATGACGAGCTCACGGAGATGATCGGTCTTTCGGAAGCGAAACGCATCATCAAAACGGCGATCGATTACCGAAAGGCGCAGAAGCTGTTTTCGGAAAAAGGCATGAAGGCGGAGCAGCTATCCATGCATATGGTCTTTACGGGCAACCCCGGCACGGCAAAGACGACGGTCGCGCGGCTCTTTGCACGGATTATGCGGGAAAACGATCTGCTTGCGAAAGGTCACATCATCGAACTCGGACGCGGGGATCTGGTCGGCAAATACGTCGGCTGGACCGCGCCGACGGTCAAGAAGAAGTTTTTTGAAGCAAAGGGCGGCGTGCTCTTCATCGACGAGGCATATTCGCTCGTGGACGACCGTTCCGGTTCCTTCGGGGACGAGGCGATCAACACGATCGTGCAGGAGATGGAGAATCACCGCGACGAGCTGGTCGTCATCTTCGCGGGATACCCCGACAAGATGGAGGGATTTCTCGGCAAAAACCCCGGCTTGCGTTCCCGCATCACTTTCCATGTGCCCTTTGCGGATTACAGCACCGAAGAGCTGTTGGAGATCGCGGCGCTGACCGCTAAGAAGAAGGGGCTGACGCTGACCGACGGTGCAAGGGAAACACTCGAAGCCGTCTTCGACGCCGCGCGAACGGAGCCCGATTTCGGCAACGGCAGGTTCGTCCGCAACCTGGTGGAGAAGGCGAAGATGGCGCAGGCGGCGCGTCTGCTTTCCGCGGGCTACGACGCGGTGAACGAATCGGACGTTGCGACGATCACGGAAGCGGATATTGCGCAGATCGCGCCGAAGCCGAAAGCGGCGCCGATGCGAAGCAGAATCGGGTTCTGATCTGTCTGCAAACGGCGTCGCAGGAACGGATCGATCGCCGGATCCCGACATCGTTATGTACGCATTTTCGTACATAAAAAGTTTTTGCAAAAGTCGATGAAAAAAAGTATGGATTTATGGTTTTTCGGCATGTATACTGACGTCACTATCAAAATAAAGGAGATGGAAAAAGAATGAAGAATGTTGAAAAAGTGAAGAATGAATTTGGGTTTGATTTTTCCGCATGCCAAAGAATAAGCGAGATGAGCCCCGCCGCGTACATCAAGCGGATGTATGAGAGCACCGAAAACAACGGCACCCTTGTCGTTCCCGACTGGTCAGAAGAGGGCGTGTCCGACACGACCGGCTGGCTCAGCTGCGAAATGCAGTGGACGGAAGCAGATCGCGACCGTGCGATCGCGGACGTCGAAGCGCTGATCGACGCGCTGACCAAGATCGCAAAAACGTATATCGGGCTCAGCGCCGAAGACCGGGAAAAATGCGAGGATTTCCTCAGCGGGGATCTCCGTGCCGTATGGGAAAAGTACCTCCGCCCGCTCAATCCTGACGTCTTTGACAGGGAGGTCATCCGCGATCTCTCCGAACGCGTTGAACTCATTCGGGACCGTGAGAAACTGGAGCGCAAGGCAGGGCTCGGAACGCCTCTCACCGAAGCGGAGAAAGAGAGTCTTCGAATCGTGGAAGACGTCACGCTTGAGCCCGGCGAGTGCGAGATCATCGACGCGTACAACCGCTTCGTGGAGGATCGTGCGGCCGAGCGCGTCGGCAAGGGACCCTTTGCGTGTTCGTTCGTGATCACCGCATGGCGTTTCTGGCGTCTGAAGACTTTCGGCGCCGAATTTATGATTCCCTACGAAGCCATGCGCCTTGCACACACGATGACACTCCATACCTACGCAAAGAACTTCGAAAGAATCGAGCCCGTCAACTGACGGGCTCCGGACAACATTTCTATCAATCACAACAGAAAGGAACCACGGAAATGAATCACAGCACGAATGAGAATACAGATTGGTTTGACGGTTCCGCGTACGATAACGTCTGCAGCATGACGCCCGAAACCTATATTGACCGGATGTTTGCCCGCACCGAAAGCGGCGGTACGCTGATCGTTCCCGACTGGTCCGACGAGGGACTGCATCATTTCGAGCGCTGGCTTGTCTGCCGCATGTGTTGGACGAAAGCCGAACGCGACGGCGTAAAGACGCTCTGCAAAACGATCATCGACGCGCTTTCCGAAATCGCAAAGGTATATAAACGTCTTTCTGACGACGAGGGGGAGAATGCGAAGGTGCTTTCTCCCGCGCTCCTGGAGGATTGGCGCCGGTACGTCGCCGCGCCGGACATGCGCGACTTCGACGTTCGCAAAATCCGCGACATCCGCGAGCGTGCCGGGATCATCGAACGGTATCAGCAGACGAAGATGCATAAAAAGCTCGGCTTGCCGCTCACGAAAGCCGGAGAAGCGTTCATGAGCAAGAACGCGGACGTCCGTCTGGAACCCGGCGAATTTGACCTTCTCGACGCATACGAGACGCGTACGGAAGCCATTGCCTTTGAGCGCGTCGGCGAGGGTCCGATGGCGGAAACGCTGCTTCGCTGCACAAAGGAGCTCTGCCGCATGAAGGCGCAGCACGCGCCGGATCTCTGCATCCGCTACGGCAAGATCCGCCTTGCGCAGGCGCTGACCCTGCATACGATCGCGGCGTCTGTCGACCGGGTCGCGCTCGTCTGATCTTTCTGAAGGAGGAAACCGTTATGGAAAAACTCGCAAAAAAATCCCGTTCCGAAGCGATCCGCGCGCTCGGCGATATGACGCCATCCGCGTACATCGCCCGGATGTATGCGCAAACCGACGCCGAGAGCATGCTCGTCGTCCCGATGTGGGGCGCAAACGCATACTGCCATCCCGTGCCGCGCCTCTGTTTCCGCAACCGGATGCGCTGGACCGAAGCAGACCGCGACCGCATGATGGTCGTCTGCAACGTGCAGCTCGGCGCGCTGAAGGAACTCAGTAAGCTGCGCGGCCGGCTTTCCGATTCCGAGGAGGAGAACGCCAAGATCCTTTCTCCCGATCTGCTGGACGTCTGGCGCGCCTATCTCCGTCCGTTCGACTGCTCCGCGTTTGATCGGGAACGGATCAAAGACATCGCCGCACGCACGGGGATCGTGCAGGAGATCGAGGATATCCGGCTCAGAGAGGAACTCGGTCACAGCATGAACGACATCGATTTCGGATTTCTGCGCGAAAACGAAGACGTCTCCGTCGAGCCGGACGAGGCGGCATACTGTGCCGCGTATGAAAACGCGCGCAAAGCGCAGGCGGAAGCGCGCGTGGGCAAAAGTCCGCTTGCGTCGGAGCTCGTGGCGTGCGCGAAAAATCTGTACCGTCTGCTTTGCGAAGGCGCGAAGGAAGACGCCCTCCGGTATGAAGCGATCCGCTTTGCCCAGACGATGGTGCTGCATTCCTGTTCCGAAACGGTTTCATGGACAGAACGCGCGGCATAAAGCGGCGGCCGCGCTTCTGCCGCAGCATATGATGTACGGAAAATCGTACATAAACATGTTTTCACAAAATTGCCGGAAAAAACTATTACATTCGTGAATCGGACGTTGTATACTTGCCGTACGATAATCAAAAAAAGGAGATGAGTTGTATGATAGGTTATGAAAGAGACGAAGATGTCATTCTGGACAATGAGTTTATCAATGTCCGAACCCCTGCGGAGTATATCGTATTGATGTTTGAACGTACAAGGGAAGACGGTCTTTTGATCGAGCCGTTTTTCGGCGAAAAAGGCAGACTTCCCGGAACGGAATCCGGTGACAGATTTACCAAGGATCTCCGGTTCCAGCTCAGATGCGTCATGAACTGGTCTCAAGCAGACTGTGCCCGTGTAAAAAAAGAGTTTGAAGCACTCTATTGTGCACTTTCCGAGATTGCGAAACAATCTGACGGCACAACAGGCCTGGAAGAAGGGATCGAGAAACGGCTTTCTCCCGATCTTCTGAAGGTCTGGAACACCTATCTTCGCAGATTCCGGACGGAGTCCTTTGATCTCGGCAGGATCCTGGATATCGAAAACCGGAACAATGTTTACAGGGAGACTGCGCTCGATGCATATGAAAAGGCAAAGGACCTGCCTTTCGATCAATACATTGAACGGATGACGGAAACACTGCCGGAAAATCCCGTCAGCGAGGAAGAAGAAAACACCCTGTTTGCATACGAAAAAATGCTTCGGGAGCAGGCGGCTCAGCGTCTGGGGAGAACACACATGGCATATGAGCTTGTGACACGTTCACAGCGTCTTTGTACCTATCTGTCTCTTGGAGCTCCGGAGCGTATCATTCAATATGAAGCACGTCGCGTTGCACAGGCGTTTGCCATATTATCCTGCGCCACAGAATTCGAGACGGTGCGGATCAATCCCATTACCGACAAGGTTTTCACCTTTTCGGGCAGAGGAACGCTGAAGTACTTCCCGATAATGCCATTGTAACCAAAAAAAGCCCGCCGGTCCTGAACCGACCGGCGGGCATACTTGCTGCGGGCTTATGCTGAGATTCGCACCAATTCTTCCCAGATTTTCACCATTGCAAGCGTGTCGAGCTCGCAGTATTTCAGAAGATTCTTCCGGGTGATTTCCCGTTCTTCGGGCGTCATGAATTGGATCTTAGGGAAGATTGTCATCGCCTCGCTGCCGTTGTGTACCCCCTCGAGCGCGTGGTAGTCGAGCATCGGATCGTCCGGGAACATGGCGGGCAGCACGCTCTTGATGGAGAACGAACCACCGATCGCGCGGTTGTAATACGCGCCATTCTGGAAGACGTCCAGAAGATCCCGGATGTTTTTGTGGATGTTTAGAAGCTTTCCGGCAAGATCGGGGAACATCGCGGCAAGCTCCTTAATCCGCGTCTTTTCAAAGGTGTCGTTGAAGACCAGCACGCAAGCGGCTTCGGGGATGTCGGCGCACAGGCGTTCGGCAAGCGCGCGTCGCGGATCGAAACCGGACTCGGCAAGAAACTCCTTGTGCAGAAGCGGACCGCCCTCGGTTTCGATGTAATGCAGAGAGTACTGGAACGGGATCTGTTGATACGGCTTTGTGCCGACGTACTTCGGAACGACCAGCATCTCGGATTCGAAGTCCAGAAAATACAGCGGATAGGAGAGTGTGTTCAAAAACGCGCGGATCCCCGCCTTGTCGATATGCGTGTCCCGGTCCGAAAGGGCGAATTCCATCTGCCGACGCTGCTTTTCGTCGCTGACGCTGGGTTCGTGGATCAGATCCGCAAAGCCGACCAGCCCCTTCCGGTAATAAGCGAGCATCTTTTTGAAAGACATTCCATACAGATCGAACACGTTCGGCTTCGGAAGGTTTCGCGTGCAGTACGGGAAAAAGCCGCATTCGTACGGTTCGTGGCAGTTCATGGAGAGGTCGATCTCCGGCTCCGTTTCTTTAGGCAGCACCTTTTCCGCAACGGCAAGAAGCCCCTCGACCTTTTCGGACTCCGGCTTGATCAGTTCGGACACGTCGGTAACGGTAAACAGCTTTTTTAGATCGAGCGTGCCGTCAAAGATATATTTGCTGTTCAAGACCACCGTATAGGTCCCCCTGACGTTCACGCCGCAGTGCTCCAGCACGTACTTTTGATACGCCAGATCGGCAAGGTATATGTCCTTGTCGCCGTGGGTGGAGCTTTTCACTTCATAGATCGCCCAGCCGTCCGCTTCCTTTTTTAGAATATCGATGGCACAGTACAGCCCTTTGAAGCTGAACGAGGCTTCGCAGATGATTTCGGTCCCCTTAAGTATTTCCGCTTTCGTTGCTTCGATCATGGCGGAAAGATCAAGCTTGCCGTCCTTTGTTATTGTGACCTCCACATAGTCACCAAACAACCCCATTGCCAGATCGCCAACCTCGTTGCCGGTCGTAAACCGCCCCTCCTTGGCGGGGTCCTGCGCTTCCTCCTCCGGCTTGTACTTCTTGAGCCAAGCCATCTTCGGGCACTGCCATACCTGACAGTATCTGGATTTGGATAAATACATCGTAATGCCTCCCCGTTTCATTTGATGATATCATAGCAGAAATCCAAAGCAATCTCAATCATGTTTTTTATGACGGGGCGGTACATATCCGATTTTTCGTACATTGACGACGGTATAACACATTTGAAAAGAAAGGAGATCCTGAATCTATGGAAAAAGAAATGCATATAGAAATGAACGATGCGGCGCAGCAGGTCCGCGAGCGCTGCAAAGCGGCGCTCGAAAAGCGGTACGGCAGCAGCCCGGACGAGCGGATCATCAAACGGCTGATCGAGGAGGATCGCGAGATCGAATTCGAGAAGAATGGCGAGAGAAACTTCAAAACGCTTCTCCTCGCGGCGGAGGTCGCCGACGTGTGCCGCGAGCACGGCGTCCCGGTCTTTGCGAGAGGAAACCTCGGTGCGTCCTTCTTCGCGTACCTGCTCGGCATCTCGGAATGCAATCCGCTGCCGCCGCACACACTTTGCCCGGTGTGCAAAGCCGTGGAATTTGTCGATCCGAATGAGCTTCCGTCCGGCTTTGATCTTATCCGCAGCGGCGCCGCGCAAAAGACGTGCCCGACCTGCGGCGCAAAGCTTCTCGCAGACGGCTGCAACGTCTCCGCCAAGTCGCTGTTTGAGACCTGCAGGGGACCTCTGATCCCGGAGCTGGACGTGCCGGCGGAGGCGCTGCCGCTGATCCGCAAACGGACCGGCACGCCGCTTCATACGCTTCCGCTCACCCTGCGCCCGAACAAAGCGCTGTCCGTACTCTGGCGGATGCACGACGCCGTGAAAGAACCGTCAAAGCCCTTTGTACCGGACGAGCAGGATGTGCGTCTTTTTGTCGGCGAGGGGATCGACGGGTCCTTCGGCATCGGCAGGGACCTGTTTCCGAAGGAGCTTCCGCCCACCGTGACGCCGGAAACCTTTTCCGAGCTTCTGACGCTGTACGGCCTTGCATACGGCACGGGCACGATGGCGCTGAACGAAGCGAGACTGTCCGATCCCGAGCATCCGTTTTCCGGCGTGATCGCATTCCGCGAGGACCTTCAAAACCGGTTTTTATCGCACGGCATGCCGTATCCTGCGGCATATTCTCTTGCGGCGTTCATCGGGAAGGGAAAGGCGAAAAAGCATCCGGAGTCCGACGCGCTTCTGTCGCTCTTTGAGCACGGCTATACGGCGAAAGCGGCCGAAGAATTGAAGACGATCGGGTATCTGTTCCCGAAGGCGCATGCGGTCAACCATCTGCTTTTGATGCTGCGCCTGCAGCGCGCGCGGGAGACGCACCCGATCGAATATTATGCCGCGCAGCTGACAGTCCGCGCCCCGAAGGAACCGGACGGCGCATGCTTCACCATGGAGCGCAAACAGCTTGCCGATGCGATCCGTTCCTGCGGCGATCCGGACGAAAAGGCATATCTCGAAGCCGTGCTCGGCGCGCGGGAACGCGAGATCGAATTTCTCCCCGCCGTTTCAGAACTGTCCGATCCGGAAGCGTTCCTCCCCGGCAAGGGCACGATCCGTCTGCCGCTGCGGCTTTCCGGCGCGATCCGGCGTGAGCGTCCGTTTTTCAGTCCGATCGCGGAATTTACGAACCTGCGTCCGGACCCGGAGGAGCGGCAGGCGCCGGCAGAGGCGTTTGTCAGGGACACACTGTATCCGACGCTGTCCGAAGGACTGCATCTGATCGGCGGCAGACCGGGCATGGGCAAATCGACGCTGCTTCTGCACCTTGCCGCCGAGCTTGCCGAAAGCGGGACGCCCGTGTATTACTACACACAGGAGCGCCTGAACGTGCGCTGTGCAAGACGTTTGATGGCGCTGCTGCCGGAGGATCTCTTGAACGTACCGGTTTATCTTGCGGACAGCACCGCGGCCCCGGACCTTTGGACCCTGCTTCGCGCGGCAAGACGCGAGATGCAATGCGGCGTACTGATCCTCGACGGGCTGGAGCTCACGGTCGAAAACCGCAGTCCGTACCCGGCGGCGAATCCTTATAGCGAGGTCCATCTTCGTGAAGCCGCCGCTGCGACGGTGCTTAAAGAATTCGCCAGACAATGTCATCTGCCCGTCCTTGCCGCCGTGCCGCTTTCCCGGGACACCGAGCACCGCACCGATCATCGCCCAGAGCTTTCAGATGTGCGTTATCACCGCCGCTTTGTTGACGAGGCGGACACGGTCGTGCTGCTCTACCGGGACGGCTATTACAACGACGCCCCAAAGGAATCTCCGCAGACTGCGAAATGGATCGTTGCCAAAAACAGCTTCGGACCGACCGGCACGCGCCGCGTCCTCTTCGACGCCGAAGCCGGACGGTATCTCAGCTTACGAGCGTAAACTTGGATAAAGCCGCAGCGTCCCTTTCCGGGGCGCTGCGGCTTGCATATTCGATTCTTATCGAGGAAATCAGCCGAGCTTGTCCGCCGCCTGCCGGTATGCTTCCGCCACTCGACGGTTGATGGCATCTACGGAACATCCGCCCCGTTCGGCACGCTGCGCCTGATCCAAAAGATCCTCTTTCAGCTTCTTCAGCACCTCAGGGGGCTTGCTGCCGTTTTCTTTGATCAAAACGTTCAGACTATAATTCAGCTTCCAAAACTCGTCTTCTATTTCAGACTCGACAGCCTTTACGTGTGACCGTTCTATGTAGTTATCACCACTTTTTCCAGCTGCTTCCATCCGATACGCCTGCCAACCAATGACCTTTAAATAGATCTCTTTTTCATCTTTCTTGGCAATTTCAAGCGCTGTGTTGTCATAAGAATCATCGCCGCCGGAGAATGCCGAAGCACCCTTCGAATAGCTGTTCCGGGCGGGGACGGTCTCGACTATTAAAGGCGGAGGATCTGGCATGGTGAACAAAATGATCCCGCCGACCACACCGGCAGGCACAACGACGACTGCCAGAACGGCGTTCTGCGTCAGAAGGATCAAAAGCGGTATCCCGAGATATGTGAGCGCCGCCCACAGGACAGTTCTCCAGAAGAGCCATCCACCCCCTACGTCCTTATTAAAATATGCGAGTACCAGAGCGACAACAGCAGCGATTCCTGACAGATTCAACATGAAATACGGGAAGTTGTTGGTGAACCGTTCCGGAAAAACGAGCAGCACGAACAGGATCGGGAGAGCGATCCCGAGCGACACCGCCAGCAGGACCAGAACCGCGATCCGCTTGCCTCCCTCTGCCAGCCGGAAGAACCGGACAACGCCGATTGCGAACGTGGCAACGAACACCAGTCCCGTCAGGCAAAGGAAGACCGGTTCGTAATAGCGTGGTAGAAACTCCACCGAAAACAGCCGCGTACAGCTCGTCAACTGCGCATGGTACGCGCCACCCGTTAAGCAGCGCACGATCTCGATGATCCACTTGATCACGCCGTATAAAGCGGCGATAGCAGGCAGCCATTTAGCAAGGAGGTATAAAACGGAAGCGGTGTCGTACCGTTTGAGTGTTCTGTTCAGACGGTCGGCATTATGTTCTTCGGTATTCTTATCAGGCACTGGCATTTTCTCCTTACAGCATCCGCATTATTATATATTTACTTCGAAATGACTCTATTCTGTATATTATTTTTATTACCAAGGATAATCTTCATCAGCACCACAAAGATTACAGAATCTGTAATCTGGTACTTTCTCATCCCATGGCTCTTTTACTAACACTTTCTCTGTCCAAGGCTCTACCCAAACCTTAGTTTCTACCTCTTTACTCTCATTATAATATCCATCTGAAATATATGTATGATTTGCTTTTGATGAATTTATATAAGAACTCCAATTAGCATGAGCATTTGAATCTGTATATTCATGGAAATATACTTTTTTAGACTCAGTATTGGATGGAGAATAAGGCTCACCATTCTTTGTGACAGCTACCCAGTAAACTCTAAATTCTTTAATTTCAGTAACTGTCTTCCAATAACCTTCATGCTCAATATACTCATATTCAGCATCATGGTGGATTGTCTTATAAATTACAACCCAAGTGTGAACATGAGGAGTTGGTGTTGGTTTTGGTGTCTTAGTCGGCTTCGGCGTCGGCGTCTTGGTCGGCGTCGGCTTCGGGGTAGGCGTATTCGTCGGTCTCGGCGTCGGCGTCTTGGTCGGAGTCGGGTTCGGCGTCGGCGTCTTGGTCGGCGTCGGCTTCGGGGTAGGCGTATTCGTCGGCTTCGGCGTCGGCGTATTCGTCGGCTTCGGTGTAGGCGTATTCGTCGGCCTCGGCGTCGGCGTATTCGTCGGCCTCGGCGTCGGCGAATTCGTCGGCCTCGGCGTCGGCGTATTCGTATTCGTCGGTTTCGGGGTAGGCGTATTCGTCGGCCTCGGCGTAAATGAAGCTTGAGGGGTAAATGGGGTGCTTGTTCGTTCCGGAACAGTTGTTTCGTTCGGTTCAGCCTTAACAATCGGCGTGCTGGTCATGGTTGGGATAACTGCTTTCCCCGGCGTATCGGGATCATCCGTTTGATCCTCTTCCGGTTTCATTGTTACCTCAATCTGTTCTATGACCGAATTAGATGAGAATTCCGCACTCGGTGAATTGATTATTATACTCTCTGACTCAGACTGAATGCCATGTTGCAGCGCTCCAATTGTTTTTTGTTCAGATCCGCTTTTGCAATTTACACAGTTGAAACAACCCAATAAGATAAAGAAACATGCCAATAGAAGAACCATGATAATAACGATTCCGATCAACAGACGTTTCTTTCTTCCCATGAAGCTCCCTTTCTTGTATAACTATATACCGTAATTACGTTATTTCCGATATATCAGTATACATTCGGTTTAACTACTGATAGGTATGATAGACAGTAGTCAAAAGCAAGTTGCGCCATTCATTCAGATAGTATCACAAGTATAATCCATTATCAATACTTTTATGAACATCTGATCATCTATTCATGTAACAATAAACGGGCTATCATCAACTTGGTAATCGGAGTGCTTCCCAAAACTGCCACGTCGTCGCTTTTCGGGGCGTCGCGGTATTTTGTAAGATTTTCTGTACGGGATAATATCTTATAACCCTGCGTTTCTTCCCTTTTCAAACACAAGTTATCCCCGCCGGATTTTCTCGATATCCCGATCGATCGACGCTGCTTTTTCGCGGTATTCCTGTGCTTCGCGTTCATAAGAGTATCTGCCGAGGACAGAACGCGCCGCTTTTTCGTCTGCTGCCCCCGCTTCCTTTCGGAGTGCTTTTGCTTGCTGCATCAACTCTCTGATTCTGACACGCGCTCTGTTTTCACCGATCGATTGCCCGATCGTAAAGAACATCAAAAACAGTACGATGAGGATTGCCGCAATGATCGCAATCAATCCGATAATGACATATATCGACGTATACAGCGACGGTCCGCCGAATAAGTAAATTAGCGCGCCACCGAAACCGGAGAGAAAAAAGCGGGTATTCTTACTCGGGCGGTCAAACCAGACGAAACACCCGGCAACGATCATCAGGATCGCAGACAGCACAAGAAGAATGATGGCAACAATCGGCGGCATCACGCGTCCCAGGCCACGCAAAAAGGCGATCAGCGCTTCCGCTTCGGCGTAGCTGATGGTGCTTTGTACGTTCGGAACATCATACCGGAGCGCCAGAATCAAATAGATCCAAAGCGGCGCGGCGGCAACAAGGGATAATCCGATGAGAATCGGCACGGCAATTTTCTTTCCGCGCGAAGACATTTTGTAAAACCGGATGAGCGACCAAAGCATCACAAGCCCGGTAATTGCAAAGCAAATGTACAGCGGAACCGGATGCCAGTAGCTGTAGATGAACTCTTCTTTGACGGTAAACGTGCGACTGAAGCTGATGATCGACATGACGACCGCCATCACAACATTCAGGAAGGGCAGCCACAGCACGACAGAGTCCATGGTGTTCCATACGAAGGACGGGCGATCGTCGGTACGAATCGCTTCTGGATCTTGATCGGACGTATGTAAATCACCTTCACTCTTTTCCTGAAAACAGGATATCGCATCCTGTGTCCGCTTTTTCTTGCGTTGAATGATGAAGGAGATAAGCATGGGAATCGTTATTGAAAGGACGGCAACCGTAACGCCGAATGCGAGACAGACCGCCAGAACGGCGTTTTGCGTCAGAAGGATGAGAAGCGGAATGCCGAAGAAGATGATCGCTGCCCAGATGACGATGTAGGAAAAGAACCGGCGGTTCTCGCTGCGCTCGTCAAAATAAACCAGTCGCAGAGAAATCAAAAGAAACAGCGCGGAAACGCCGAACATGATGTACGGGAAGGCGGATCGATATACCCACGGGTTGGCATGGAAAAAGGCGGAAAGCCGTTCTTCGCCGACGGCACCGATCAACACCTGCATGAGCGGCGCATCGGGGTAATCGTGCAGTCCACAGATAAGAGCGAGCGGCGCGGCAATCAGCAGCGCAAGAAGGAACAGGACGGTAAAGGCGACCCTTTTTCCGGTTTTTGCCAGTCGGTAAAAGCGAATAATCGCATAAAAAAGCCCGATCCCGAGCGCAATGCCCGCGATCCAGAACAGAATCGGCTCATAATAGCGCGGTAAAAACTCGACGGAAAACAATCTCGTGCAGCTTGTAAATTGCGCTTCATACGCTCCGCCGGAAAAACAACGCGCGATTTCCATGATCCATTTGACGATCCCGCATACTGCGCCGATGGCGGGCAGCCATGCGACCACGATGTCGATGACGGTCCATTTGGAGTGCCTTCTCTTTTTCACCGGTTCGGATTCCCCTTCGGACGGAATCTCAATCACAACGTCCGGTCGATCACCGATCAGCTCTTCTCTGTTGATGTCGGACATATTCCCACCCTCCTTTGATACCGGTATTATCGCACATTTTATTGAGAATCGCAAGAAACAATGGCTAAAACAGTTTATATATCCGAATTTTCGGACATTCGAAAAGGCGCAAAAACCTGGACACAAAGTGGACACAGTTTGTCTTTTTCATATGGATTGAATGGATTGTTATGTCTATATGTAGTATCATATTGAATAAAACATAACAAGATTTTGTAGTTTATAATCAAAAAGAGCAATTCGATTCCGGGTGGTGCCTCCAAAGAGGAAAGCCCAAAACTCCAGTAGTTTAGGGCTTTTTTCTTATTTTGGAAACCTCTGAAAATGCGATTTGGGAGCAGAATGGGAGCAGTTCGAAAAATCGGTTTTCCCAAAATTCCGTGCTGCTCCCAAACTGCTCCCACGATTATTCCACTTATACATTCTGTCCGAACAGGTTTCTTTGTATTCTACCCTGAAACCATATGTCGAAATACTCAGCGATAGCAGCTTTTCACAGGAGAAAGTTTACAAACATAAAAAATCAGAGAGAACAATCCATTCTCTCCGACAATTCTTTGCCCTTACTGCGAACCCGATATGGTTTATTTCCTTCCTTATCGGTATCCCGCTTATACGCTGTGCAAAGAAGCGGGCGTCGGAAACTCCCGACGCCCGCTGTTGGAGGAGATGAGAATTATTGCAGTGGTTCGCCCTTCTTGAATTTGGCAAGACGGAGGAACCAACGGATGTAATACTGCACGAACAGGAGCATCAGTACGATGAAGATTCCCAGCAGGATCGTTCCGATAGTCGTCATATGCGCTTTGTACAGCGTCGGCGCGTCGGAATTCGCCGTCATGTAGAGGATGTTCTTCGTCGCCTGCCGCATAGCGTTCTGCCCGGAAACGGTACCGGTCACCTCGTCCGAC
>JAEEGL010528554.1_pt1 | contig 19441 bp, 16 predicted proteins | sample 9134231 | NCBI WGS metagenome assembly JAEEGL01 (sample SAMN16246548, study PRJNA631951) | gut metagenome | biome: gut microbiome; feature: rumen; material: fiber-attached | host: Bos | place: Iran: Karaj | collected 2018-10
AGAGGGCTCACCGAAGCGCAGAAGGAGACGCTGGCGAAGGCGCGCGAAGCGATGGCGGACATCCCCATCATCCCGTGCACGACCTGCAACTACTGCGCGGACGTCTGCCCGATGAACATCGGCATCTCCGGCACTTTCAATGCCTACAACACGCTGACGGTCTATGGGAGCATGAAGAACGCGCAGGGCGACCTGGACTTCCAGGTAAAGGGCAAAGGCAAGGCGATGGCCACCGAGTGCATCCAGTGTGGCGCGTGCATGGAAGTCTGCCCGCAGCACATTGAGATCCCGGCCCGCCTGCAGGAAGCCTGCAAGGCGCTGGGGATCGAATAAAATGGGACAAGGAACCGTCCCCATGTCTCACAGGAGGAAGTATGGACAAGTATGTTTGCGGCGCGTGCGGCTACGTCTACGACCCCGAGCAGGGGGATCCGAAGAACAAGGTCGAGCCGGGCACGCCTTTTGAGGAGATCAAGGGGCTCTACATGTGCCCCATCTGCGGCCTGGGCAAGGCCGTGTTCAAGAAAGTCGAGGAATAGGCCATGAGAAGAAAAGACAGAGAGGTCACGGATTTCGACCGGATCGTGAGCATCATCGACGAGTGCCCGATCATCCATCTGGCGCTGGCGGACGAGCCGTATCCCTACGTGGTAACGGTCAACTTCGCCTACGAAGTAAAGGACGGCCAGGTGTATTTCTACATCCACGGCGCCAAAGCCGGCCGCAAGTACACGCTGATGCAAAAGAACCGGAAGTGCGGCTTCTTCATGGAGGTCAACGAGGGCATCAAGACCATGCCTGAAAAGAAGGACTGCACGACCATCTACCGCAGCGTCGCCGGCAACGCCGAGATCGAGTTCCTGGAAGGGGACGACGCGTTCGAAGCCGCAAAGCTGTGCATGGGCCGCTATCCGGAAACAAAGGATGCGCCTTACAACCTCGCGAGCGTTCCCCACACCTGCTTCGCCCGCCTGAAGGCCGTCGAGCTGAACGGCAAGGCGAACCCCGGCAAGCCCGACATTCTGGAATAGCGGCGAAATCCCGCATTTTTCAGCCTGACCCGCACAGATTTTTCTTGTCTGTGCGGGTCACTTATTGTATGATAAATTGTGGTGCGTCGTACGCACCTGTAAATTATTGTTTTTTGCAGAAAGGAAAAAGCAAATGACAGAACTCAGACTTATTTTCAAGGATCCGGCTGCATACGCGGATAGCCCGGTGGAAGTGTGCGGCTGGATACGCAACAACCGCAACTCCAACGCTTTCGGGTTTATCGAGCTGAACGACGGAACCTTCTTCAAGTCTGTTCAGATCGTATACGAAAAGGAGTTCCTCAGCAACTTTGACGAAGTGGCGAAGCTGCCGCTGGCCACGGCCCTCGTGGTCAAGGGCACGCTCGTGCTTACGCCGGATGCCAAGCAGCCGTTCGAGATCAAGGCGACGGAGATCACCGTCGAGGCGCCGTCCGATGCGGATTACCCCATCCAGAACAAGCGCCACAGCCTCGAATTCCTGCGCACGCAGGCTCACCTGCGTCCGAGAACGAACCTGTTCTCCGCCGTGTTCCGCGTCCGCAGCGTCGCGGCCTACGCCATCCACACGTTCTTCCAGGAGAAGGGCTACGTCTACGCGCACCCGCCCATCATCACCGCGAGCGACGCCGAAGGCGCCGGCGAGATGTTCCGGGTGACCACGCTGGATCTCGACAACGTCCCCAAGAACGAGGACGGCACCGCGGATTACACGCAGGACTTCTTCGGCAAGTCCGCGAACCTGACGGTCTCCGGACAGCTGGAAGCCGAGATCTTCGCGCTGGCGTTCAAGAACGTCTACACGTTCGGTCCCACGTTCCGGGCCGAGAACTCCAACACCGCCCGCCACGCGTCCGAATTCTGGATGATCGAGCCGGAAGTGGCCTTCATGGAGCTGCCGGGGCTGATGGACCTCATCGAGGAGATGGTCAAGTACATCATCACGTTCGTGCTGGAGCGCTGCCCCGAGGAGATGCAGTTCTTCAACAGCTTCGTGGATAAGGGCCTGCTGGCGCGCCTCGACAACGTCGTGAACAGCGACTTTGTGCGGCTCACCTATACCGAAGGCGTCGAACTGCTCGAAAAGGCCGTCGCAAGCGGCAGAAAGTTCGACTACGCCGTTACCGGCTGGGGCATGGATCTGCAGTCCGAGCACGAGCGCTACCTTACGGAGGAAGTGTTCAAGAAGCCCGTCTTCCTGATCAACTATCCGTCCGCCATCAAGGCGTTCTACATGCGCGAGAACGAGGACGGCAAGACCGTCGCGGCCTGCGACCTGCTCGTCCCCGGCGTAGGCGAGATCGTCGGCGGCTCCCAGAGAGAGGAACGCTACGACGTACTGCTCGACAAGATCCGCCGCAACGGCATGGACGAGGAGACGTACTGGTGGTACCTGGAGCTGCGCAAGTACGGCGGGGTCAAGCATTCCGGCTACGGCCTGGGCTTCGAGCGCATGATCATGTACCTGACAGGCGTATCCAACATCCGCGACGTGCTGCCGTTCCCGAGAACGCCGCGCACGGCGGATTTCTAAGCCTGGCGCCGAAAAACTTGCGCACAAAGGCGCTATCTGTGATAAAATAAATTGTTGCGTATATAATTGTTCACTATTTTTTAGGAGGATGTTCGAAATATGAAAGGCTACAACACCAGCAATATCAGAAACGTCGCCCTTCTCGGCCATGGCGGCACAGGCAAGACTACGTTCCTGGAGGCCGCGCTGAAGGAGACCGGCGTCATCAGCAGAATGGGCCAGGTCGAGGACGGCAACACTGTTTCCGACTTCGACAAGATGGAGATCGAAAAGGGATATTCCATCTCCCTGTCCATCGTACCCGTCGAGTACAACAAGACGAAGATCAACTTCCTCGATACGCCGGGCGTTTTCGATTTCGTTGGCGAAGTCAATTCCGCGGTAAAGGCTGCTGAAGCTGCCGCCATCTTCGTGGACGCATCCTCCGGCATCCAGGTCGGTACGGAAAAGGCTTGGGCTACCTGCCAGAAGTTCAACGTGCCCAGATTCTTCGTCATCAACAAGATCGACAAGGAAAACGTCAACCTGGACGCGGTTATCGATGCCCTGAAGGGCAAGTTCGGCACTTCCGTCGTTACGCTTGACGACAAGGACGCGCTGACCGAAGCCATCGCCGAGACCGACGAGGCGCTCATGGAGAAGTTCTTCGAAGGCGAAGAGTTCACGGATGAAGAATTCAACACCGGCCTGATGGCAGGCATCGCCGGCGGCGACATCTGCCCGATCATGACCTGCTCCGCCCTCAAGGACGAAGGCGTCAAGGACATTCTGGACAACATCCTGAAGTACATCCCCGCTCCCGGCGGCAAAGTCGAGACTGAGGAAGGCGAGCTCGCCTACGGCGACGGCCCGGCCTGCGCTTATGTCTTCAAGACCATCGCGGACCCGTTCCTCGGCAAGATCTCCCTGGCTAAGGTCATCCGCGGCAAGCTGACCCCGGCCATGATGATCTACAACCCCTCCGCGGAGAAGGAAGAGAAGCTCGGCTCCATGTTCTTCCTGCGCGGCAAGACCCAGGGCGAAGCGCCCGAAGTCAAGCCCGGCGACATCGTCGCGCTCGGCAAGCTGCAGGTCACGAAGACCGGCGATACGCTGTGCGACAAGGCCAACCAGGTGAAGCTGGCCGGAGTCGAGTATCCGCAGCCCACGCTGTTCACTGCCATCGAGCCCAAGGCCAAGGGTGACGATGCCAAGGTCGCGGCCGGCATCGCGAAGATGAAGGAGGAGGATCCCTCGTTCAGCTTCGAGAGAAACGTCGAGACCCGCCAGTCCCTGCTGGGCACCCAGGGTGATCTGCAGACCGGCATCCTGCTGGCCAAGCTGAAGGATCGCTACGGCGCCGGCGTCGAGGTCGTTCCCCAGAAGGTCGCCTACAGAGAGACCATCAAGGGCACGTCCGACGTTCAGGGCAAGCATAAGAAGCAGACCGGCGGCAGCGGCCAGTACGGCGACTGCTACATCCGCTTCAGCCCGTCCACCGAAGAGTTCGAATTTGCGGACGAGACCGTCGGCGGCTGCGTTCCCAAGCAGTTCATTCCCGCGGTCGAAAAGGGTCTGCGCGAATGCATGGAGAAGGGACCCCTCGCAGGCTGCAAGTGCCAGAACATCAAGGCCGTCCTGTACTACGGTTCCTACCACGCCGTCGACTCCGACGAAATGTCCTTCAAGATCGCCGCTTCTCTGGCGTTCAAGAAGGGTATCGTCGAAGCCAAGCCCTGCCTGCTCGAGCCCATCATGAAGCTGGACATCCTCGTTCCCGAGGATTACGTGGGCGCCGTCATGGGCGACCTGCCCACCCGCCGCGGCATCGTGCTCGGCATGGAGCCCCAGGTCGGACAGACGCTGCTGCACGCCGAAGCCCCGCAGGCCGAGCTGTTCAGCTACGCGAACGATCTGCGCGCCATGACGCAGGCCCGCGGCACCTTCACGCTGGCGTTTGACCGCTACGAGGAAGTTCCCGGCCAGCTGGCTCAGAAGATCATCGAAGCTCACAAGGCAGAGGAAGAGAACAAGTAATTGCACGCCTAGACGGCACGCAAACACCCGGCCCGCGCTGCAAAGCGCGGGCTTTTGTGATAAAATGATGTAAATCCCTGATCACTTCGCAAGAAACGAGCCCCTTCATGCAAACTTCCCGCCACACCATGGATATGACGGACGGCCCCATCGGCCGCCAGCTCATCGCCTTCGCCATCCCGGTCTTTCTGGGCGAGCTGTTTCAGCTGTCCTACAGCGTCATCGACTCCGCCATCGTCGGCAACTTCATCGGATCCGACGCGCTGGCAGCGGTGGGCGCTTCGGAGACGATGACCCGCGTCATCGTCGGTTTCTTCAACGGCGTCTCGCTGGGCTGCACCGTGGTCGTGGCGCGGGCTTTCGGCCGCAAGGCCATGGCGGAACTGAAGGACGCGGTGCATACGATCATCCTGCTCTCCCTGGCGATGGGCGTTACGCTGGGCCTTCTGGGCGTTGCGTTCACGAACGTCTTCATCCGCCTGATGGACATCCCGGCCGAAACGGCGCCGCTGTCGGCGACCTACCTGCACATCTATTTCGGCGGATTGGTCGGGCTCATCCTGTATAATACGATCTCGGGCGTCCTGCGCGCGGTGGGAGACAGCCGCCGGCCCTTGTATTTCCTGATCTTTTCGTCCATCCTGAACACGCTGCTCGACGTGCTGTTCGTCGCGGTCTTCCATTGGGGCGTAAGCGGCGCGGCCTTCGCCACGATCGCTTCGCAGATCATCTCGGCGATCCTTTGCCTGTGCCTGCTCATCCGCACGGAGGAGCCCTGGCGCTTCGAATGGCGCGGCCGCATCGACATGGCCGCCATCCGCGAGATCTTCACGATCGGCATCCCCACGGGTCTGCAGAAGTCCATCGTTTCCGTCTCCAACGTGCTCGTGCTGTCGCACATCAGCTATTTCGGCACGTCGTGCCTCGCCGCGTGGGTGGTCTACAGCCGCATGTCCCACGTCCTGACGATGACCGTCCAGAGCGTGAACGCGGCGCAGACGACCTTCATCGGCCAGAACATCGGCGCACGGAAATGGAAGCGGGCCGAAGATGGCACGCGCGTTTCGCTGATGCAGTGCATGTCCGTCGTGGCGGTGCTGGCCGTGCTCATCGTGCTGCTGCGGGGCCCCGTCAGCCGCATCTTCGGCGATGACCCGGCCATGCTGGCCTTTGCCTCGGACTTCGCGCTGTACCTCATCCCGCTGCAGCTGATCCATTCGTTCATGGGCGTTTACATCGCCGTGCTGCGCGGCTGCGGCAAGGCGGCGGCCGGAACGGTCTTCATGATCGGCGGCCTGGTCGTGGCGCGGCAGATCTATCTGCGGATCATCACCGGCATCGTGAACACGCCGCTGTCCGTGGGCCTCGCCTGGCCGCTGGGCTGGCTGGTGTCCGGCACGATGATCTACATCTATTACAAGAAAAAGCGGCTGTTGGCGGAGCCTTAGGTTTACAGGCGCGGCCCGCAGGATGTACAATGAGAGCGGAACATACTCCCGAGAATGTACGGCTGGATGATGAAAGGAGCGGAGTAAAAATGCTGAAAGTTTATGGAAGCCCTCTGTGCCCGGATTGCCGGGAATGCAAGGCCAATTTCGATGCCCACGGCATCGCTTATGAAGAAGTGAACATCACGGGAAGCATGGCGGAACTGAAGGAATTCCTGAAGCTGCGGGATTCCCTGCCCGTGTTTGACCCCTGCAGAGAGCGGGGTTCGGTCGGCGTGCCCGCCATCGTGAAGGAAGATGGTTCGATCGAACTGGACTGGGAAGCCCTGCTGAAGGAAATGGGCCTTCCTGTCGTCTACAAAGAGGCGGCAAACGGCCAGATGTGCAGTCTGGACGGTAAAAACTGCTAAATGAGCTCGTATTATGCAAATAGCCGGGATTTTGGTCCCGGCCTTTTTTATTGCGGCGATCTGCCAGAAGGCGCGGGATTATCGACGGTAGTTTCTGCGTTAAACGGAAGTGATTTCGGACATTATATATAGCCAATAAAAGACCGTCGGTCAGAGTCGATTGATTCTGGCCGACGGTTTGTTTATGGGGCGGGGCTGCAGAAGGCGTTTATTCCGGCGGGTTGTTCAGTTCCTTCAGGTCGTGTACGACGGGGAGGTTGATGTAGTTACGCTGTTCTTCCTTTGCTGCGTCAATGGCGATCTCGATGAATCTGCGGGCTTCGCTGGATAGCGGGTGGTGCTTCTTGTAGGAGATGATCAGCGAACGCCTCAATGGCGGGTCTGTCATCGTGCATAAAGCGATATTTTTGTCCTGGAGCTTCAATGCAAAAGCGCTTGAAGCGGGGATCAGCTGAAAACCGACGCCCTGTATGGCAATATACCTTGCGGTTATGGTATTCTCGATGGACAATACCTTTTGTGGATGAACGTCGAACCGGCTGAACATCTGCGTTGCGAATCGGTATAAGCCCTGTGTTTTAGAGGCAAAGATAAAGGGCTGCCCGTTGAACCAGCCGGGAGAGATATAGTGGAGGGCGTTTCTGTTCGAGAAAGCTTCCTGCAAGTCGCGTCCCTGAAACAATGGGTGGTCCTGGCCTGTGAGGATCATCATTTGTTCGTCGCAAAGCACCTGATAATCCAGCCCAGGGACTTCCTGCGGCAACGCGGATGCGACCAGCAGGTCGATCTCATCGTGGGCGAGTTTATTCTCCAAAGGACTGGTGGTCCCCTCTTGAACTTGCACTTCTATGCCTGGGTATTCTCTGATGAACCGCGGAATGATATGAGGCATCCAGAGCATGCTTCTCGTGGATGGGATGCCGACCCGCAGCCGTCCGTGCTTTTTTTCAGCGATCTCCTGCATCTCCATCATCAATTGGCTATGCATGGCGAGAACGCTTTGCATGCCGGCGAGATATCTTTCCCCGGCATAAGTCAGCGCTATCGGCTTCTGTGTGCGGTCAAACAGTTTGACATTCAGCGATTTCTCCAGTTTGTTGATGCTTTTTGTGAGAGCCGGTTGAGAAATGTAAAGCTTTTCTGCCGCTTTCGTGAAATTTCCTGTTTCGGCAAGCGTCTGCACGTAATGGTAACTGTTGATATCCATCGTTAGATCCTCCCCAAAATATTATAACCGATTGGTTATGGAATAGTCACAATTTTTTCATTAGACTTCAGCGGATTAAAGAGTCTATATTTAAAGTACGGACCAACCTGTTATCAAATCAACTTTGATCACTAAAGGAGGAAACTATGAAAAGCCGTGTGATAGCATTGCTGCTCGTTGCAGCACTGTGTCTGACAGCACTGTTAAGTGGCTGCACATCCAAACCCGCAACAACGGAACCGGCGACAACGGAACCTGCCACAACCGAACCTGCGACTACCGAGCCCGCGGCAACTGAACCCGAGCCGGCGAACGAAGGGCCTGTCTATGGTGGTGTACTAAAGGTCACCATTAATACGGACGCCACCTCGCTGGATGCCATGATGACCAGCTCCGCGGACAATCAGGTTCCGGCAACGCACATCTTCGAGACTGCTCTGTTCCCTGATGCGGGCGGACAGATCTGGCCCGGTGTCTGTGATTATACCTTTGATGGAGAGGTCCTCACCCTGACCGTCCGTGACGGCGTGACCTTCCACAACGGTGATCCGGTCACCATCGACGACGTGTATGCCAGTTCCCAGCGTTGGCTGGCTAATGTAAAGGCCGCGCAGAAGCAGATCGGCGATAAGTCTGACGGATTTACCGTGGATGGAGATTCCATCGTCGTGCACTTCAATCAGCCCGCACCGCTTGCTCTGCAGACGCTTGCGCAGTACGACCAGGGTCTCTACATCATGCCTAAGGCCATCTGCGAAAAGTATCCCGATTCCGACATCAATGTCGAATCCGACCTCATCGGTACCGGCCCCTACAAGTTCGTGGAGCATAAAGCAGACCAGTATGTCCGCGTAGCCCGTTATGACGGCTATGTTCCAACCGCCAACGAAGGCGCGAGCGGGTTTGCCAAGCCCAAGATGGCTTACTGCGACGAGATCTATTTCTACAGCGTAAACGACAAGACCACAAGAATCACCGGTGTACAGACCGGCTCGTACGATATCGGCGTAGGGGTTCCCAGCAACATGCTGGCTGAAATGGGTTCTGACCCGAACCTCCGCCTGGAGTTCAGCGATCTGGGCATCATGGCCTGCGCGATCTTCAACAACGAAAAAGGTCCCTGCACGGATAAGAATCTGCGCAACGCCATTCTTGCCTGCCTCGACATGGACGAGATGATGCTTGCCGCTCAGGGAGACGCAAGCCTGTATCGGCTCAACCCGTCTTACATGATGACCAGCAGCGCATGGTTCACGGACGAGTCCTTAGGCAAGTACAACAACCGCAATCTGGACAAGGCAAAAGAGTATCTGGCAGCCTCTTCCTATAAGGGTGAGACGCTGAGATTCGTCACCACGAACGCGTACGACTATTTCTACAACACGGCACTCAGAGTTGCGCAGTTCGCCGGCGAGATCGGTATTACCATCGATGTTCAGTCTTACGACAACGCGACGCTGAAGGAATATCGCAGCAATCCGGATATGTTCGACATCTTCAGCGGCGGTCTCACTGCCAAGGCTGACCCGACGCAGATCGCCTTCATGGACGATTCCTGGGCTGGCTTTTGGAAGAATGAAAAGAAGACCGAACTGCTCGACACGATGTCCTCCACGACAGACTTTGATACCCGCTATGCCGCATGGGTCGATCTCCAGAAGCTGATCTATGAGGAAGTTCCCAACATCACGTTCGGCGAGAGAATCAACCCGATCGTCTGCAGAGCGAACGTCCATGACATCTTCGAGACGACAAACAAATACTACTGGAACACCTGGAAAGACGCTGAATAAGAGTTTCGAAAGAATCCTGACATGAACGGGTGCCGGAGGAGAAATCCTCCGGCACCCACGCAATAGCAACCGAGAGGATATTCCCATGGTCAAATATATCCTGAAAAGAATTATATCGGCCATACCAACGCTGATCATTGTAAGCGTTCTGATCTTTGCGCTCGTTCGGTTCATCCCGGGAAGTCCAGCCCAGGTCATGCTGGGGGACGATGCGACGCCCGATGAGATAGCTGCCATGGAAGAAAAACTGGGCTTGAACCAGCCGATCGTCTTCCAGTATGTAAAGTGGATGGCCGGTGTCATAAAAGGCGACTTCGGAGATTCCATTTACTATCACGAACCGGTCCTGAAGATCATCACGGAGCGTCTTGAACCCACGTGGATCCTGGTCGTCTACAGCATCCTCATAGGAACGGTGCTGGGCATGTTCTTCGGCATCATTGCCGCGCTCTATCGAAACCGTTTCCTGGATAAACTATGCATGGTTCTGTCGATCCTTGGCATATCCATGCCGGGCTTCTGGATCGGTATGAACCTGATCATATTTCTTGCGGTGAAGAATCCCATATTCCCGTCCGTAGGATACATGTCCATTGCGGACGGCGGGCTCTCCCAGACGCTGTACTTCCTCACCCTTCCGGCTCTTGCCATGGGGATCCAGCGCTCTGCGAGCATTGCCCGGGTCACGCGGTCCAGCATGCTGGACGTGCTGGGAGACGACTACATCCGCACGGCCAGAGCCAAAGGACTGAAAAAACCGAAGATCGTGTTTGTGCATGCGCTGAAAAACGCGGCAAACCCCATTCTGACGCAGATAGGCATCTCCGTCGCGCATCTCATGGGCGGTTCGGTCGTCATAGAAAAGCTGTTCAACGTTCCCGGAATCGGCCGTCTTGCCTACGATTCGATCAGCCGGCGGGATTATCCGGCGATCCAGGGCCATGTGCTTTTCGTCGCGGCGGTATACGTCGTGATCAATCTGATCATTGACCTGCTCTACAAGGTCAACGATCCAAGAATCCAGTACAATTAGGAGGGCATAGCGATGAGTAGAAATAAGAAATGGAATGCCTTCCGGAAGTTCTGGTTCCGTTACAGCAGGGTGTGCATCGGCGCCTTTATGCTCGCCGTGCTCATCATCGTGGCCATCTTCGCCCCACAGATCGCCAAGTGCGACCCGAATCTGATGTCCATGAAGGAAGCGCTTCAGCCCCCTTCGGCAGAGCATCTGTGCGGAACGGATTCGTTCGGGCGCGACGTATTCGCGAGGATTCTGTACGGAGCCCGCGTATCCATCATGGTCTCGTTGTCGGTCCTCGTCGTCATAGGAGTCTTCGGAACGATCCTCGGACTTCTTGCCGGTTACTATAAAACGGCGGACACCATCATCATGCGCATCATGGACGGCCTGATGGCCTTCCCGACGATCATTTTGGCGCTGGTCATTCTCACGGTATTTGGATCGGGTGTACCCAACCTGGTTCTGGCTTTGAGCATCACGCAGCTGCCGAGAGCCGTCCGGACGGTGCGTACGAGCGTGATCAGCGCCAAGGAACTGGAACATGTGGAGGCGGCGAAATCGATGGGCGCGTCAGATCTGCGGATCCTTGCACAGTACATCTTCCCGCTGTGCACATCGCAGCTGATCATCCGCCTGACCTTGACGATGGGCCTGACCATCCTCAACGAGGCGAGTCTTACCTTTCTTGGAATCGGCCTCGACACGAATACGCCGAGCTGGGGCATCATCCTTTCTCAGGCAAGGCAATACATCACAACGTCTCCGTATCTGATCTATCTGCCGGGCATTGCCATCGTCTGGTCCGTGCTGGCTTTGAACCTTCTGGGAGATGGACTCAGAGACGTTCTTGACCCGAAGCTGAATTCGTAGGAGGTGCAAAATGGCAGAAAGGATATTGGATGTTAAAGATCTTTCCGTCACTTTCGTCTCCTTCGGAGAAGAGACCCGCATCGTGCGGGATGTCGATTTTCATATCGACAAGGGGGAGATCGTAGGGATCGTCGGTGAATCCGGCTGCGGAAAGAGCATGACCGCCATGGCGATCATGCAGCTGATCAACAGGCCGCCCGGGGTCATCTCCGGAGAGATCGTACTCGATGAGAAGGATTTGCTGCAAAATACGGAAAAGCAGATGCTGGAAGTTCGGGGGAACGACATCTCTATGATATTCCAGGAACCGATGACGAGTCTGAATCCCGTTCTCACGGTCGGTTATCAGATGATGGAAGTGTTCCGCACACATCAGGGCATGAGCAAGAAAGAAGCCTGGAATGCATCGGTGGAAGCGCTTCGCAGAGTCAAGATAGCACTTCCTGAGCAGAGGATGAAGGCTTATCCATATGAACTGTCCGGAGGCATGCGGCAGCGCGTGATGATCGCCATGGCGCTCTCCTGTAGGCCGAAGCTTCTCATTGCGGATGAGCCTACGACTGCGCTGGATGTGACGATCCAGGCACAGATCCTGCGCCTGATGAAGGAACTGAGCAACGATCTGGGCAGTTCTGTCATGCTGATCACGCATGACCTCGGCGTTGTAAGCGAAACCTGTTCCCGGGCGATCATCTTCTACTGCGGGCAAGTCGTGGAGGAAGGCTTCGTTCAGGACCTGTTCCGCGAACCGCTGCACCCCTATACGCAGGGACTGCTGGAAAGTCTGCCGAAGCGTGGCAGCACGGAAAGACTTCATGTTATCCCCGGCACTGTTCCGAGTCTGAAGGAACTGCCGGATGGCTGTGTCTTCCATCCGCGCTGCGAATGCGCGATGGAACGGTGCCGGAACGAATCGCCGAGTCTTAAGGAGATCGAGAACGGCCATTGCGTAAGATGCTGGAAGTATGCATCGGATGAGGAGGCACAGAAATGAACGAACGTGAGATCCTCATGGAGGTAAGGCATTTAAAGAAATGGTTCCCCGTTTCCAAAGGTTTTTTCAGCAGAAACAGAGACTATGTAAAAGCCGTGGATGATATATCCTTTACGGTCCTGAAGGGGGAGACGCTGGGGCTTGTCGGAGAATCCGGCTGCGGCAAATCGACTCTGGCCCGCACGATGCTTCGGCTGATCGAGCCCAGCGGCGGCGAACTTCTGATCCACGGGGAAGATTTCCTGAAGATGGATAGAAGAGAAGTTGCCAGCATGCGGAAAAACATGCAGATCATTTTCCAGGATCCGTACGGATCGCTTCATCCCAAGATGACGATAGGCAAGATCCTGCGCGCGCCGATGGACATTGCCAAGTATGGCACCCCTGCGGAGCGGGAAGAACGGGTAAAGGAACTGATTGAAAAGGTGGATCTGAAACAGGAGCACCTGAACCGCTATCCGCACGAATTTTCCGGGGGTCAACGGCAGCGCATCGTGATCGCGCGGGCGCTTGCGACGAATCCGGAGTTCGTGATCTGTGACGAACCCGTATCCGCCCTGGATGTGTCGGTGAGATCCCAGATTCTGAACCTTTTGGAAGATCTGCAGGAACAGATGGGGCTTACTTATCTGTTTATCAGTCACGATCTGAGCGTTGTGGAGCATTTCTGCGACAGGATCATCGTGATGTATCTGGGAAAGGTCATGGAAATGGCCGATACAAAAGCCCTGTTCGACCACCCGACGCATCCGTATACGCAGGCTCTGCTGTCGGCCGTGCCTCAGGTCTATGAGGAGGACCGCAGCGAGCAGATCTTATTGGAAGGGGATGTCCCAAGCCCGGTGAACCCGCCGGAAGGCTGCCGTTTTCATACGCGCTGTCCTTATGCTTCGCAGCAATGCAAAACGGAACCCCCACTGCATGATATCGGAAATGGCCATCTTGTTGCGTGCCATCTCTGCGGAAAGGAATAAAGTATGAAAGAGTTTAAGGTATTACAGGTTTCCGGTGCTTCTCCTTATGAGCGCGGCGTGTGCTACGGGAGACAGACGACGGAAGCTATAGAGAAATGCATCGCAAACTATAAAGAAAAATTCCTCACCGGCAGAGGCCTTTCCTGGGATCAGGTGAGGAAGATGGCGATGGACTACGTGCCCAAAAGCAAAGAACTCATGCCGGACATGCTCGAGGAGGCTCAGGGGATCGCGGACGGAAGCGGCTTTGATCTTGCTGACATCATGGTCCTGAACTGCCGGTATGAGATCCTCCACTATCCGCACGAGGGCGAATGCACGGCATTTGCGCTTCTGCGGGAAGCGACCGCGGATGGAAAGGTCTACATAGGCCAGAACTGGGATCAGCGGCCAAGCCTGCTCGAACATTCCTTCGTCATCCACATCGTGGAGGAAGAGAGCGGAAATCATATCGTCGGAACGACGGAAGCGGGTCAGCTGATACGAAACGGCATGAACTCCTATGGCATCGGTCTCTGTTCCAACAGCCTGCACAGCTGCCTGGATCACGAAGGCGGCGCCGTACCGAGCACGTTCCTTCGCAGAAAGGTGCTGACCCTCGACAATATGAAGGATGTTATCGATCTGGCCCGCAATACGCCCAGAACGGTCTCCAACAACTTCTGCTTCGGGAGCGGCAAAGAAAACCAGGTCGCCGACATCGAAGGTGTTCCCGGTCTTCCCGTGAAGCTCAGTCCGGACAAGGGCATCCTGACGCATGCGAACAACCTGCTCGTGAACGAGGATATGGATACCTATAAAGACGAGAAGTTTCGTGGAACAAGGCTCTTTGAACTCCTTTCCGAAAAGCGCGGGGAGATCACGCTGGACTATATGCAGGAGTGCCTAAAGGATCACTACGGCTTCCCCGAAGGCATCTGCTCGCATATCAGTGAACAGAACAGAACCTGGCAGACCAATGCGTCCATCATCTACTGCGTAGAGGACGCAAAGGCGCTGATCTGCTATGGTCCTCCGTGCGAGGGATACTACGTGGAGTATAAACTATGATCCGTACAGCGCTTGACCGAGTCATAGAGGAGCGCCTTTCCGGCGCAGTTGCCTTGAGCGACTGGATATTCGATCATCCTGAAACCGGACGTCGTGAATTCGAGGCAATGGAGAAGCTCACCGCCGCGCTTGACGCGGAAGGCTTTTCCGTTGAAAAAGGCGTGGGCGGCTTGCCGACCGCTTTCCGGGCTGTCTGGCAAAACGGTGTGGGCGGGCCTGCCATCGGCCTCCTCTGTGAATATGACGCGCTTCGGGAAATGGGCCACGGCTGCGGGCATCACATGCAGGGACCGGCCGTTCTGCTGGCTGCGTTTGCGGTCAAGGCATGTTTGAAGGATCATCCTTGCCGCCTCGTCGTATACGGCACGCCGGATGAGGAAGACGGCAACGGCAAGGTCCTGATGCAGAAGAACGGCTGTTTTAAAGACATCGATTTCGCGCTGATGACCCATGCGGGGCCGAACACCACCGTGGACATCAAGAGCCTCGCTTTGGAGACGATCCGCGCGGAGTTTAAGGGAATCGCGTCTCACGCGGCCATGAGCCCGGAGAAGGGCCGCAGCGCCGTCGATGCTATGCTGCTTTCCCTGCATGGGCTGGAAATGCTTCGGGAACACGTGCGTGAGGATGTCCGCATGCATTACGCCATCATGGAGACGCCTCCGGCATACAACATTGTGCCGGATCACGCGAAGATCGAGTACGTGCTGCGTTCATACAGCAGCGATTATCTGCAGACCGTCGTTGCGCGGCTGGAGAAGGTCATTCAAGGCGCGGCGTACATGACGGAGACTGAAGTGTCCATGGAGAAGCTCGATGGCGTTCAGTCGAAGATCCCCGTTTATGCGCTGAATGACCGGATCATGAAGTATGCGGAAGAACTGGACGCGCCGCAGCGCATTCCCTTCCGGGAGAAAACGGGATCCACGGATTTCGGAAACGTGCTGCATATGGTTCCCGGCGCCTGCGTGCGGGTCGCAGCCGTTCCGGAAGGAACGCCGAGCCATTCGCAGGGTTTTCTGGATGCAGGAAAAAGTGCGGCGATGCATGCGGCCATTAAGCTTTCTGCCCGCATCATGGCCAACGTGGCTGCGGATCTGATCGAGGAGCGCAGTTTTGCCGAAGCCGTAAGCGCGGAGTACGCCGCAAGATACAGGGATGAAAAGAACGGGATATAGTATTCTTCAGAAGATCATCAAAAACCATCTGGCCGAGGTTTCGGACATGCGGCCCGGTTCGGAGATCCTCCTGAAAGTGGATCAGACGCTTACGCATGACATCAATGCCGTCATGACTTATCTCGCCTTCGAGCAGACTGGACTGGAAAAAACGCAGGCTGAAACGAGCGTCAGCTATCTGGATCACAACCTGCTGGGACTGGATTTCCGTACGGCGGACGATCACATTTACCTGCAGTCCGCCGCAAAAAAATACGGCGTATGGGTGTCCAGACCGGGCAATGGCATCTGCCACGTCGTTCATACGGCGCGATTCGGTGTTCCCGGCAAAATCTGCTGCGGTGGGGACAGTCATACGCCGCATGGCGGATCGATCGGCATGATGTGCATTGGCCTCGGCGGCCTCGAGATCGCTTCCGTGATGGCCGGACTGCCGCTGCGGCTGACTATGCCCAAGATCGTGAACGTCAGATTAACCGGGACGCTTCCCATCGCCTGCAACGCCAAGGACATCATTCTGGAAATGCTGCGGCGGTACGGAACGAAGGGCGGCCTTGGAAAGGCGTTCGAGTACACGGGTCCCGGTGCGGAAAGCCTTGCGGTCAGCGAGCGGGCAACGATCACGAACATGGGTGCGGAAATGGGCGCGACAACGTCCATATTTCCCTCGGATGAACAGGTTCGCCGGTTTCTGCATGCGCAGGGGCGGGATGATGATTTTATCGAATTGCTTCCGGACAAGGACTGCTTCTATGATGAGTTGTGCGAGATCGATCTCTCCTCGCTTGAACCTCTTTGTGCCTGCCCGGATCAACCGGACAATGTCATCCCTTTAAAACAGGTTGAAAAGAAGCACGTTCAGCAAGTCTTTCTCGGAAGCTGCACGAATACGAGTTATAAGGATCTTGCGCGGGCGGCGCTGGTGCTGCAAGGCCATACCGTGCATCCGGATGTAAGCTGCACCTGTGCGGTATCCTCCCGGCAGATCTATCTGGAATTGCTGAAGGACGGTTATCTGAAGATGCTGGTGGACGCCGGCGTTCGAATCCTGGAATGCGGCTGCGGACCATGCTGCGCCATCGGACAGTCTCCCGCGACGAATGGGATTTCCGTGCGGACATCCAATCGCAATTTCAAGGGACGGTCAGGCAATCCGTCGGCAAAGATATACCTCATGGGACCGGAGAATGCCGCTGCTACGGCGATCAGGGGCACCTTTGCCTGTGCTGAAGATATCCTCGGAGATAGAATGCCCATTCTGCAAGGCGTCTCGGAGCCGGAACGCTTCGAAGCGCAGGATTCGATGCTGATCCGGCCCCTCCCTCTGGAACAGGCGAAAACCGTTGAACTGACGAAAGGCCCTGGAATCAAGTTTCTGCCTTTGCCTCCGGCTCTGGAGGATGAACTGCATATAAGGGTCAGCCTGAAGTGTCCTGACAATATCACGACGGACGACATCACCCCGGCAAGCGCGGAGTTCAGCAGCATGCGCTCGGACATTCCGTCCATGTCTGCGTTCTGCTTCCACCGCTTCGATCCGGATTTCGCGGAACGGGCGAAGGAATACGGCCAATCGATCATCGTTGGCGGCGAGAATTACGGACAGGGGTCATCCAGAGAGCATGCAGCCATCAATCCCATGTATCTCGGCGTAAGAGCCGTCCTGGCCAAGAGCATCGCCCGGATTCATCGCTCGAACCTGATAAACCATGGGATTTTGCCGCTGGTCTTTGCAGATCCTGCGGATTACGAAGACATCAGCATGGGGGATCAGATCGAAGCTGAGGATCTGAGAAAAGATCTTTCAGAGGGTTTTGTACTGTTTAAGAACATTACGAAGGGCACGCAGATAAAAGCGAAGGTCCAGCTGTCCGACCATGAGAAACAGATCCTTCTCAGCGGCGGGCTGCTGCGGTACATTCGCGCGCAATTGAAAATGGAATAAGCTGTGTCCCAAGGGGCCAGACAATTTTGCCGGGGCTACTTCACCCCGGCCTTTTTGTATGCCTTCAGCACGAGGCCGCAGGTGAGCGCGAGGACGCACGCCAGCAGCAGGAGCGCGACGGCGTAGCTCTTCGTGGCGTCATAGATGAAGCCGACGAGCGAGGTCACGAGCGCGTTGGACAGCGTGCCCACGAGGCTCAGCTTCGGGTAGACCTTGCTGTAGTTTTCGACGCCGAAGAGGTCCTTGTAGAGGATGATGTTGCTCAGGGAAGTAAAGGTGTAGCCGAGGCCGAAGAAGCCGGCGCAGACATATAGCAGGGGCAGGCTGCGGGCAAAGAGCATCAGCAGGACGCCGCAAACCATCGCGCCGAACCAGATCGTCATGGAACGGCGGTTGCCGATGCGGTCCACGAGGGCGCCGAACGCCAGCTTGCCCAGCGTGTTCATCACCATGGTGACGGACAGCATGGCCGCCCCCACGGACGCGTCAAAGCCGCGGCTGTCGGCAAGTCCAGGCAGGTGAGCCGGATAAGCGATCGGGAATGCGCACAGAAATGAGATGCACAGGCAAATCGCGAAGATGGACCCGTCGATCTGTTTGCCCGCAGAAGGCCTTTTTTCGCCGATTTGCGGAGATTTTTCCGCGCCGGCGGGACAGATATCCTCCGCGGGGCTTCCAAGCGCTTTCAGGCCGATCTCGCCGGGGGTGTAGGTGATCCGCAGCAGCAGCGCGGGCAGGAAGAGCACCGCGACGAGGCAGGCGTTCACGACGTAGGCGCCGCGCCAGCCGATCAGGGCGATGGCGCGGGTCAGCAGGGGTGAAAAGACCGCGGCCATGATGCCGCCGCTGCCCATGACGATGCTCGTTATAAAGCCGGCGCTGCCGTAGAACCAGTTGTTCAGCGTCGTGGTGACCATCACCATGCCCACGTAGCCTGCGGACAGGCCGCGCACGCAGCTGATGGCGTACAGGACGGGCAGGCTGCCGGCCAGCGACAGGGCCGCCGTGGAGGCGACGTAGACGATGACAGCCCAGGCGATGATCCGCCGGAATGTCTTGGGTGTCAGGATGCGCGAAGCGAAGAGGCTGCCGAGGGCGAACCCGATGTTGACGAGGGTCTGGGCGAAACTCACCGCGCCGCGGCCGATGCCCAGCTCTTCTGCGATGGGATTGAAATAGACGCCCGCGGAATTGATGAGCAGGCCGGGCCCGCCGCAGAGCATGCCGCAGAGCGCGATGACGACGATGAGATACTTGCCTCTTAACTGTTTCATGAGCGTTCGAGGCGGGCGGACCGCGCGTAGGCTAACGTCGTCGCGATCATCAGCACGACCTCGCCGCCCAGGAAGAGCAGCAGCGCGCCGTTATAGCTGCCGGAGGCGTCGTACATGAAGCCGATCACGGACGTGATCGCGGCGTTCGCGATGGTGTTGAGCATGTTGATGGAAGGGTAGACCTTCGCGTGGCGCTCGATGCCGAAGATGTCGCGGGACAGCAGCGCCGTGCCCACGGAAGACAGCGAGTAGCAAAGGCCGATCAGAAAGGCTGAAGCGTAGAGCATGCTGCCGGAACGCACGCGCAAAAGCATCGCGATGCCGACGCACACGAACACGCCCCAGATCCACACGCTTTTGTGGATGCCGATGCGGTCCGTCAGCCATCCGTAGGCGAGTTTGCCGAACGTGTTGGAGAGCATGGCCGCCGAGACCATGGCGCTCCCCACGGCCGCCGTCTGTCCGTAGCTGTCCGCGATCCCGGAGAAATGCGGGATGTAGGACGTGGCGCACGAGGCGATGCAGGCGTAGATCAGGATGAGCGCGTACAGGGCGGGGTCCACGCGGGAAGCGGTTTCCCCTGCGTGTCCTTGCGAAGCGGGAGTGGCCTTGAGCGGGTCACCCGCGCCGAGGCGCAGCGTCTCGAAGCCGACGTCCTCGGGCTTGATGCCCAGCGGGAACAGCATGCCCGGCAGG
>JAEEGL010666245.1_pt1 | contig 19441 bp, 12 predicted proteins | sample 9134231 | NCBI WGS metagenome assembly JAEEGL01 (sample SAMN16246548, study PRJNA631951) | gut metagenome | biome: gut microbiome; feature: rumen; material: fiber-attached | host: Bos | place: Iran: Karaj | collected 2018-10
ATTAAAGAAACATGTTGATACATTAGTCGTAATTCCAAATGATAGATTAAGAGAAATAATTGATAAAACTACTCCAATGCTTGAAGCATTCAAAGAAGTAGATAACGTACTTCGTCGTGGTGTTCAATCTATTACTGACTTAATAGCTGTAGTAGGATTAGTTAACCTTGACTTTGCTGACGTTAAAGCAGTTATGGAAAAATCTGGAAACGCTATTATCGGAATTGGTATTGGTATGGGAGAAGAACGTGCTATTGAAGCTGCTAAACAAGCAGTATCATCACCACTTCTTGAAACATCTATTAGCGGTGCTACAGATGCAATCATCAATATCACTGGTGGAATGAACTTAACATTATTTGAAGCAGAGCAAGCAGCAGAAGTTGTTAGAGCTGCAGCAAATACAGATATCAATACAATATTCGGATCTGTTATTAACGAAAACTTAACTGATGAAGTTATAGTTACAGTTATTGCAACAGGATTTGATAAAGGTGGAAAAGACAAGAAAGAAAAAGAGAAAGAACCAGCTCATAGAACTTCAGGATTGTCAATTGACTTACAAGAACCACAACAACCATTAAGAAGAACAAGAAGTGAAGTAATTGATAATGAACCACCTAAAGTAGAAAAACCTGTTGAAAACAATAGTGATGGAGACAAATATGATATTCCATCATTCTTAAGAACTAATTATTAACAATTAAAACTACTTTTTAAGTAGTTTTTTTTATTTTTATTTATATTTTGTGTGTTATAATTATAAATGTAGAGTGGAGTGATAAAATAGCAAAAAGAAGAAGAAAAAGAAGAAAATCACTTGAGTTAAGACCAGAAGTATATGGCATTTTACTTATTGTATTTGCTATATTTGCTTATGGGCCAAATAAACCATTAGGAATTGCTGGTCAAATAGCTAGAGGTTTTTCAATATTTTTATTTGGATCTTTAGATTGGTTATTTCTTTTAGTCATATTATTTATAGGAATATATACCTTATTTAAAGGTGAAGCACCATCTTTTTGGTCAAAGAAATTTATTGGTGTATTATTAATATTTATTGGAATCTTAGTATTTGCTCATATGAATTATATTGAGAATAATACTGGTGGAATATCAGAGCTATATGATGCTACACTTCAAGATTTAGAAAGTACTTTTGATTTAATTAGAAATGAATCTGATTTTTCTTCTCCAGGAGGAGGAATAATTGGATGTACTATAGCAGCTGGATTTAATTTCTTTTTCTCAGCTACAGGTGCAAAGATTATTTCAATTATCTTTATAGCAGCAGGAATTATTTTATTCACTGGATTTGGTATTAGAGAATTCATGGATAAAGCTGCTGAAAAAGGAAAAGATCTAATTACTAAGAGTAAAGATGGAAAAGATAAGAAGAAAGATAATAAAGATGACGATAATAACGAATTAGAAAAGAAAGATTCTGTAGTTATTATTAATGATAACAATGCTCCAAAAGAGCCACAAACAGAACCTAAATTAGTTATTTCAAGTATTGATGATTTAAAGAGAATGGATCAAGAAGTTAAAGAGGATAATATTGAAACTTTATTAACTGAAGATGATGAATCTCCTCCAAAACCAAAAGCCATGGATACTTCAAAATATAAATTACCAACTCTTTCTTTATTAAAAGATATTGATAAAAAGAAAAATGTTAATAGCCAAGAAATAATAGAAAAGAATATTAACATTCTTGAAAAAACATTAAGAGATTTTGGTATATTTGGTAAAGTAGTTGAAGTTAATTCAGGACCTGCTGTTACTCAATATGAAATGGAATTACAAACAGGAACTAAATTAAATAAATTATTAAATATCAATAGAGAAATATCATTAGCTCTTGCTAAAAAAGATGTAAGAATTGAAGCTCCTATTCCTGGAAAAAGTACAGTAGGAATAGAAGTTCCTAACGAAACAATTTCACCAGTATCATTAAAAGAGATACTTGAAAATGTTCCACAAAATAAAGTTAATAGTAAGTTGCTTGTAGCATTAGGTAAAAACATAATGGGTAAAGCTAAGTTCTGTGAGATTGATAAAACTCCTCACTTACTTATTGCTGGATCTACTGGTTCAGGAAAATCAGTATGTATTAACTGTGTTATTGCCTCTATCTTAATGCGTTCAAAACCAGATGAAGTTAAACTTGTTTTAGTGGACCCTAAGAAAGTTGAACTATCTATGTATAATGGAATTCCACATTTATTAATGCCAGTTGTAACAGATAGTAAAAAAGCTAATGTTGCACTTCAAAAAATGGTTGATGAAATGGAACGTAGATATGATCAACTTGAAGAACATAATGTAAGAAATATAACTGGATATAATGAATGGGTTGATAAAGAAAATAAGGTTAGAAGTGAAGAAGATAAAATTCCTAAGATGCCTTATATAGTTGTAATTGTTGACGAGTTAGCTGACTTAATGATGGTTGCAGGAAAAGAAGTTGAAGATTCAATTATGAGAATTACTCAAAAAGCTCGTGCTGCTGGTATTCACTTAATTGTTGCAACACAAAGACCATCAACAGATGTTATTACAGGAGTTGTTAAAGCAAATATTCCATCTCGTATATCTTTTGCAGTATCAAGTGGAATAGATTCACGTACAATTCTTGATCAAATTGGAGCAGAAAAACTATTAGGTAAAGGAGATATGTTATTCTTACCTATGGGAGAATCAAGCCCAGAAAGAATTCAAGGAGCATATGTATCTGATCCAGAGTTAGGAGCTCTTGTTGATTATACAGTTAAACAACAAGTTGCACAATTTGATGATAGATTCTTAAATCTTGAAGTTGCTGCTAAAGAGCAAGGTAATGCTGGAGGAGAAGTAAACTCACCAGATGAAGAATACGATGATCCTTTATATAACGAAATAGTAGAATTCGTAATAACTTCAGGAAAAGCAAGTGCATCACTTTTACAAAGAAGATTTAAATTAGGTTATAATAGAGCAGCAAGAATAATTGACTTATTAGAAGAAAGAGGTATTATTGGACCTCAAAATGGATCTAAACCAAGAGAAGTCATGGTTAAGATGGAAGATAACGGACAAGATGAAATGTAAAAAAGGGATGTAATAATCCCTTTTTGTGCCTAAAAGGAGGAATAAAAATGGCTACACCACATATTGAATCAGAATTATCTGATATTGCAAAAGTAGTTCTTATGCCTGGAGACCCACTAAGAGCTAAACGTATTGCAGAAAATTTTTTAACAGATTATAAACAAGTTAATGGAGTAAGAAATGCATTCGCATATACTGGATATTACAAAGGAAAAAGAGTAACAGTATTTGCTTCAGGTATGGGAAATCCAAGTATGGGAATATATTCTTATGAATTATTTAAGTTCTATGATGTTGATACTATTATAAGAATTGGTTCAGCAGGAGCATATACTGAAAACTTAGATTTATTTGAACTAGTTCTTGTAGATGGTTCTTATAGTGAATCAACATTTGCTAAAACACAATCTGGAGAAACAAGTAATGTTTTATATTCAAATAAAGAAATTAATGATACAATAGAAAGCACTGCACAAGAACAAGGAATAAAAATAAATAGAGGAAATGTTCACTGTACTGATGTTTTCTATGGACAAATAACTGATATAGATAATTTATATAATGAACATCACTGTTTAGCAGTAGAGATGGAAACTTTTGCATTATTCCAAAATGCTAAATTACTAAATAAGAAAGCAGCAGCAATTGTTACTATCTCAGATAATTTAATTACAAAAGAAGAAACTACTAGTGAACAAAGACAAAATAGTTTTACTAGTATGGTTAAACTTGCATTAGAATCAGCAATTAAATTATAGAATAATCACAATAGGGGTGATAAAGTGGAATATAAGAGAGTTGATTGTGAAACATTTAATCTTCACATGATAAAATCAAATAAATTTAAAGTAACAAATATTGAAGTAATATTTGAAGATGAAATAAGAAAAGAGGATATAACAATCAATAACTTTTTGGGGGCTATTCTAACTTATACATCTAAAAAGTATAATACTAAATTAAAAATGGCACATAAACAAGAATCTTTATATGCTGCTAGATTATTTAATAGTAGTTATCGTTTAGGAAATGTTATTAATAATGATTTTAATGTAATAGTACTTAATGATAAATATACTGAAAAAGGTTTATTAAAGGATACTATTGAATACTTAAAAGAAGTGTTATTTAATCCTAATGTAGATGATAATAAATTTGATGAAGAAAGCTTTAAAGTTATTTATAATGATATGTTATCTGTAATAGAAACATTTAAAGAAAATCCAAGAAGATATGCTTCATTAAGAATATTAGAATTAACTGATAATACTAAACCATTTTCTTATAATCTAAAGGGATATTTAGAAGACTTAAATAAAATAACTAGAGAGAATTTATATGAGTATTATAAGAAATTTATTAACAATAAAGTTGATATTTATATTATTGGAGATATAGATTTTAAAGAAACAGAAAAATTATTTAAAGATAATTATTGTTTTAAATGCAAAACAAAAGAATTTGAAAGCCCATTAGTTAAATGGAATAAAAATAAAAGACAAGAATTTATTGAAAAAGATAATACTAATCAATCTAAATTATCTATATCTTGTTATATAGATGACTTAACTAGATTTGAAAGAAATTATGTATTAAATTTATATAATTATATTTTAGGTGGATCACCAGATTCTAAATTTTTTAAAAATATAAGAGAGAAACATTCTTTATGTTATTATGTTTCATCAAATGTTTATAAACTTGATAATCTTCTATTAATATCATCAGGAATATCTAAAGAAAACTATGGTAAGATTCTTGAATTGATTGAAAAAGAAATGAATGATATATCTAAAGGAATATTTACTGAAGAAGATATTGATAAAGCTAAAAAAGGATATTTAAAAGCACTTGAAGAGATAGAAGATGTTCCTAATCAAATAATTGCATCTTACTATGCTGAATTTAGATTGGGTATTGATCCAATAGAAAAAAGAAAAGAAGAAATAATGAAAGTTACTAAAGAAGATATTATCAATCTATCAAAGAAAATTTCAATTGACACCATTTTTTTACTAGGTGGTGATAGAAAATGATAATTAAAGAAATTAAAGGTTTAGATACAAAAGTATATTATGAAAAGCTAAATAATGGATTACAAGTATTTTTAATTCCATATGAAAATAGAAATAGATATTTTATAGAATATGGTGTTAAGTATGGAGCCGAAATAAATCAATTTGTATCTATTAAATCAAATAAAAAAATTAAAGTTCCTTATGGAATAGCACATTTCCTAGAACATAAAATGTTTGAACAAGAAAATGGTAAAGATCCTTTTTCTTTCTATTCCGAATCAGGAAGTGATGCTAATGCAGCTACTGGTTATCAAATGACTAGTTATACTGTTGAGGGAACAGATAACTTGTTACCTAACTTAGATTTCTTACTTGATTATGTTAATAGCCCGTATTTCACAAAAGAAAACGTTGAAAAAGAAAAGGGTATAATAGTAGAAGAATTAAACATGTATAAAGATCAACCAGAAAACGTTTTATCTTTAGCATCCAATAGAGCAGTATTTAAAAAACATCCAATGAGAATAGATATTGGAGGAACACCTAAGAGTGTTAGAAAAATAACTAAAGAAGTTTTATATGATTGCTATGAAACATTTTATTCACCAAATAATATGTTCTTAGTAATAACTGGTAAATTAAATCCAGAAGATGTAATGAATGTTGTTAGAAATAATAAAAAATTAAATGATAAAAAAGCTAATAATAATTTAAAAATTTATAAACCAGTTGAACCTTTAGAAGTAAATAAAAAAGAAAGAAAAATTAAAATAAAGAATTTAGTAATACCTAAATTTATATTAAATATAAAATCTAAACTTAAAGAGATGGATACAGAAGAAAAATATAAATATTTAACATCAATAGATATTCTTTTATATATCTTATTTGGACCTTCATCAGAGTTTAGAGAAGAAATGTTAAAGAAAGATTACTATACTTTTTTCTATAGTTCTGAATCTATTGTAGATGATTTACTTTTAGTAGAATTTGTTGCAGAAACAAAACATCCAGATGAATTAAAAGAAGAAATAATTAATTATTTTAAAACTAAAAAAATAACAAAAGAAGATGTTGAAAGAGTTAAAAAAGTTAAGTTATCTATAGATATTATGGGATCAGATAGTCCAGAAAGAATGATGAGTACAATAATAGATCATTATATGGACTTTGGAGAAATAGTATATAATAAAATAGATCTTATAAAATCAATAACATATGAAGATGTAATTAAAAAAAATAAAGATATTTTAATAGACAATTATTCTATTGTTACAGGGTATAAAAAATAAAAAAAAATAAGAGTAAATAATACTCTTTTTTTTATTATCATGTTATAATAAATAATATAATAGAGGATTGTATATGATGAAGGATAAAAAAGGTTTTACATTAGTTGAACTTATAACTGTTATCGTAATAATAGCAATATTAATGATGATAGGTATACCATCAATTTCAAAATATATAGATGATTCAAGAAAAGATGCATATATTGATACTGCAATTAATTATACTGAAGCAGTAAGAAATAATTTGAATACACAAACTACTTTATTACGAACTACTAATTCTCAATATTTATATTTAATACCGGTTAGTAATCAAGAAGAAGATACTTGTGTAATTCTTGAATCAGGAGGGGATTCTCCTTTTGATGATCATTGGGTTTATGCTTATGTTGGAGTTACTTTTGAAATGGGAAAAGGATATAAATATTATTTCTTATCTCAAGATGGTTCAGATAGAGGAGTATTCTTTAAAGAAATAAATGAACTTAAAGAAAAAGGTGCTGATTCAATTGTTACTTATGTGTCACTTGATGATGAAGATACAAATGAAGATGAAACTATTGAACCTGTTGATTTAGTACTTAAAAAATACTATGAAATAAATGGTAAAGTAGAACGTGATTCTGATATATTGGAAGGCATTGATAAACCTTTAAGACTTGATGAATCAGATTTATCTTCTTCTCCTCAAATTAAGAGAGCTTTAGCATTAACAAATAAAAAATATGTTTTCATTTATTCTTCTTATTATTGTAAATATGGAATTAATGAAAGACAAACAAAGAATATATTAAATAAGTGTGATGTTGGATATCAAGCTAACGAAAGAGAAGTTTGTGAACCAATTGAGTATAAAATTACTTATCGTTTAAATGGTGGACTAGCTAATAACTTAATTGAAAAATATACTATTAATTCATCTGAGATTCGTTTACCACAACCGGTGAGACGAGGATATAAATTTTTAGGATGGACAGGTACTAATGGATTTGTTCCTCAAGCATCATTAGTTATTCCTGCTAAATCTTATGGTAATAAAATGTATATTGCTAATTTTGAAGCAATTAATTGTAAACCATGGGAGGATTTAAACGAAAGTGATTTATGTGTAGAAAAAACATATAGCATTAATTATATATTAAATGAAGGATCAATGCCATCTAGTCCAACAACATATAAGTATTCTAGTAGTGATATATTATTACCACAACCAACAAAACCTAGTTTTAACTTTGTTGGATGGATTGGAAGTAATGGAGTATCACCTGAAAAAACAGTAACAATTAGACATAATTCTTATGGTGATAAAACATATACTGCAATATATGCAGAAAAAACTTGTGAAGTTGGAACATTCCTTAATGCAAGTGGTAATTGTGAACTTGTAACATATACAATTTCTTATAATTTAAATGGTGGAACATTAGCTGATCAACCATTATACTTTACAAAATTATCAGAAAATATAGTTATAGGACAACCAACAAAAACTGGATATGATTTTGTAGGATGGGTTGGAAGTAATGGAATTGAACCAGAATTAACTGTCACTATTCCAAATGGTTCTATGGGAAATAAGAATTATACAGCTGTATTCAATGCTAAGACTTGTCCAGTTGGATATATTATCAATAATAGATATGGTTGTGATTTAGTTAACTATAAAATTAATTATAACTTAAATGACGGAACAATTATAAATGCTCCGACATCATATACAATTGAATCAGATACATTCTCAATTCCAGAACCAACTAAATTACATTATGAATTCGTTGGATGGACAGGAAGTAATGGAGTAGTTCCAATGACTTCTGTTACAATTCCAAGTGGATCATATGGAGAAAGAAACTATACAGCAATATTTAGAGCAAAAACTTGTCCTGTAGGAAAGGAATTAAATGATAATGATGAATGTATATTAAAAGAATATACAATTTCTTATAACTTTGATGGTGGAACAACAACAGATGAGTATATTACAACATATACAATCGAGACTCCAAACTTTAATTTACCTTCTCATGTTACAAAAACAGGAGTTGAATTTGCTGGATGGACTGGATCAAACGGAAATTCACCACGTAGATTAGTTACAGTACCTGAAGGAACTTATGGAAATTTAAGTTATGTTGCAAATTATACTTCTAAAGATTGTGAAACTGGATATGCTTTAAATCAAGCTACTAATAGTTGTGAAAGAGTTAATTATACAATTACTTATAATCTAAATGGTGGAACAGCATCAGGTAACCCAACATCTTATAACATAGATACAAATACATTTACTTTAAATATGCCAACAAAAGCTGGTTATGACTTTGAAGGATGGATTGGAAGTAATGGATTAGTACCACAGAAAACAATTTCAATACCAAAAGGATCAGTAGGAAGTAAAACATACACAGCTATTTTCAATGAACTTACTTGTGATCCTGGATATCAACTTAATAGTTCGGATGAATGTGAACTTGTAGAATATACAATTACATATGAATTAAATGGAGGAACTGCAACAAATCCAGGTACTTATTATGTAACTTCAGATAATATCGTATTAAATAATCCTGTTAAAAAAGGATATAACTTTACTGGATGGACAGGATCAAATGGAAGTACTCCAGCAGCTGGAATAGCTATAATGAAAGGTTCTACTGGAAATAGATCTTATGTAGCAAACTATACTCAAAAAACATGTCAAACTGGTTATAGCTTAAATAATGATAATGAATGTGTTATGGATACATATACTATTACATTAAATTTAAGTGGTGGAACAGTAAGTGGATCTTATCCAGAAACTTATAATGTTGAAACAGATACAATCGTGTTACCAACACCAACTAAAAATACATATCATTTTGCTGGATGGACAGGATCAAATGGAGTAATTCCACAAAAAGTAGTTCAAATAGATAGAGGTTCTTCAGGAAACAAAACATATACAGCGGTATTCACAGAAGCTGAATGTGGTGAAGGTTATGATCTTGATTCGAATTATAATTGTATTCCACATATATATAAAATTGAGTATGATTTAGCTGGTGGATATCTAGCTTCACCTATATTTATGTATTCGGTTGAAACAACAACTTTTGCATTACCAAAACCAGCAAGAGCAGGATATGTATTCTTAGGATGGATTGGTTCAAATGGAGTTGTTGCTCAAGAAGATGTAATGATTACATTGGGCTCAACTGGAGATAAAAACTATACTGCAGTTTGGACAACAAAAACATGTAATAACGGATATCAATTAAATAATGAAAATAACCAATGTGAATTGACTAATTATTTAATAACTTATTATTTACAAGGTGGAACATTATCTGGTAATTATCCTACAACATATACTATATCTACACCAACGTTTAGTTTACCAACACCAACGATGGATGGATATTACTTCTTCGGATGGACAGGAAGTAATGGAAATGATCCAGACCCAAATGTTGTAGTTACTCAAGGAACAACTGGAAATTTATCTTATTATGCTAACTTTGATACAGAAACTTACTATATAACTTATAATCTTAATGGGGGAGTATATTCTGGTGGAAATAATCCAAATCCAGTAGAATATACTAATACTACTAATACATTTACTTTATTAAATCCAAGTAAAAATGGATATACATTTACTGGATGGACAGGAGCAAATGGAAATACACCGAAGCAAACTGTTACAATAACCAAAGGATCTTTTGGTAATAGAATATATACTGCTAATTACGCTCCAATTTGTGAATCTGGTTATTCACCAAATGCATCTACTGGAAGATGTGAACCAGTTACTTATAGAGTTTCATTTAATGCAAATGGTGGAATAGGTGGACAAACAGAGGATGTCTATGTTAAATATAATTCATCTATGCCTGAAATAACAACTATTCCTCCAACAAGAGATGGATATCAATTTACTGGTTGGTATGATGATGCAGTTAATGGAACTCAGTTCTATAATGCTACTGGTCAATCAGCAAGATACTATGATAAAACATTAAATGTATTATTATTTGCTCATTGGTTGCCAAGTAGTTATTCAATAACTTATCATTTAAATGGAGGAACTGTTGCAGGAAATCCTTCAAGTTATACAATAAATACAGATACATTCTCATTAACATCACCAGTTAAATCTGGATATACATTCCAAGGATGGACTGGAACTGGTATAACTGGTACTCAAAAGAGTGTTACAATATCAAAAGGATCAACAGGAAATAGAGAGTATTCAGCAATATTTGTAGATGCAAATTGTAGTACTGGATATGCAGTTGGATCAAGTGGAAATTGTGAACCAATGAAATATACAATTTCATTTAATGCAAATGGAGGATCTGGTGGACAAACTAGTAACGTTGTTGCAACATATGGTAATCCAATGCCAGATATTACTTCTACAGCACCAGTAAGAGCAGGATACACATTCCAAGGTTGGTATGATACTCCAGAAGTTGGAGGAGTTAGATATTATGATTCTAACGGAGAATCTTCTGTTAATTATACAAGAATAACTGGAATAACTCTTTATGCTAGATGGATGGCAAGAACTTATACAATTTCATTTGACGCAAATGGTGGTACAGGTGGACAACAATCACAAGTAGTTGCAGAATATGGTCATTCAATGCCAACAATTTCTACAACACCACCACAAAAAAACAATTACAACTTCTTAGGTTGGTATGATTCTACAGCTAACACAGGAGTTAGATATTACGATTCAAATGGTAATGGAGTTAGAAATTTCGATAAGACTTCTAATACAACTCTATATGCTATATTTGAACAACAAAAATATACTGTTTCATTTAATGTAAATGGAGGAACTGGTGGACAATCAGTATCCGTTCAAGCTTTATATGGAGCACCAATGCCAACAATTTCTACAACACGACCAACAAAGAGTGGAGTTCAATTTACTGGATGGTATGATTCATGTACTATTACTGGAACACAATATTATAAAGCAGACGGAACTAGTGCAAGAGATTATGATAGAAAGTCAAATGTAACTCTTTATGCATGTTGGGATAAATCACAATATGTTATGTCATTTGATTTAAATGGTGGAGTTGGTATCGTAGAACCTATAATAGTAATTTATAATTCTTCATTACCAAAGTTAACATCAAGTTATTTACCAACAAAATCTGGATATACATTCGCTGGATGGTATGATAATCCAGTTGATGGAACTCAGTATTATGATGCATCTGGAAATCCTAAGAGAAATTATTTATTTGATCATGATGCTACTTTATATGCTCATTGGGAAGGAAGACCTTATACTTGTAGTCCTGGTCAATATTTAAGTGGATCATTAGTCACATGTTCTTCTTGTGTAGCTGGATATTATTGTCCAGGTGGAACATATTACTTTAATGGAACAGATAGAGGATTATATGAATGTGGATATGGAAATTACTGTCCAGCAGAATCTTCAGAACAAACAACATGTCCAACAAACTATAATTTCACATTTACAACTACATCAAGTGCTGAAAGTGATTGTTATATACTTCTATTTGATTGTCAGATATATTGTAGAGATTTAACATCCCCTGATGGAACATTATATGTATCTTCAGGTAATAATATTGTTTATACTAGATTTGCAGAGTCCGTAGATTATTCAGAAACTAATCCACAGCAATCTAGTGCATACCAGAAAATGAATCAGGTATGTAATAATTCAAAAGCTGCTTTATGTGAAAGATGGCATTACGGAGAACCTGTAGATTATTCATTTACTATAAGTAGATCATATTATGGTGAAGGTTCAAATCTTAGATTATGTGTAGACAATCCAGCAGGATGTGTCGTAGAGTATTAAAAAGTAAGAATAGACATTCTTACTTTTTTTATTGTAAACGAAGAAAATTAATGCTTTAAAATTATAAATAAATATGGTAAAATGAAAATAGAAAATATGGAGGATTATTATGGCTTTTAATAAATTATTTGGAAAGTTAACAGGAAACAGTGGAGAAGAGGAAGAAGAAACTGAAGAAATCATTGAAGAAGGAACAGTAGAAAAAGTAGTAAAAAAAGGAAATACTATGATTTTACTTGAGCCACGTGCTTATTCTGAATCACAACAAATAGCTGATTATTTAAAAGGTAATTCATCTGTTGTAGTAAATTTAAGAAGAGTAACACCAGACCAAGCAAAAAGAATTGTAGATTTTTTAAGTGGTACTATTTACGCTATAGGAGGAGATTTACAAAAACTTGGTGGGGGAATTTTCTTATTAACTCCAAGTTCTGTAAGTGTTGAAGGAAAAATATCTGACGAGTCTCAAAAAGGAAAAGAACAAAAAAGAGAAGCTAAAAAAGACGAAGAAGATAAAAACGATGATGAATTTAATTGGTAATTAATATAATACCAAAGAGTAGGTGATGGCATGAATGCGTTTACTATAACTGATAAAGGTTACAGTATACAGGAAGTTAACAATTTTATCGATTCTGTTATTAGCCAAACTGAGTCAATGCTTGAAAAAATGAAAAACCAACAGCAAGAAGAAGAAAGACTAAAAGAAGAACTATTAAAATATAGAAAGATGGAAAAAGACTTGAAAGTAGCATTATCAAATGCTCAAAATTCAAGTTATCAAATAAAAAAACAAGCACAAGATGATAGAGCTAAAATAATAGAAGAAGCAAGACAAAATGCTTCAAGAATAGTTAATGATGCGTTACTTAGAGCTGAGAGAATAGAATTTAAATCAGATACTCTTGAAAGAAATATGAGAATATTTAAAAAGAAACTTAAACTAGTTGTAGAACAACAACTATCTGTTATCGATGAATTAGAGGACTTAGATTTAAAAGATTAAGGTCCTTTTTTTAGGAGAATAAAATGGAAATAAGTGATAAGATTAGAGAAGATGCTTTAAATGAAGCAAAAAGAATAAATGAACAAAGAAATAAAATCTTAAGAGAAGCTTTAGAAGAAGCCCAAAGAATTAATGAAACTCATAATAAAACAAAGCCTAAAAATAATATTAATAAAATACTAATAATAATTATAGTTATATTACTAATTATTATTGGTGGATTAGTTTTTTATAATCTTAAATAAAAAACACAGATTATCTGTGTTTTCTTTTTTTCTTTTTATTGGTTTTAATATATGTTATCAATAATACTATTATAGATGTTTTACTAATTATATTAGTTACATTATAAAGTACTGATCCAGTATAGTGTAATGTGTAGTTTCCACTTTTATTTAAAGTGGTTTTAACCATACCATTATAACTTATAGATAATGGATAAGATTTATTGTCTTCATCTAATAATTCATATCCATAATAATATATTCTTGGAAGTATTACTTCATTTTCAGTATCTAAGTTATAACTAAATTTATAAGTTGGTACATTATCTTCTATAGGAGTTATATAATCTAAATAAACGATCTCATTATAATTTACTGGTAGATATTCTTGATTGTTACCTAAAGTATATTTTTCATTTAAATAATCTCTAATATCATATGGATTTTGAGAATAATAATGCATAATTCTTATAGTAGGTACTAGTAGTAATCCAATTAAAATAAATGTAATAATTATATTTTCTTTTATATTATTTAAACTAATACCAGCAAGTATTGCTAAGGCAAAACATAAGAATACATTAAATCTAAATGGGAATTGAATCATTAAGAATGTTCTAGGAACATAATCCCATGGTATTAAATCAGTCATCATAATAAGTGATATTAAAGCAAGAACATAATAAAATATCATTTTATTATTTTTCATTCTAATATCTTTATATATATTTATTATTATTAATATTATAACTAATATATTAATACCTTGTATTAGAGTAAACCAATCATAATTATTAAGTGATGAATTAAATAAAGGATCTATAAATGTAGATAAATCATTTGTATATCCTTTAACTAAATCAACAGATGTCATAAAGTTTTCTTGAAATACGAAATAATCAGCATGGCTATTTGTTTCAATAAGAGTTACTAAATAAGGAGAAAAAATAATTGATACTAATAAAGTAGCTATTACTAGAGCTTTAATTCTTTCTTTTTTAAATATTTTTTTAAAATTAAATAATAAGAATATTAAAAAGAAAATAGAGAAATATAGTGCTAATACTATTTGACTTTGTAATACTATTAAATATCCTATAATAAAAAATAAATAAAAGCATTTATATTCATTTTTAAATAAATAGTATATTGATAAGAATACTAGAGGCATACCTAAGAATAATAGTGATTCATTTAAAGCCCCTCTTGCAAGCATATTAGTTAATCTATATGGCATTAGAACATAAATACAAGAACTTAATAAAGCACTTATTTTATTATTCCTTATTTTTAATACTAAATAGTACATAGATAAACCTGATAAAAAAGATATTATGAAATAAATAGTTGATACAGAATAAAAAGTATCTATGTGAGTAATAAGACTAAAGATAGCAACAATTTTATGAATAAATGTTGGATAAAAAAGCATTGTTCCAAATCCCATACCATTAGGTAATATTAAAGAAATATTATTATCAGAAATCATCTTTTTAATTGAATTAATAACTGATACATGAAAAGATGAATCATGATAATGAACATAAGCATTAATAAACATTGGTAATACTGATATAAATGCTAATAAAAATATAATAATTATAAAATAGTTCTTTTTAATTTTTTTCATAATATAATTGTAACATATAAGTATTTATTTATTAATAAATTTATGATATAATACCAACTAATTAAAGGGGGATAACTATGAAAAATATTATTTATTGTAAAAATTCTTTAAATGTATCAAGACTTATTCATGATAATGAAGATGTTATGTTAGTATCAAGAAGTAATAAAGTTGATTATTATTTACTTCTTACTAAAGTTGGTAATAATGTAGTTGGTCCAGTTAAAGAATTAATTAAGGAAGAAGCTTTAGAAAAAATTAATAGTTTTTCTGATAAAGGTGGAAAAATATTATTATTTGATTTTAGTGATAAAAGAGAAGCAAGAGACTTTTTAAACGGTGGAAAGGGTCGTGCTAATTTAGAAAAGCCAATATATGTTGAAGAAGATGGTGCTATTAATAAGTATGCATTTTCATTTGAAAACGATGGTGAGTTTAGATCTTTATTAAGTAAAGTTTATGAAAGCGAAGTTGAATCAAGCAAAGCAGATATACCATTTAGTGAATTAATTAATAATAGAAGTTTATATAGTTTAGTTAAACATCCAGTTGTTATTAATCCAAGTTTTGGAGTATTTATTCCAGAATATGGTTATGATAGTCCAAGTTTATATTATGTATTAAGTGGATTAAGTAATGATTCTCATGGGGATATTAATCTTGGATTAAAAGAATTAGAAAAAATAGAAAGAGCTACTAGTGAAAGTAACTCTCAATATGTTAATAAGTTTTTAAGTTTAATTAAAGTTAAGAAATTAGAATCTATAGATAAGGCTGACTTTATGAGATTTCTAAATGATTTTGAAAAATATGGTGATAAAGCAAAAATTGTTATATCACATGAACTAGTACAATTTAGAAATATTTTAGAAAGCAGTGAAAAGAATAAAAAACTTATAGATAAATTAGGTCTTCTAAAACCAAGAGAAGAGAAAAAAGGCGAAAAAAAAGCACTTACATTTTAGTAAGTGTTTTTTATTGAACGTCTACTTTTTCTGCTTTTCTTAAAGTTCTAGCTTCTTTTGCACTAATTCTAACACGAGTACCATCTTCTAATCTAACAACTTGTAAGTTTAAAGCTTGAGTACTATTTGTTGTATTTAATGCATGAGAACGTAATCTTTTATTTTTATTTGGTTTTCTACTTGATACATTAATTGCCATTTGTAAGCCCTCCCTTTTAAAACAATCACTTGCTTAATAACTTTATCATAAAAAATGTTGTTAGTCAAATGTTTTAGGTATTTATTTGTGTTATAATATTTATGGGAAGGAGTCTTTGGTATGTATACACCGTTATATGTTAAAAGTAACTATAACTTTTTAGATAGCTTAGTAAGAGTAGAAAAACTTATAAAAAGATGTGTAGAAAACAATATTACTCAAGTAGCTCTTACTGATGAATCAATGATAGCTACTTTATATTTTTATAAAGAATGTAAGAAAAATAACATAAAACCTATAATTGGTCTTTCTATCGAAGGATTCCTTTTGTATGCCAAAAACTATGAAGGATATCAGAATTTATTAAAGATAATTACTTTAAAAGATGAAATAAATAATGATATCTTAAAGAAATATAGTGGCAATATTATATGTATTGTTCCTTTTGAAATAATAAATAAATATAAAGAAATAAAAAATATATTCTTAGATAATTATATTGGTGTTCTTAATAAAGATGAAGAAAATAAAGCAAGTAGTATTACAGATAATGTTGTATTTATAAATAAGATTTTATATGTAGATAAAAAAGATAGTGAATATTATAAATACGCTATTATGATGAGAGATAAAAAGAATGTTTTAGATGATATTACATATAACGATAATTATAATTATTTATTAGATTATAAAGATATATTAAATCTAGTAAGTAAAAAAGTATTAGAAAGAACAAATACCATTGGGGATATGTGTAATGTAGAGTTCCCTAAGAGTAATAATTTAATACCTCATTATGTTAATAAATTTAATATTTCTAGTAATGAATATTTAGCTAAATTAAGTTTTGAAGGATTAAAGATAAGACTTAAAGATAATGTTACTGATGATTATAAGAATAGATTATCTTATGAATTAGATATTATTAATAAAATGGGATTTTCTGATTACTTTTTAATAGTATACGATTATGTTAAATATGCGAAGAAAAGTGGAATATTAGTAGGTCCAGGAAGAGGTAGTGCTGGTGGAAGTTTGGTTGCATATTCTCTTGGAATAATGGATGTTGATCCTCTTAAGTACGATTTATTATTTGAACGTTTCTTAAATCCAGCAAGAGTAACTATGCCCGATATTGATATAGATTTTCCTGGAGATAAAAGAAAAGATGTAATTGATTATACAAAACAAAAATATGGTGAAAAGAAAGTAGCAAGAGTAATAACAATTGGTACTTTAAAAACTAAAGCAGTTCTTGATGATGTAGGTAAAGTATTAAATATTGAACATACTAAAATAGATAGATTAAAAAGAATAATTAGAGATGATAAGAGTTCTTTAAAAGATAATTATGATCATAATGAAGAATTTAAAAATATTATTGATAATGATGATAGATTAAAGAAGTTATATGATGTATCTTTAGTATTTGAAAAATTCCCTAAAAATAAAGGTATTCATGCTTCTGGCGTTGTTATGTCAGAAAATGATTTAGATACCGTTGTACCTCTTTATAAACAAGATGATATGTATGTTTGTTCTTACGAAGGAGAATACTTAGAAGAACTAGGTCTTTTAAAGATGGACTTCTTAAGTAATGATAATTTAACAATAATTATGAATACTATAGAGAGTATTAAAGAACATGAAGGAAAAGAGATTAATTTCTTAAACATTCCTTTGGATGATAAAGATACATTAAAAGTTTTTTATGATGTAGATACTAATGGAATATTCCAGTTTGAAAGTAGTACTATGAAAAACCTATTAAAGGGATTAAAAGTAACTAACTTTAATGATATAGTTGCAGCAGATGCACTTGTTAGACCAGGACCAGATACTAAAACATATATTGAAAGAAAAAGTAATAATATAAAAGTTAGTTATCCAAATGATGATCTTAGAAAGATTCTAGAACCAACTTATGGTGTTTTAGTATATCAAGAGCAAATAATGCAAATAGCTAATAAGATGGCTGGATTCTCAATGCAAGAAGCAGATATTTTAAGAAGAGCAATGTCTAAGAAGAAAGAAGCATTATTAAAGGAACAAGAAGAAAAGTTTATTAAAGGTTCTATTGATAATGGTTATAGTTATGATCTTGCTAAAAAGTATTATGAAGATATTTTATCTTTCGCACAGTATGGATTTAATAAATCTCATGCTGTTGCATATTCAATGATTGCATATAAAATGGCTTATTTAAAAATACATTATTCTAAATATTTTTACTTAAACTTATTATCAATGGTAATAGGGGATGAAGTTAAATCAGTTTCTATAATTAGAGAAGCAAGAGCTAAAGGGGTTAACTTCTATTTACCAGATATTAATAAGAGTACAGAAAAGTATGAAATAGTAGAAGATGGAATATTATTCCCTATATCTAATATTAAAAATATTGGAATGAATACAGCATTATTAATTAAGAATTCAAGAGGAGAAGGTTACAAAGACTTATTTGAATGCTTAACTAGATTATGTGAAATAGGTATTAATAAGAAAATAATTGAGTCATTAACATATGCATCTTGTTTTGATTCTTTTAATATTAATAAGAGAACTATTATAGAAAACTTAGATAATTTGCTTACTTTTGCCTTTATAGCTAAAGGCCTTCCAAGTGATATGATTGAAAGACCTGAAATAGAAAATAAAGAAGAATATGATAATAACTTCTTAATGGAAAAAGAAAAAGAATTATTTGGATTCTATTTAAAGAATCATCCAACTACTAGATATAAGGATAAATATAAAGTAGTTAATATTAGTGATTTAAATAATTATGTTGGTAAAACAATAGATGTAGTAATACTTGTTGAAAAAGTAAAAGTTATTGAAGATAAGAATAAAAATAAGATGGCTTTTATAACAGGTAGTGATGAGTTAGATACTTGTGAGTTTGTGGCATTCTCTAAAGAATTTAATGATATTAGAGACGTTACAAGAGGAAATATTTTACTTATAAGAGGTAAGGTAGAAAAGAGAAATAATAATCAAGTAGTAATAGAAAAAAGTAAAATGCTAAGTTAAGTAGTTTTTGTTTTTATTACAATAAAAGTGTGATAGAATTAAATGTATATAAGTAAATTGGAGATGGTTAAAAATGGATATACAATTTGTTGTTAACGATTATTTATTAGTTTGGAACCTACTTTTTAGGCCATCAATTTCA
>JAEEGL015211393.1_pt1 | contig 19441 bp, 17 predicted proteins | sample 9134231 | NCBI WGS metagenome assembly JAEEGL01 (sample SAMN16246548, study PRJNA631951) | gut metagenome | biome: gut microbiome; feature: rumen; material: fiber-attached | host: Bos | place: Iran: Karaj | collected 2018-10
ACCCTGATCAAGGGCGTGCACCTGCGCTTCAACGCCGAGGGTGCGGGCGAGATTGACGAGAAGCTGACCTCGCGTGCCCTGAAGGAGAGCTGCGTGTTCGAGGCTCACGACCTGGTGAAGACTCAGTACAAGATGATCGATGGTAAGCGTAAGAGCTACCAGGAGCGCACCCCGCTGAGCACCTACGCCATCGCGAACTACGAGCCGGAACCGTAATCTTTTAGTGCACAGAAGGGTCGGTTCTTCTGTGCACTTACTTCATATTACTTTTTCTACACTCGGCATAACAAGCAAGCGTGTTCTACTCTCGTTAATCGAAAACGTTCAACAATTATTAAGTTCATCAATATACTGGATAATCTGTTCACGCAATAAAGGCAGGTCGTTGGTGTACGTCTCCCATACTAATTGAGGATTCGTGGTAATATATCCATGAACCAACGCATTGCGCATATCAACGATGTCGCGCCAAGGGACTGCTGAATGGCGGTCTCTGAAATCCTTAGTCAGAAGGTTGGCTGCCTCTCCAATAATCATGATATTATAGACCACGGCATGATAACACATCATATCTGCTTTCATGTCTTCGAAAGACTTCCCGTTAAGGTAGTCATTGATATGCTCTATGCATTCTTCAATATGGCGAAGACGGTCTATATCTTTAATTGCTTCTCTCATAGATCACTTTCATATCGCGGTTTGCCGTCTTTTGTACAGCCGGACGGAGTGTTCCTTCCTCCACAAGGTCAACCTTACGACCAACCCTCTCTTCCAGTTCGCGATGCATACGTGCAAAGGCAAACAAACCGATGGGGATGCTACGGTCAAATTTTACCAACAGGTCAACATCGCTGTCCTCTTGTTCCTCGCCACGGGCGAAGGAGCCAAAGAGCCATGCTTTCAAGACGGGTTGCGTCTTGAAATAGTCAGCTATTTGTTGGGTCATTACCTGCGTGCTCATCGTTATATGGTTTGCTATTCGTCGGCAAATATACGAACTATTTCTGAAACTTCCAAATAATTCGTGGTTTTTGTTGCTGTTTGGACTCGGGGGGAGCCATCGCGAACTACACGCCGGAGCCGTAGGATCTTGGTGAAGGGTGAGTGGTGAAGGGTGAAGGGAATACCCTCCCCCTTCACCAATTTTATTTCGTTTTTTTTGGCAGTTAGAGATATTATGACTATCTTTGCAGCAAGCTTTTCGAAAAACTTATGGAATATCAACTTGACTCGCACGGTGAAATGCTGATGGAGCAGTACCGTGAACGGATTCCCGTCTATGAGCGTCTGTCTCAATTGGCCGACAAGGCATTGCGTTCCGCACTCAATGCCCAGAATGTGAGAGTGACCACCATGGAATATCGCATCAAGACGGAATCGTCGCTGGCCGGGAAACTGGAACTGAAGGGTGCTAAGTACCGCACGATTAGCAACGTGACCGACATCGTGGGACTGCGGGTGGTGACGTTCTATAGCGATGACGTAGACAAGGTAGCCGCCATCGTGGGCGATATCTTTGTCGTCGACAGGACCAACTCTGTAGACAAGCGCAAGCTGCATCGCTTGGACAGTTTTGGCTACAACTCGCTGCACTACATCTGCCGGTTGCCGAAGACGATTGTTGACGATCCGGAAATGCCATTGCTCAATGAAATATCCTTCGAAATACAGATGCGCACGGCCCTGCAGCATGTATGGAGCACGCTCGACCACGACACCAGCTACAAGGGTGACGTGAAGATTCCACCCGAGTATTTGCGACAGTTCAACCGCCTGGCCGGTATGCTGGAGCTGATGGACGACGAGTTCAGCCGACTGCGCAATGTGCTGGTGGACTATCGCCGCCGGATGTTAGCTCTCGAGGCTTCCGGACAGCTCGACGAGGTCGTCCTGAATTCCGACACGTTCCGCCACTATTTAGAGACGCGGCCCTTCGACCGCCTGAACAAGCGCATAGCAGCCGTCAATCAGGCCGAGCTGTACGCCGTGCCGATGATGCCGTACCTGCGTGTGCTCAAGAAATTGGGCTTCGAGACCCTTGGCGACGTGAATCGCCTGGTTGAGGACTACAGCGACGATGCCTACAGGCTGGCTGTTTCACAGTTTGGAGCTACCGACCTGGATATTCTCTCAGAGAACATCGGCATCCAGAATCTCTGCTATGCCTATGTGCTGAAGCAGGGCAGCGGCCCGGCGGGCATCTGTCAGATCATTGATTTGCTGAACGGCTATGACCCCAGCAACATGAATATCGCCAAGGAACTGTTTGAACGGACTCAGAAACTATCATTAGGATAAAGGTAATTAATTTAACAGCTTATGAAGAAGTGTTTATATGTGTTGGTCATAGGACTATTGGCCTTGGCCTCGGAAGTACAGGGACAACCCTTGTTGAAGACGCACGTGGAAACGGGCGATGTTGAAGGAATCACCGACGGCGACCTGGCTGTTTATCGTGCCATCCCCTATGCGGCACCACCTGTTGGCGACCTCCGCTGGAAGGCTCCCCAGCCTGCCGCAGCATGGGAGGGTGTGAGGGTATGCGATAAGTTCGGCCCCCTGCCTCCACAGCCTACGCGTCCGGGTCGTACGGCAGACATGATGAGCGAGGACTGCCTGTATCTGGGCATTGCCACACCTGCCAAGTCGGCTGCCGACCGTCTGCCCGTGATGGTATGGATTCATGGTGGTGGCTTCCAGACAGAGTGGTATGGTGGCGACCTGTGGACGAGCCTGGCCCGTCGCGGAGTGGTGATCGTCAGCGTTGAGTATCGTACTGGCGCATTGGGCTTTATGGCTCATCCCGAGCTGACCAAGGAGTCGCCCGAGGGCCATTCCGGCAACTATGGTCTGCTCGACCAGATCTACGCCCTCAAATGGGTGCAGCGCAACATCGCGAACTTCGGTGGCGACCCCTCTAAGGTGACCATCTTCGGCGAGTCGGCTGGCGCTATCAGCTGTAGCATGCTTTGCGGCTCTCCGTTGGCAGCAGGTCTCTTCCGTGCAGCCATCAGTCATAGCGGCGGCTCGTTTGCCCCTTGGAAAGACCAGCCTCGCTCCCTCGGTATGGATGCCTCGCAAAAGGGTGCCGAGCAGCAGGGCCTTGCCTTCCAGAAGCATCTCAAGAAGAAGAACATCAAGCAGATGCGCAAGCTGTCGGCCATGGAGCTCTGCGACGGTAACGTGGGCTTCAGCGGCTTCTGGCCTTGTGTCGACGGCTACGTCATCTGCGACGACCAATACCGTCTCTACGAGCGTGGCGAATACAATGACGTGCCCGTTATCGTGATGACCAACAGCGACGAGGGTGCTCTCTTTGCTCCCGGCAACATCAAGGCCGAGGACTATCAGAAGACCGCTCGCGGCATCTTCGGTTCCTTTGCCGACGAGGCGATGAAGGTTTATCCCGGCAATACCGACGATGAGGCCTGGCACGCCTTTGGCGACGCTTTCCGTGACATGGGCTTTGCATGGCCTTCCTTTGCCTGGGTGAGCCTGCAGGCCAAGACGGGCAAGAGTGCCGCCTACGCCGCCTATCTCGCCCAGCCCTCAAAGCGCAGCTTCTCGCAGGATCCGCGCCGTAAGGGTGTGGCCCATGCCGACGATATCATGTACCTGAACAACGAGTTCATCGGCCAGCCCGACAAGTATCCCCATGAGGCAGCTGTGGCCGAGATACTCCAGCAATATTGGGTGAACTTCGCCAAGACGGGTAATCCCAATGGCAAGGGGCTTCCTTATTGGCCCACGTTCGATGCCGCCCAGCCTACCACGATGCAGTTCAGCAACGGCGCATCGCTCATCATGGTGCCCAACCGCGACAAGATAGACTTCGTAGACCGTTTCTACAAGGCCATGCGCGAAGAGACTGAAATGTCTCGCAGTAGTCAATGAACGAATGGATAACTGCCATCAATGATGCGCTGTGGACCTACGTGCTGGTAGCTGCGCTGGTGGGGTGTGGACTATGGTTTACATGGCGCACCCGCTTTGTGCAGTTCCGCATGGTGGGTGAAATGCTGAGGCTGCTCACCGACTCGGCTGTGGACACGATTGAGACACAGGTCAAGGAGAAGGGAGAAGAGGGCAGGAGGCGCCACATATCCTCGTTTCAGGCTTTTGCCGTGTCTGTGGCCACTCGTGTGGGCACGGGCAACTTGGCAGGCGTAGCCTCGGCTATTGCCATTGGCGGTCCGGGAGCCGTGTTCTGGATGTGGGTGATTGCCCTCATCGGGTCGGCAACGGCGTTTGTGGAGTCGACGCTGGCGCAGCTGTTTAAGCTCAGGCATAAGGATTCGTTTATCGGCGGACCGGCCTACTATATTGAGCGGGGGTTGCATCAGCATTGGATGGCCATCACGTTTGCCGTGCTGATTACCGCGCAGTTCGGCTTGTCGAACAACTCCATTCAGGCCAACACAATTTGTGCTGCCATGCAGGAAGCCTTCGGATGGTCGCCCGTTTGGGTGGGAGCCGTCTTGGCCGCCCTTGCGCTGTTCATCGTCTTCGGAGGCATCCATCGCGTGGCCCAGGTCAGTAGCGTCATGGTGCCGGTGATGGCGATTGGCTATCTGGTGTTAGCCGTTGTCATTATCGTGATGAACATTCACGAGATGCCGCATGTGTTCAAGCTGATTGTGTTCAACGCTTTCGGCTTCGAACAGATGGCAGGCGGCGGACTTGGTGCCGCCATCATGAACGGCGTGAAACGCGGACTCTTCTCGAACGAGGCAGGTGAAGGTAGTGCGCCCAACGTGGCGGCTACGGCTACCGTGAGCCATCCAGTGAAGCAGGGCTTGATCCAGGCCTTAGGCGTTTTCACCGACACGCTGGTCGTCTGTTCGTGTACGGCCTTCATCATCCTTATCAGCGGCCTCTACGATGCGTCCGACGCAAACGGTATTGCCCTTACACAGTCGGCTATGGAGTCGAAGGTAGGTAGCGCCGGGCCTGTCTTCGTGGCCATCGCAATTCTGCTCTTTGCCTTCTCCAGCATTATCGGCAACTACTATTATGGCGAGGCCAACATACGGTTTATTACGCAAAGCAAGTCGGTCATGACCGTCTATCGCATCTTCTCTGCTGGGGTGATGGTGATCTTCGGAGCCCTTGCCAGTTTCGAGTTAGCTTGGAACATCGTCGACTTCTTCATGCTCTTCCTCACGGCCTGTAACCTCATCGCCATAACGCTCTTAGGCCGCTATGTGTTCCGTCTGCTCGACGATTATCGGCAGCAGAAACGGCAAGGCATCAAGGACCCTGTATTTCATCGTGATTTGTTCCCCGATATTAAAGACGTATTAGAAGGATGGAAATAATGAAGACTGTGATGGCAGTATTAGCCATGCTGACCGTGCCCCAGCTGCTACCGGCACAAGAGTGGAAATTGATCTGGAGCGACGAGTTCAACGGCACAGGTCGCCCCGATGCCGCTACCTGGAACTACGAGGAGGGCTTCGTGCGCAACCACGAGGCACAATGGTATCAGGCCGACAATGCTTTCCTGCAGGACGGTCTGCTTGTCATCGAGGCCCGCAAGGAGCATCGTCCTAACCCCACCTATAGGGCCGACGGCCGGTATTGGGGGCAGCAGCGGCCTGATATCGACTACACGTCGGCTTGTCTTACCTCGCAGGGCAAGCGTGAGTTCCTCTACGGACGGCTCGAAGTCTGTGCGCGCATCCCTGTGGATGGTGGCTCATGGCCTGCCATCTGGACGTTAGGTAGTGGAATGCAGTGGCCTTCGTGTGGTGAAATCGACGTGATGGAGTTCTATCGCATCAAGGACGAGCCCCACATTCTGGCCAACGTGGCATGGGGCAACGACCGTCCCTTTCAACCCGTGTGGAACAGCAAGAAGGTGCCCTTCACCCATTTTACTAACCGCGACGAGAGGTGGGCCCAGCGTTTTCATGTGTGGCGCATGGACTGGGACGAAACGAGCATCCGTCTATATCTGGACGATGAACTGATGAACGAGGTGCCACTCAGCACGACCGTCAACGGGAGCGTTGGCCGCCACCAGAATCCCTTTACGCGCAAGCAGTACATCCTGCTGAACCTGGCGTTGGGAGGCGACTGTGGCGGCGAGATTGACGACTCGGCCTTCCCTATGCGTTATGAAATTGATTATGTACGTATTTACGAACGTGTCAACAAATGAAAATATGTGTGTTTTGTTCTGCCAACGGGCAGATTGACCCTGACTTCTTCAGCGCCGCTGAGGAGTTGGGACGGTGGGCTGCTGAAAAGGGGCACACCATTGTATATGGCGGAGTCAACCAGGGACTGATGGAAGCAATAGGCCGTGCGGCCCACGAAGCCGGCGCCCTCACCATTGGCGTGATACCCACCATCGTAGAGAAGTCAGGCCGCAGGAGCGACTATGTCGACATTGATATTCCCTGCGACAACTTGTCCGACCGCAAGCAGCTGATGATGGATCAGGCCGACGTGTTCGTGGCCCTACCCGGCGGCATCGGCACCCTCGACGAGATTTTCACCGTAGCAGCCTCCGCCACCATCGGCTATCACCAGAAAACCGTCGTCCTCTTCAACGTCAAAGGTTTCTGGAATCCCCTCGTCCAGTTGCTCGACAACCTGAAAGCCCAGGGCATGGTACGTGGCGAGTGGCAGCAGTATATCAGAATCATCAGTTCGCTGGAAGAATTGGAAGAGTAACACAAAAACCATATTAAAAATGAAAAAACATCTATTTAGCCTTCTTACGCTACTCTTTTGCTTCTCGTTCGCTATTGCCGGGACTGAGGAAGCAAGGAAAGCATCACGAATGTACCGTCAGTTCTGTACGCTCTATGACCAGGGCGACGACAGCGCTTTCTATCAACATGCGCTTGCCTTCGAAGACTTTCTGAAGAGTACGAACGACTGGAAATCCTATTATAAGACGAAAACCAACGAGGGGTTCTATGACATCAAGCAGAAGAATTTGTTCCGGGCCATCGCGACTGCCCAGGATCTCGATGCCGATGTCAGGAGAAACAAGGATGTAGAGTATTACTACCTTCCTACTGCCCTGATGGGAGACATCTATCGCGCCAGCCACGATACCCGTAGGGCAGAAGAGTATTTCATCCAGGCTCTCAACGAAGTGGAAGACCGTGACCCCAAGTTTACGATGGTTACCCAACGCGACCTGGCCCAGTTGCTTTGTATCAAGGATCCTGTCAGGGCCATCGAGTATGTCACCCAAGCGGAACAGCTTGCCGTGAAGAAGGAGGATATGGAAAACCTTTCGCTTTCGAAAGCCATGAAACTCTATGTCCAGTTCCTCAATGGCTACAAGGCAGACTTCGAGAATACCTATCGTGAGTATGAGCAACTGCAGCAGCAAGGCGACACGGCGTTCAACCACCAGTATGACAATATGGTGGAGATAGCCCACCTTACCTTCGACGGTGCCTACGAGAAAGCCCTCGACAAGCTGAAGGAGGGCCGCGTGTTTGTCGACAGTTTGCTGGTGGCTGCCACGATCTACAGCCATGCAGGAGATGTTGACAATAGTATCAAGGCCATGAAACGCAAGATCTTTGAGATGGATTCAGTGTTCAGTATCATCGAGGATGCCCAATACGACAGGATGGCTACGGGTCGGACGCTGACGAGGACACGCGAGGAGGCTGCCGAAGGCAGGAAGTCTGTGAAACGACTCACCAACTGGATCATCGGTATCTCTGTGGCCTTCCTGATTATCTATATCATGGGCCGCCGTCGCCTGACGCGCATCATCTGGGATAAGAACAAGAAACTGAAGGTGGCCCTTGATCGTGCTGAGGAGTCGAGCCGCATGAAGTCGGCATTCATTAACAACATGAGCCACGAGATACGAACGCCCCTGAATGCCATCGGAGGCTTCTCTACCGTGCTCTGCCAGCCAGGTATGGAACTGAGCGAAGAGGAGAAGGAGAACCTGCAAGAGCGTATCACCTATAATGTAGACCTCATCGCAAACATCGTCAACGAGGTGCTGGAACTCTCGAAAAGTGAGAGCGAGAAGAACCTGCATCCTGATTCAGAGATGTCGGATGTCTTCATCAACACCCTATGCCGTAAGTTGCTGCATTCAAAGTCAGATGATTCCAACGAGGGTGTAGAAACCCGATTCGTAACCGATGTTGCCGACGACTTCACGGTGTATACCCATCCGTCTACAGTAAACCGTATCCTGACGCATCTCTTAGATAATGCCCAGAAATTCACGGAGAAGGGTTATGTCGAACTTCGTTGCGAATATGACAAAGCCTCCCGTCAGGTCAAGTTGATTGTGGAGGACACTGGAGTAGGTATCAATCCTGAGGATAGGGATCGTATTTTCGACCGCTTTGAGAAGGCATCAGACAACTTTAAGGAAGGTATAGGTCTCGGACTGCCCATCAGCCGACGGCTCGCCAGTTCGATAAATGGAGAGATTATCCTCGATTCAAGCTATACCAACGGAAGCCGGTTCATTCTCTCAATACCGATGAAGAAATAGGTATGGTTTCTACGGTGAAACCGTCCTTACTTATTTTCAGTCGTACCAGGCAGGCACGGCTGTTGATGGGTTTGGGTTGGTCAAAGATAAAGTTGCCGATGCTGTAATAAATCTTATGGCCACGGAAATCCTCGATGGTCTGGAGGGTGTGGGTATGGTGACAAACCAGAATGTCGGCACCCGCCATGATGAGCTGATGAGCTTCCATACGCTGACGGGGAACGGGCTGGAGGGTGTGTTCTGCACCCCAATGAAGTGAGACGATGACGACGGCGGTAGAGTCTTCTTTTTTTAAGCGGTGGACGCATTCAAGCAGCGAGTCCATCGGTTCCTGGCTAACGCAAGGCTTATTCGGGAGGTAGGCATAGTTCTCAAGAGCCAGCCTCAACGACGGCACAAGCCAAACCTTGCGCGGCTCAAAGGCTAACAGTACAGGCTGTGAAGCCTCTTTCATGTTGGCGCCAGCCCCAATGGGTACCATGCCCGCCTCGATGATGTTGCGACGGGTGTCCATCAGCCCCTCGCGCCCTTGGTCGATGGCGTGGTTATTGGCAAGGTTCAGGTGGGTGATGCCGTGACGGCGCAACACCTCAAGCCACTCAGGCTCTGCACGGAATATAAACTGCTTGAAGACGGGGGCCTGAATGCGGGTAGCAGGGCACTCCAAATTACCCACGACCACCTGCGCCTCACGGAATATGGAGTCGACACCTGCGGTAAAGAGGTGGTCTGCTCCGTAACGTTCTATCACCCGCCTCACGCCGCGGTCGAGCATGATGTCGCCGGTGAGGATCACGGTGAAGGGTGCGCTCGTCTCGCTTTGCTCGCCGAGCGCACCCTTCACCAACAATAAGCTAACAACCAGAACTATAGAAAACCTCTTCATTGACTGCGGGTTGCTGTTTCAGGGGAACGATGATGCGGTTGATCCACTCAGGAACGCCCTTCCGCGGGTTTTTCTCCAACTGCTGTTGCCACTCCTCGTCGGTAAGGCGCGGCTGACCTATGGGCTGCGTGAACTCACGATAGCTGAGCACGGCACCACGCGTCAGGTACAGACAGCCGTCAAGTTCCACCACTACATAGATTTCGTCGGCACCACCCACGGCCTCGAAGAGTATCGACTTGTCGGGGTTGTTGTCGGCATTGGCCGTATAGACATCGGCCACGAGGGCCACCTTGCGGTCGGCGCCCTGCACATCGCTCCAGCCCATGAGATACTGGTCGGGCTCACGAATGAGGTCAAGCGAGATATTCTCGAACGTAGCTCCTATGTACTGCATCTGGTCGTACTCCTCGTCGGTAGCTTCCTGGCCTGCCAGTTCCTTCTCGCTGACTCGCAGCAGGAACTGCAGCTCCTCGCTGATGCGCTGTGTGGCGTTGGCAATCTTCTCAGTCATCATGTTCTGTTCCTTGAGCAGGTTTGCCGTGTTGTCCAACAGTTCGATAGCCTTTTTCCAAAAGGCGGTGTTTGGCTCTACATAGCCCTTCACTACAGGGTCTGGGGGACCTGCACCACCACACTCAGCACCCATGGGTTGCTTGGCATAAAGGATGGCATCGTGCTTCAGCTCAGCCCATGAGGCCAATGCAGCATTCAAGTCCTTCAACTGCCATTCGGGCGTTACCATGAAGTAAGGCAGGTCGGCAGGCTTGTCGGTATTCATCACCTTCAGGGTGTTGAGCCATTGCGTGGCAATGGATTCCTTCCAGTCAATCTCCGTCATGCGCTGCTTCATTTTCTTAAGCTGTGAGCCGAAGTCCTTCCATTGCTGCTGCTCGTCGATAAGCACCTGCTCGGCAGCGCTGATACCCATAGCAGCCATCACGTCGAGTCCCTTGGGCGTGGCGCGCTTTGTGGGCTTCGAGTCGTAGTCGACCATCTCCTGCAGCACCTCGGCATCAGGCTGGTAGCGCTGGGGCATCAGACGTACCTTGTTGCGACCTGTACGCTGGAACTTCGGACGGATACGTGTCTGTTTTACCGCGATTTCATCGACCTTCTTACCTAATTCGTTCGGGTCTATTTCACAGGTAGCTATGTCAGAGATAATCTTGTTTACCTGTTCAATGCTCACGTCATCAGGCTGTCCCATGAGGAAGTTCATTGGTTCCGTCAGTTTCTTGTAGAGCGTATAGAGTCTGGGGTTATCAAGATCGTCACAGACCTCTACAGCTAAGATATTCGCCTTGAGCATATCGAAAGGAACGTCTGTTCTGAAGGGTACAGTCTGCAACCACATCATCGTGCGGAAGTAACGCTTCAGATTGTCGTTGCGGGTGTAATGGCCACGAGGACGGAACAGACTATATTCAAAAAGTACGTCCGTGTAGCCCAGAAACTCGGAGTTGGCGTTCTCACCCTTCATTACCCGTTCATATTCGCCCAAAGCATCGGCATCGTTTTTTGGAGCCTGCTCTTCCAAAAGCGCATTGGCTACCTTGAAATAAGTAACGAGCCATTCTGTGGCGCCTGACGTGTCGTATGGTCCTTCATCTTCGTTCTCCTTTTCGCGAATCAGCCTTTTCGCAAGTGTTTTTTGCCCTTCCTCGCAGAATTCCTTCAAGAGTGACATCAGCTTCTGCTCCTCGAGTTCGCGCAGCATGCAGTCAACGTAAAGGTGATAGAGCTGCAGATAGAGGTCGGTGGTCACAAACGAGGGAAACAGGTTGTAGTCGTTCTTCTCATAGATATGGAACAACTGTTCGTGGTTGGCAGGGACAATGGCAAAGCCATTCTGCGCCAACTGCTGGCAGAGCTGCGAGTCGAAGTCCTTCAGTTGCCGGGGGTTGATGAGGTTGCCGACGTTCACACGCTGTCCTTCAGCCACGTCAAAGTTCAACTTCAGCAGTTCGTCCTCGCGCTCCTTCAGCCGTTTCATAAACGCCTGTTCCTCGTCCGAATACTTCAAGGCTTCAGTCTCATCGGCAGCCCTGTAGTAGTGGTCGCGCCAAGACTCACCCTCCTTCTCCTTGACATTGCTAAAGTCGAGCGACTGGCCGAACTGCCACATCAGCGAGTCGTACCAGGTAGTGCTTTCGTAGATGCCACGAACGTAGGCATCCTTGAAGGGGAAACCCTGTCGGGCGGCAGGGGCATTGCGGAGCACCCGCAGGTCGCCGACGCCGAGGGCCGATACATCCATGTTGTAGTCGATGCTGTCGAGTAGCTTTTCTACGTCGATGTGCGACACGGGCACCGTCACCACACTCTGTTTCTGACTGCAGGCAGCCACGATGGCGGCTGTACAGATGGTCAATAGAAAGGTCTTTGTCTTCATTGTTTGAAATATTTGATTGCTGTTTCCTTGTCTGTTCCTTTGATGATAAATTGCTCGAAGGCCATTCCGAAGCCTGCCCAGCGGTAGTCGGACACCACGTAGAGGCTGTCGGTCGTCGATTCGAGGGCACGTATCTTGCCGTCAACGAATCTGAAGTCCTCGAGTATGCCGCCCAGCTTCGACCCTAACCACATCGGGCGCACCTTATTATTCACTTGCTTGAAGATGAAGAGGCGCCGTCCCTGCTCAGGATAGAAGCGGGTGGACTTAATGACTCCCACCATCGCGTCCTCTTGCCCGTCGCCATCGACGTCGCCCGTCTGGAACTGATAGACGGGGTAAGGCAGTCGCCAGTCGCTCAGCCAATACAGGCTGTCGTTCTCACGTCGCAGTTCGAATGTCTGCGCCCAGCAACAACAGGCCAGCATGGTCGTCAATATCACCAGAAAGTACTTCTTCATGGGCGCAAAGATACGAAAAAAAGTGAAAAGCGAATAATGAATAGTAAAAAATCTGCTACCGTAGGCAAGATTTTTCAAGTTTTTCCCTACCTTTGCAATCGTTATGATGAACTGGCAGCAATTAATCAGCAACAAACGGCTCGGACAGGAACGTATCCATCCTGAGCATCACGATGAAAGTCGGCAGACAAGTGAATCTGAAAGTTCGGGAATCCGTACAGAGTTCAAGCGCGACTATGACCGTCTGATCTTCTCAGCCCCTTTCAGACGGCTGCAGAACAAGACGCAGGTGTTTCCACTCCCCGGCAGCATCTTCGTACACAACCGCCTTACCCATTCCCTTGAGGTGGCCTGTGTCGGCATGTCGTTGGGCAACGATGTGGCCCATGCCCTAACAGCCATTAACCCACAACTGAAAGACACTCTCTTTCAGGAGATAGGCCAGATTGTGTCTACTGCCTGTCTGGCTCACGACATGGGCAACCCGCCTTTTGGCCATAGTGGTGAGAAGGCTGTGCAGACCTTCTTTACCGAAGGTCCTGGCAGCGACCTGCAACGGTTAGTTAGTCATGAGTTCTGGGACGATATTACACATTTCGAAGGCAACGCCAACGCTTTCCGTCTGCTCACCCATGAGTTTGAAGGGCGCCGCCAGGGAGGCTTTGTCATGACTTATGCCACGCTGGCCAGTATTGTCAAGTATCCCTACTCTTCCTCTGCTGCCTCTAAAAAGGGGAAGTTCGGCTTCTTTTGCTCAGAGCGGCCTTACTACCAGCGCATTGCCGAGGAGCTGGGCATCCCTTGTATTTCAAAACCGGGAGAGCCGCTGAAATACATGCGCCATCCGTTGGTATATCTCGTTGAGGCTGCCGATGACATCTGCTATGAAATCATGGACTTGGAGGATGCTCATAAGCTGAAACTGCTTTCCTACGAGGAGATTGCGGCGTTGTTGCTCGACTTCTTCGATGAGGCAAGCCAGCAGCATATCAGACAGCGCATCATCGATGAGGGGCTTACCGACGACAATGAAAAGGTGGTCTACCTCAGGGCTTGTGTCATCGGGCGCTTGGAACACGAATGTGTCAGGATATTCATTGACCATGAGCAGGAGATTCTTAGCGGTACCTTCGAGGGCAGTCTTGTCGACCATCTGCCTCCCCAACAGTCAGAAGCCTACCGCAAGTGCGCCGAACTGTCTTTGCAGCGCATCTATCGCAGTAAAGTGGTGCTCGATGTCGAACTGTCCGGTTATAAAATCATGGAGACCCTGATGAAGCAGATGGTGGAGGCCATCATGCATCCTGACCGCTATTATTCCCAGCAGCTCATTGGCCGTGTCAGCAGTCAGTATGCCATTCATAGCCCAGACTTCGAAACCCGCCTCATGGCTGTCATCGACTATATCTCAGGCATGACCGATGTCTATGCCCTCGATGTCTACCAGAAGATTAACGGTATTTCGTTGCCTATCGTGTGATATGGCTTCTCAGATCGCCTTTACAAAGCCAAGGGACAGTAGGCTCAGCCTGACGTTGTTGGCCTTTAATAGCTCTTGTGCACAAGAGGTCATGGTGGCACCAGTGGTGATCACGTCATCGACCAGCAGCACGTGACGCCCCTCGATGAGGGTTGCATCTTTCAATTGAAAGACGCCGTCGACGTTCTCCCGACGATCTGTATGTCCTAAATGCGTCTGTGTCTTGTTGAAGCGCAAGCGTCGGATGGCGTGGCAGGCAACAGGAATGCCGGTCATATTGCTGATGCCTCGGGCTAACTCTAAACTTTGGTTGTAGCCTCGCCAGAACTGTCGGCTTCGGGAAAGCGGCACAGGCACTATCACGTCAATACCCTCGAAGAAGCCCGCTTCGCTAAACTCACGGGCTATCATGCGTCCCATGACGTTGCCTATTTCCGGATGGTCGTGGTACTTCAGGTCGTAGAGAATGTTGGCCGTCTGGGAACCAGCCTCGTAATAGAACAATGCGGCAGCCCGTTCCACGGGTATGATGCCCCAAAACAGCCGTGCCAGCATATTGTCGAGAGGCTGCTGGCAGAAGTTTGTCCTCGGCAGATGCAGGTTACAGGCGGCGCAAATCACCTGCTCTGACACAGACAACCGATGGTGACACACAACGCAGAAGCGAGGGGCCACGACATCGAGCAGATGGTGTATGAAGCTAATCCTCTTCATCACTCATTTCGTCAATGTCACCATCAATGCATTGGCGTATGATATCATAGGTGAAGCCGCGCTGTAGGGCAAACTTCACTAATTTCTGGTTCCGTTCGTAGTCGGTGCCGCCCTTCAGGGTCTTCTGCTTCTGCTTCAATAACGGACGGAGCACGCTGAGGTATTCGTCATCATCCACCTCATTGAGGATTTGCTCACGGATGTCCTTGTCAATGTGTTTCTGCCACAGCGCCTGTTCCACCTTGCGACGGCCCCATTTGTTGTAGCGTATCTTGTCGCGGACGAAGGCTTGGGTATAGCGCTCGTCGTCCACGTAGCGCTCGCTGACAAGGCGTTGCATGACGCGGGCTTGGGCCTCGTCGCTCATACCCCAGCGGCGCATTTTCTCTGTCAGTTCATACTGACAATGCTCGGCTCGCGCACAGAGCTGTGCTAATTGCAGGTAGGCACCCTGCTCTGAAACTTCTTTCATGGTCTTACTGCTTTTATCATTCTCTGTTTGCCATACTGGTCGTTGCGTACTTCAATATCTGTCAGCCCACTATCCTGCAACAGCCCTACAAGGTTGTCGGCATACATCGGATTAATCTCAAGGTAAAGCTGCCCCCCAGGAGTCAACGTCATGACGCTGTACCTGGCAATAGCACGATAGAACATTAGCGGGTCATCGTCGGGCACGAAGAGTGCCAACGACGGCTCGTAGTCCAGCACGTGATGCTCCATCTGCTCCTTCTCCCGATCACAGACGTAGGGCGGATTGCTGACGATGATGTCCCATCGGTTGGGCTCATCTTTCGAGAGCGTCAATATGTCCATCAACTCGAAGTGAACGTCGGCGCCGAGTGTTTCAGCATTGGCAGAGGCTATACGTAATGCCTTGAACGAGATGTCCCAGCCAGCAACCTTGGCGTGTGGCCGTTCGACAGCTAACGTACAGGCTATGCAACCGCTGCCTGTCCCAATGTCGAGCAGGCGCCCCTCCCACCCTTCAGCCACGGTTGAGAGGCACCACTGGCAGAGCTCTTCCGTTTCGGGTCTCGGAATGAGAACGCCTGGACCCACATGGAACTGGCGTCCGCAGAAATAGGCTACGCCAACAACATACTGTACTGGCTCACCCTGCTCCAGTCGCACCATGATGCGCTCCAATTCCGCTTGGTCATCAGCCGACAGGGCCGACACCCTGTCGCAGAGGATGTCGGCCCATGATAGATTGAAGCGTACGTCAAGCACCCAGCGGACAATAGCTTTCGCCTCGTCAGCATCATATCGCTTTGTCAGCCGGTGCCAGCAGTTTTCGTAACTCACAGCTGATATTCGAACATGACCATCGAGTAAGGAGGCAGGTCGACGTCGAACTTCTTCTGAGCCTTGATGGTCTCCGTCTTTGGAGCGATGGGCTGCTGGTCGAAGTTGTTCTCGGCATCTTTAGCTCCAGTGAGCACCGTCTTTGTGCCAGTCTTCTTCAGCGGGAAGCGGCTCAGGTTGATGTTGGCCTCCTTCTCCTCGTCAGTGGCGTTCACCAGCTTGACAAAGAGCTTGCGGGTCTTGGCATTGAGGATGACCGACTGTCCGTAGTGGACGTCCACCTGGGGCTGCACCACACCAGCGGCATCGCCCTCGAACTTCACGCAGTCGCCGTAGAAATACTGGCCGGCCGACTTACCGAACATCTGCTGCACATAGTAGCTGCAGGTGAGGAACGGACGCTCGTTGTCGAAGTAAATGAGGTCGGGATTCAAGTTGGTGGCATTCTTACGGGCAAAGAGCGGAGCGTAGCTGGTCATGCAGACCACGTCGCCATTGCGCTCAACGTGGAGCAGGTAGAGACCCTCGGCCAGGGCGTCGATCAGCTTCTTGTCCTTGGCGGCATACTCACCTAAGTAGACCTTCGTCTTGCGGTCGCGGGGGTAGCTGTCGTACTGGCGCTTGCTCAGGAAGTAGGTGTTGGGCTCATAGTAGTGCTCATCGATGATGGGCATGCCCAGCTCCTCGGCCAGCTTCCAGCCGTTCTCAAAGTCGGGATTCTCTGCATGAGAGCCAGGACCGGCGGTACCTACGATGACAATCTCGGGATGAGCCTTCGTCACGCGTTCATATATATACTTAAAGCGCTCGGCAAACTCAGGCGAAATCTTCTCCTCGTTGCCCAGACCCAGATACTTCAGGTTGAAAGGCTTCGGGTGACCAGCCTCAGCACGCATTCTGGCCCACTTCGAGGTGGCAGGGTCGCCATTGGCCCACTCAATCAGGTCAAGGGCATCCTGCACCCACTCGTCCATCTCGCTCATGGGCACCACGTCCTGAGCCTGGGTAGGCCACATGTTCCAACCGCCATTGGTTCCCTGACAGCTGACGCCGCAAGGCAGGATGGGCACGGGCTGCATGCCAAGGTCTTCGCAGAACTGGAAGTACTCATAGTAGCCCAGTCCCATGCTCTGGTGGTAGCCCCAGGTGTTCTTCAGGCCCTTACGCTGTTCCTTCGGGCCGATGGTGGTCTTCCAGCGGTAGGTATCCCAGAAACCGTCACCACCGCCATGCACGACACAGCCGCCGGGGAAGCGCATGAACTTTGGCTGCAGGTCGGCCAGTGCCTGGGCAAGGTCCTTACGCAGACCGTGACCCTTGTAGGTGTCCTGAGGCATCAGCGAGAACTGGTCTACATCGAGGTCGCCCACGGTAAGTATCAGAATCTGAAGGTTGGCGTTCTGGCAGTCCTCGGTGGGAGTGAGCACGGCCTCGTACTTCTGCCATGAGGTGCTGCTTACATCGAAAGTGGTCTCGGCCAGTGCCGTGGGCTCAGCGCCCCAGCCCTGACCAGGCTTTGCTATAACGACACGCACCTGCTTGGCACCGCCGATGTTGCGGAAGAATGCCGAGAAGTCGTACTTGGCACCGGCCTTCACCGGGATGCCGTCGAAACCGTCGTTCTGCAATCCGTAGCCCTTCCAGCCCTTGTAGTCGTGGAACTCCCGGGTGCGCTCGGCGTGCAGACGCATGTAGGTGGGGTTATTGGCATTCAGCGGATTGTCCATGCGCACCTGCATGGTACCTAACGAGTGGCCCGGACGAGCCTGACGCCATGCGGTGCCAGGGCCCCAGCCGTCTCTCTCGGCAGGACTGAATTCGAACGAGCCGTTCTGCAACAGCTCGGCATAGAGGCCGCCGTCGGCACTCGACGAGATGTCCTCGAAGAAAATGCCGATGAGTTCATCACTAATCACCTTGCCGCCCTTGGGAGCAGTCATGGGTTTCTGGGCGTTCAGACCCAGCGTGGCTGCCGCAAGAAAGGCAGCGAGAATTGTACGTCTTTTCATCTTTGTTTTTTTACGTTTTGGTTAGTTTGGGCACAAAGGTACGAAAAAAAAACAATAAAACGACGATTCTTACTTAAAAATTAACTGTGCAAACTGGTAGAGGCTGCGGCGCCAGGTGTGCCACTCATGGGCTGTGCCGGGCGATTCATAGCCAACGGCCTTCATGCCGAGTTGCTCGTGGATATTCTTGGCTGCCTCTTCACAACCCATGTTCTCCTTGCCGCCACCGCTCATGAAGAGTAGCTTCACCTTCTGTGCGAATCCTTCAGAATTCTTGACCTGGTCAACATTCCATGCACCGCTGCTGAAAGAACCTACGTATGCGAACTTATCGGGGTTGGCCAGTGTAATCTCACGTGCCTGCATACCACCCATCGACAGGCCGGCGTATGCGCGATGCTCAGCGTCGGCAATCACGCGATAGTTCTTCTCAACCATCGGGATGATATCATTAAAGAGCACATTCTTGAAACCTTCGGAGAAACCACCGAAACCGCCACGACGGGGACCACCCTGGCCGGGAGCGCCCTGAGGACGCTGACCACCCTGTGGGCGGGGACCACCGAAACCACCCTGTTCACCAGGACGGCGGGTGTTCAGGCCATTGTCCATCACGATGATGCAAGGCACAGCCTTACCCTCGGCTATCAGGTTATCCATAATCTGAGCGGTATGGCCCTGCTCAGCCCATCCGTACTCGTTCTCACCCATGCCGTGCTGCAGATACAGAACGGGGAATTTCTTGGTGGGGTTGGTGAAATACTCAGCAGGCAGGTACACATGGCAGCGACGCATCTTCTCCGTGTAGGTCGACCAGTAGAACACCTCGCCCATCGAGCCCTGCGGCACATTCTTCACCTGCCAGAAATCCTCATCGGCAGAAGGAATCTCGATACCGCTGCCCCAACGGCTGGCACCATAGTAGTAGAGACTGCCTGGATCGGGCACAGAGGCACCGTCGATGTTCAGCTGATAATAGTGGAAACCCTCGTCCTGAGGAGCTGAAGTACCCGTCCATACGCCGTTCTCGTCCTTTTTCATCTCATAGATTTTACCTGCGATGTCGAGTCCTACGAAAGTAGCCTGAGGAGCCGAAATCCGTGCACGTACCATGTTCTGAGAATTCACCATCGGGTACTGCTTGTTGTCCTGATTGGTCGAAGCAGGCTTGAAGTCCTCAACAACGTTTTCAACTACTGAAGGAACGATGGGGTTCCCTCTTTGGGGTCCAAACTGAGCTGACGCCGTCAAACTGGAGAGCGCCATCAACGAAAGAATGATTTTTTTCATAAGTTAAAGTTTTATAAGTTGACATTATTTCTATTCTTGACGCTCAATATAAGGAAAAGTATAAAAACGAAGTCAGGAATTACAAATTATTAACATAAAAGGTGGAAATGCTTTTGAGGGCATTTCCACCTTATTATATATAGTCAGAAGGACTATTAGCACTGACCGAGCTTGCCGTCAGAACCGAGGACGTTCACAATCTTGTGGATGTACATCTTCTTCATGTTCTCGCGGGCGGGCTTCAGATACTGGCGAGGATCGAAGTCTCCAGGATGCTCAGCCAGGTGCTTGCGGATGGCAGCAGTCATAGCCAGACGAGAGTCGGAGTCGATGTTAATCTTGCAGACGGCGCTCTTCGAAGCCTCACGCAGCTGCTCCTCGGGTATACCGATAGCGGCCTCGAG
>JAEEGL011517203.1_pt1 | contig 19440 bp, 7 predicted proteins | sample 9134231 | NCBI WGS metagenome assembly JAEEGL01 (sample SAMN16246548, study PRJNA631951) | gut metagenome | biome: gut microbiome; feature: rumen; material: fiber-attached | host: Bos | place: Iran: Karaj | collected 2018-10
AATAGGCGAGAGCGCTTTCGAGGGCTGCACGGGATTTGAGAAGATCGAACTTCCCGCAAAGCTTGAAACGATAGATGACAGGGCATTTTACGGATGCACGAACCTCAATGAGATCAAAATACCTTCCAACGTTTCTGAATTCGGCAAAGATGTTCTCACGGGAACAAAATGGTACGAAGACAGCGTAGCTGCTGCGGCTGCGGCAACTGAAAACGACAAAAAGTTCGTAACTGTCGGATCTTCCACAAACGGTATCCTTATCCGCTATCCCAGCATGGATACTGAAATAGTCATTCCTCCGATCGTGCAGACGATCGCCGCGGGCACATTCGCAAACGCTGAAAATATCACATCCATAACCTTCAATGACACAGTTACAAAACTCGAAACAGGCGCTTTCGAAGGATTCGTATCACTCAAAAACGTAACTCTTCCGAAGAACCTTAAGAAAATATCAGACAGATGCTTTGCGGACTGCACCGCTCTTGAAATGGTCATCCTTCCCGAGAATCTCGAATCGATCGGCAACGGAGCATTCAAGGGCTGCGACAATCTTGCCGCCATTGTTAAAGAAGCTCCGAAGGTCACCAAGGACGAGGCAACAGGCGTCGAGACAACAGAAGATGTAACAGGCAAGCTCACATTACCCGCAAAAGTCACATATATCGGTGCCAACGCATTCGAAGGCTGCGTAAAGATCACTTCCGCCGAGCTCGATGAAAAGATGGTCGAGATCGGAAACTTCGCGTTCTACAACTGCAGCGAGATCGACAATATAGTTATCCCGAATACAGTTACGACGATAGGCATCAACGCGTTCACAGGAACAAAATGGTACGACGACTGGACAGGCGAATCAGAGCCCGTTGCGGATCCCGACGGCCAACCCGTTGAAGATCCTTATCCGGGATTCTTCGTAGTAGGCGATTCGATCCTCATCAAGGCAAAAGCCACAGGCGAAAAGATAGTCATTCCCGAAGGGATCAAATCGATCGCATCGTTCACATTCACAGGCTGGACTACGATATCGGAAGAGGAATTTTACGCGTCTGATCTGCCCGTATCTGTAGTCATTCCCGAGACGGTCACAGTGATCCAGGATTACGCGTTCTATTACTGCAGCAGACTTCAAGCCGTGATCGTTTCAGACGGAGTGAAAGAGATCGGCGACAAGGCGTTTTACCATTGCCCTGTGCTCTCATATATCGAACTTTCGAATGAACTTGAGAAGATAGGGGACTATGCGTTCTATGAGTGCCGGTCGCTCAAGGAGATCTCTATTCCCGATTCAGTGAAGGAGATCGGAAAATACGCATTCTACAACTGCGCTGTTCTTGAAGATGTAACGATCCCCGCGACGGTCGAAGTGATCGGAGCATGGGCGTTCGACAGAACGATGTGGCTCAGCGAACAGAGCGACGAATTCATTCTCGCAGGCGACGGAGTCCTCGTAAAATGCGACACCGCTCAGACAGAGCTCACGCTTCCCGAAGAAGTAAGATCGATCTGCGGCGGCGCATTCAACGGCAATACGACTATTAAAAAGCTCACATTCTCATCCTCGATCGACGAGATCCCCGAATACGGACTGAGCGGCTGTGAAGCTCTCGAAGAGATCGTCTACTCGGCTAACATAAAGAGAATAGGCGAGAGAGCGTTTAACGACTGCAAGAAGCTGACGAAACTTCCCGCCGAATTCGGACAGGAGATATTTGAAGAGGGAGCCTTTGACGGCAGCAGCATAGAAAGATAATAAAGTTGTCTTATGATCGACCGGACACCGCCGCAAAAACCGCGGCGGTGTCCTTATTTTTCCGACATATTTTAAAAAATACAAAATATTCAGCATACAAAGAGCATTTGCGGAAAATATTAAAAAATAGTTGCTATTTTTCCAAAATGTGATATAATACAGCAAAGTTGTGAAAAACGGAGACAAAAACTTTTATGAAAATTGGGATCTTCTCATCAAAAAACAAGCCTGAAGCAGAGTATTACGTAAGTAATCTCGACGAGGTTTTAAGGAAGGAAGCGGCGGAGCGCGGCATATCCCTCGAGACGGAGAGGTTCATCACATCCAAAACGAGAGAGGACAGCGACGCTTTTGACGGTCTGTCGCTCGGCGTAAGCATCGGCGGAGACGGGACTTTTCTGCATGCGGCGAGATTTGCGGCGGCGCACGATTTTCCCGTGCTGGGGATCAATCTGGGCAAGCTCGGTTTCCTCACCGAGATCAATAAAAACACTCTCGAAGGGATGTCGAGACACCTGCTCGAGGGGGATTATACGATCGAGACGAGGCGAATGCTGAAGGTAGTCGTGAAGAATGAAAGCGGAGAGACTGCAGTCGAAGATTACGCTTTGAACGACTGCGTGATACAGAGAGACACATTCGCGAAAATAATGTACGCGGATGCATATATAAACGGTATTTTTGTGACGAGCTACGCATGCGACGGTATAGTAATAGCTACTCAAACGGGTTCGACTGCATATTCGTATGCAGCAGGCGGACCTGTGGTGGAGCCCGGGTGCGACGTCTCGGTGATAACTCCGCTGAACGCGCATTTTACGGACTCTCATTCACTTGTTATCAATTCGGGAAGCACAGTGGAGTTCAGACTGCTTGGAAAAGCGGGTTCTGTCGCGCTGACAGCTGACGGAAGGATAAATAGATTTTTCAAGGAGGGAGAGACGGTTTTATGCTGCCTTGCTCCCGAGAGAACGGTAAAAATGATACGAATCAACCCACCGACATTTTACGAAACACTGTCGGAAAAACTAAGACAAAGAGGAGAAAAAAGAAATGGGTAAAAACAAGAGACTTGAGGCCATTTTGGACTTGATCGAAAAAGAGAACATCGGCACGCAGGAAGAACTCACAGAGGCGCTGCGCAAGGTCGGATTTGACGTTTCGCAGGGCACAGTCTCCAGAGACATCAAAGAGCTTAAGCTCGTAAAACTTTCCGTGAACGGGCAGATCCGCTACACATCTATGGCGGCAAAACAGCTCGCAACGGAAGACAGACTGATGCCTGTACTCAAGAACGCCTTCGTCTCCGCGGATTTCGCGGGAAATCTGGTAGTCGTAAAAACTCTCCAGGGCATGGCACAGGCTTTCTGCGCTTCGATCGACACGATCGATCTACCGTATGTTGTCGGTACGCTTGCCGGCGACGACACAGTCCTCGTAATTTGCAAAACGGATGAAAACGCAAAGGAATTCGTTCGCCTATTGACTAAAATGACGAGGTGAAAAAAGTTTGCTGAAAAAACTTGAGATCAGAAACATCGCGCTGATCGACGAAGTCGATGTAGATTTTACTATGGGGATGAACTGCCTCACGGGTGAGACCGGTGCGGGCAAATCGATAATAATCGATTCGATCGGCTGTATCCTGGGTGACCGCGCATCGAGAGACCTTATACGCACCGGTTGTGACTCTGCCGCCGTGAAAGGTCTTTTTTGCATAGATGATATGCCCGAGCTTCCCGCTTTTCTCGCGGAGAACAAGCTCGATGCGCAGAACGGTGTTTTCGAGATCTCAAGAGAATTCGACAAATCGGGAAAAAATATCTGCAGGTTTAACGGCAAAAATATCACCTTGTCGCTGCTCAAAGAGCTCGGCAGTTTTCTGATCGACGTCCACGGGCAGCACGACAACCAGTCACTGCTTAAAACTGATACGCATATAGTCCTGCTTGACCGCTTCGGAGGAAAAGAGATCGGATCGCTTTTGGAAGAGTACAGAGCGCTCAGATCGGCATGTTCGAAAAAACAGTCTGAAATAAAGAAGCTCACGGGAGATCCCGCAGAAAGAGCACGCCGTATTGACCTGCTCCGCTATCAGGCAGACGAGATCTACGCCGCCAAACTTAAAAAAGGTGAAGACGAAGCACTTGCCGAATCTCACAGATATCTTGTCAACGCGGAAAAAATAATCGAATCTCTCTCAGACGCTTATGCCGCCCTGTCAGAGGGAGGTTCCGGATCTTCCCGTTCATCGTCTGCTCTTGATCTTACGGGAGAGGCGATGTCGGAACTTGAAAAAATTTCAGGGATCAGCGACGGACTGAAAGAACTTTTTACGCGCACACAGGAAATTTATTATGATCTCGAGGATCTTTCGTCGAGCATGCGGAAAGAGCTTGAAAACGCTTCGTTTGAGCCGGACGAGCTTGAAAAAACGGATGCCAGGATAGACGCGATCAACTCCCTGAAGCGCAAATACGGCAGCACGATCGAAGAGATCATCGCCTTCGGAAAGAACGCGGAAGAGACTGCCGAAAAGCTCGAAGGAAGCGAAGAATATATACAGAGCCTCGAACGCGAGATCTCATCGTACCACGCGAAAATGAAGATAATATGCGAAAAACTGCACGATGAAAGGGTAAAAACGGCTCAAACTCTCGAAAAACTTGTGTCGAATGAGCTTGCCGATCTGGAGATGCCCGGAGCGGTTTTCTCGGTGGATATATTATACGACGGAGCAGATGCTCCCGATTTTACATCGAACGGACTCGATTCTGTGGAGTTTCTGATGTCCGCAAACAGAGGGGAACCGCTGAAGCCTCTGTCTCGCGTAGCCTCCGGCGGCGAGCTTTCAAGGATCATGCTCGCGATCAAAAAAATATTCGCGGACGTGGACAGTATACCTACGATGATCTTTGATGAGATTGACATCGGCATCAGCGGTAAAACCGCCTCCAGCCTCGGAGAAAAACTCAGATTCATTTCGAAGTCGCACCAGGTCATCTGTGTTACGCATCTTGCGCAGATCGCAGCGCGTGCGGCGCACAATATAATAGTCAGCAAATCTTTTAACGGCAAGTCCACCGTAACGAGGGTCAACGTGCCGGATGAGAAGGAGCGCATTGCGGAGATCGCGAGACTTTTGGACGGCAATCCGGAGTCAGAGGTCGCCCTTCGTCACGCGGAAGAAATGATAGAAACGCTCAATAATTGACAATAAGCGCTTTTTTGATGTAAACTTTTTATTGTCGTATAGGTTGCGAAGACCTGCGCGGTCTTACGTGAGATATACATTTTACCTCGAAAGACAGGAGGAAAAGAATATGAAACTGATATTCGCTATAGTACACGACGAAGACGCCGTAAAAGTGATGGATGAGCTGAACGCAAACGGCTTTATGGTCACGAAACTTTGTTCGTCGGGAGGTTTTTTGAAAGCCGGAAATACGACGCTTTTTGTGGGCGTTGACGAACAGAAGGTAGACGATGTTCTCAAAATAATCGAGAATAAATCTAAGAGCCGCAAGCAGATGGCAACGTCGGCGGTACACACGGGCGGAACGGCAGGACAGGGACTTTATATGTCGTATCCGATCGAGGTCACCGTAGGCGGCGCGACTGTATTCGTGCTCGATATCGAGCAGTACAAAAAATTCTAAACGGAAACGGATCGGGAGCGCGAAAGAGCGCAAGACCCGAAATACAGTAAATGTCATTCAACAGGCTGATTGGACAACAGAAGGTAAAATCGATCCTCACCGAGGCCGCCGTTTCCGGCAGACTCGGACATGCCTATATGTTCGTCGGACCTGAGGGAATAGGGAAAAAGTCATTCGCGGACGAATTCGCGAAGCTCATTATGTGCGGCGGCAGAAGAGACGAAGAAGACGAGCCGTGCGGAAGGTGCGAAAGCTGCGTTTTGCTTGGACAGGGTTTTAACCCGGACTGCGTGAGAGAGGACGTGCCGCAGGGTAAAGCGTCGATATCGGTCGACGCTGTCAGAGAGATCCAGGAGAAGATAACGACTGCTCCCGCTTACGGAAGAAAAAAGGCAGTAATAATCGCAAACGCTGATAAAATGACTGTCCAGGCTCAAAACGCGCTGCTCAAAACGCTGGAGGAGCCGCCCGAATATGTGGTGATCATTTTACTTTGCGCAAACAAAACGATGATGCTGGAAACTGTAAAATCGAGAGTCGTCACTGTTGAATTTTCGAGAAATACTGACGAGGAAGTCAGGCAGTACTACCTTTCAAACGATCCTGAAGCAACAAAAGAAAAACTCGCTCTCGTGTGCGCATACGCGGACGGCATAATAGGGAGAGCGGAGCAGATCGGAGAGGGAAAGGAAACAGAAGAGATAAGGCAGGCTGTCCCGGAGATCATCGAAACCGCGGCAAATGACAAATTCGCGGCCTCAAAGCAGCTCTCCGGACTGCTGACAAAAAGTGAGGATTCAAAGGCGTTTGTGTTTTTTACGTTGAGGTCTTTTTACCGTGACATACAGATCGCGGCGAGATACGGAAGCAAGAGTGAACTGATGAACCCCGATTTTCGAGAGACGATCGCCCGCCTCGCAGGTAAGATAGGCTACCACAAAGCCGCAAGGAACGCTGAGATCGTGGATGAAACGTGGCGGATGCTCGGCAGGAACGCGAATCTTAAACTCGCCACGGACAGAATGATGATCCACCTTCAGTGATAAAAAAGCATTTGCTGAAGATAAAATAAGAAAGAGATGATATAGATGACGGAAATAGTAGGAATCAGATTTAAAAATAACGGAAAAACATATTATTTCGCTCCGAACGGCCTGAAACTCGAAGTGGGCGACCATGCGGTCGTCGAAACCTCGAGAGGCGTCGAACTCGGAGAATGTTCCCTTGAAAACAGGGAAATAGACGACGACAAGGTCACTCAGCCGCTTAGAACTGTGATCAAAGTCGCGACAGAAGATGACCTCCTGATCCAGAAAAGGAACGAGGAAAAAGCCAAGGAGGCTCTCGCGATCTGCCATGAAAAAGTTAAAAAACACGGTCTCAACATGAGACTGATAGACGCGGAATACACATTTGACGGCGCGAAGGTGACGTTTTACTTTCTGTCCGATAACAGAGTGGACTTCAGGGAACTGGTAAAAGATCTCGCCGCAACGTTCAAAGTAAGGATCGAACTTCGCCAGGTAGGCGTTCGCGACAAGGCAAAAACAGTCGGCGGTATAGGCGTCTGCGGAAGGATCATCTGCTGCGCGTCTGACGCTGCCGAATTCCAGCCCGTCACGATCAAAATGGCAAAAGAGCAGGGTCTTTCGCTCAGCCCGTCAAAAATCTCCGGCGTTTGCGGACGGCTCATGTGCTGCCTTAAATACGAAGAGGAAGCATACGAGGACGCGATCAAACGCATGCCCGGCGTCGGTTCTCTCGTAAAAACCCCGAGAGGCAAAGGCATCGTCACAGAGATCAATCTCCTCAAGGAAACGGTAAAAGTTAACCTCGACAACGACGATACGGAAGAAGCGTATTCATTTAAACTGGAAGAGCTCGAAATTCTTAAAAAAGAATCCCGCCGCAACGCCCAGACAATGCAGATGGGCGATGAAGGGGATATAAATGCATTGGTAGATTAGTATCATTGATTCAAGGCTCCGCTTCTATGAGCAGCAGCTCTTCTTCGTCCATATTTTTGTATTTTTCCATAAAACTCAATACTGTCGATTTCGAAAGAGGCACATTGAGAGCCATTGAAAAGTCTTTTGCAAAAAACGCAGCGGTCTCGCATTTTACGTTATTGTTTTGCGAATCTTCATAAGTCACGATCTCGTTCATATATTGCACTATAAAAGAAATGAAGCGCTTTGAGAAGTGACTTTTAGACGTTCCGCTTGCGGATCTCGGCAGGAGCCCATCGTTCTTAAAACATTTCCCGCATCCCTCTCGCAGGCATTTGTATGTCGTATTTTCGTATTCGATCCTTGCGACGAGAAGGTCATCGCCTTCCTGATCAAAATAGCTCGAATCGAGGTCGATCTCAAAGAGGTCATAAACGGAACGGAACGAATGTTTCTGGATCTTTACGATCGTGCTGCCGCAGTAGGGGCATACGCGCTCTCTGTCGGAGGGAATGAAAGACAATACGGCGTGTCCCGTTTCGTCATCCTTGCGAGCGCCGATGCATTGCATCGACTTTCCGAACCATTCCTCCAGCATAAGGTCGAAATTGTGTATACGCGCGCGTTCGCGGTTTCCGTGTCGGGCGATATATGTGAGCAGTATCTTGTTTTCTTCAGGCAGCCATCTGATCTTGAAGCATTTTCCCCTCATAAAAAGCCTCCGGTTCCGTCGTCACAATTATTTTACCAAATTTACAATAAGTTTTCAATGAGAAGCACCGATTCGTAAAATGTTTTCCGAAATAATGGTAAAATACAAGTTTGTGTGTGTGTTTAAAACACATGCATGTGCGTTTGGACGAGAAATTGCATTTTTCGTCCTGTAGAAATAAATTTTCACAAGGACTTGGCAAATATACAGACCGTCTGTCGTGCAAGTTTGAAAGGAGGGCGCCGCGCCCTAACGCGGCGAAAAAATGCCTATGAAGAAAGGTTTACAGAAATTCAAGATTCCTGCGATCCTGCTCTGCTTTGTGATGATTGCGGCATCCGTGCTGATAATCAGCTCACCCGTAAAAGCAGATCCGGAGCCGGATCCGTATGCGTGGACAGCACCGACGTATACGGTTGAAGGCGGCATAGGAACCGTTGTCATTGACGGACAGACATACAGTCCGTATGTGGATCACTCAGTCGTCTCGATCAACAATGATTTCGAGTACGAACTGATCGCGTACGGTACAGATATGTTCTCGATGAACAACGCTTTGATAGTCAGGAGAAAAAATCCCGACAGTACCGCAACGTATACCATACCGCAAAGTATGGTGTTCCAGAAACCGGGAACTACGTCTGAGACAAATCTGTCGAAAGTCTATCTTTGCGAAGGCGTTGTTGGAGTGGCGACTTGTTCTTCCACAAGCGGCGGACCGTTCGTCAACCAGCCAAACCTCACGCATGTGTATGTTTCACCGGACTTTCGAACGGCAGGAAACTACAGTTTTTACGGATGTCCTTTTCTTGAGCATTTCGCGATGAAATATATTCAGACGATCGGGGAATACGCCTTTTCGAGATGTATAAGACTTACGGATGTTGAAATAGCGACATTGGCACCGCTCAACAGCGTAGGAAGATATGCATTTTCCGGCTGCAGTGCGTTGAGGAATGTGGTTATCGGAAGCGGTGCGTCAAATGAACAGCGCGCGACGATCGGCTATCAGGCATTTGCAGTCAACGGGACTTCATCAAATAGCTCTGTGAAGAGCGTAACTATAGGCAGCAATATCAACATAGGTAGTTCCGGAGATACCAGTTATGCTTTCGCATATCTTTACGGAGTGAAGAATCTCACCATCGGCGATAATGTTTCAGTATTAGGAAACTACGCTTTTAGATGTTTAGGCAACACCAACTCTAACGATGTTTATGTCAATGTGGGACAGAATGTTGAATTCACGGGAATTGGATCGTTCCAGGCTGCTTATTATATCAAATCCAGTACAGGCAAGAGCTATCTTGACCTGACCGGTGTGACAAAGCTCGGTTCGAGAACTTTTGAAGATGTCTACTCTAAGATGTCGGAAATCAGATTCAGCGAGAATCTGACAAGTCTCGGCACGGCCTGCTTTGCAGAATGTTTTGCTTTAAAGACAGTTAACCTCGAAGATACTTCGCTCACTACGATCCCGCAAGGCGCCTTTGCGGCCACAGGTCTTACGTCCGTCACGATCCCGAATTCATGTCAGTCGATCGCCAGTTATGCTTTTTCGGCTTATATGTATCAAGGCACATATAGGTATAACAACTCCATTATTGAAAGAACATATTCGGGAAGCAACACGTCAAATCCGAAACAGAGCAATCTGAAGACACTCACATTCGAAGAAGGTTCCGTCCTTACATCGATCGGAAACAAAGCGTTCTTCCGCCAGGGACTCAATATGTCTGATCTCGAGTTTCCGGCTTCTGTAAACAACATTGCAACGGAAGCGTTTTATGCCGCAGGAACAGTTGGAAACCTTGTTTTCAACAATACGGATGAAGTGAGCATCGGTTCTTTTGCCTTCGGATCTGCGAATGTCACAGGGCTCACTGTCAAGGCTTTGAACAAGTTCACTGTCGGAAATTACGGTTTTTATTCAAACCCGACAGCAATCTTCGACATCCAGACGATGGGCGAAGTTTCATTCGGGACATATTCGTTCTACAATCACAGATATTTGCCTGCAGATATCATAATAAGAGCAAACAAGGCGACATTCGGAGAGTATTCTTTCTCAATGTCTCCTACTTATGCGAATGTCGCATCCAGAACTTATACAAATGACGACGATGTGACACTCACAGAGGCGGAATACAACGCTCTTCCTTATACTACGGATGAGGAAAGAGCATACAAAGACTCCTTTACTTGCACAGTCACATTCCAGTATCCGGCTTATCAGACACTGGAGCATTTTACGTTCCTCGGAACGGAACTCAAAGCTGACAGAGAAGCGTTCAGATATAACAGAAAGCTTTCACAACTCAATCTGCCCAACCTGACAGACGTCAGCAAAACCAATATCTCAACTAACCTCACGTTCGGTCATGACAGAGACGACGCTTTCTTTGAAGACGGCGTCAAACTCACGGTATATGACGATCAGGGTGTTGAACAGCAGCTCATCGTCGGAATGGGAATGATGATCATTCTCGGAAACGAATCTGATAACGGTCCCAAGACGAAATTCATAAATGGCCAGAACTATTACGCAGGAGCAAACTTCACTCTTGAAAGAAGAGACGACAGAACAGTATGGCCCACATGTACTCATGACGGACATTATGTCTACAAACTCGTTTTCGCAAGCAACGAAGCTACAGTTAACTACAATGTTAAAATACCCGCTCTCGGACATATGTACGGAGAAGGTATCTATGAAGATCCTTCGTGCGAACACGGCGAATCTTTCGTAAGCCACTGTATCCGCGGACAGGTCGATCCCCGCTACGGAATCGACGCCGACGGATATGCGATCGATGAAAACGGCAACCATATAACAGACCTCTGTACGGAAGAAGGATGCGAGATCTCCTATAGCGCGGGCGATGACGCATCGGCTGTTGTCGGTCACGAATTTTACGCAGGAAAACTGTACAAGAAGTACAAAATTCTCACAGAAGCTGAATATGAAGCTCTCGCTGACAAACCCGACCAGGTAACGAACTTCTTCGTCAGATATCAGCTTAAAACTGACGCAACCGTTATTATCAACAGAGTTCAGTGGGAAGCACTCAGTTCAACAGACAGAGCTAAATACAATAAAGTTTATGTCGGATACGAATATCTGACAAAATCGGAATACGACGCTCTCGATGCGACGGCACAGGCTGATTACACAGAGATCGACGTAGGTATCCTCAGAGAAGGAACATTCAACGCGACGACCAACAGGTATGAAGTTGTAGGTTCTGAAGAAGTCACGGGCGGAGCCACATTTACATCTCCTTTCGAGGGATTCATTCCGTGGTATATAGAATACGGATGCTACCGTGACACTCATACCGGCAACATCGCGCTCTACAATATCGCTTATGTTCCCACAGGTCTCACAGGTAAAACGAATCAGACTCTCGCTGACGTCAACCTCGGCGTTTCGAACCTCACATGGAAAGAGCCCGACACGAGCCTCGCAGGCGAAGCCGGACAGAAGATCTTCTATGCGATTTACACACCCAGCGCTAACAGCGAAGACATCTACAAGCCGATCGAACTCCCTGTAGTAGTTACTATCGAGCGCGTAGACATCTCATTTGACGAGATCGCTTTCACAGGAACAAAGCAGAGCACAGACGCGGCCAAGGTTCCCGTTGACGCTACTCATATTCCTGAAGGCGCCACAAAGACGACAACGAAATATTATGAAGGAACAACAGAGCTTTCCTTCGAAAACATCCAGGGCCGCACGACTGCATTGACAGGTACGGTAGTAATATCGTTCACATTCGACAATACGATCTACAACCTCGTTGCGGATGATACGACCCCTGTAACTTATTGGCAGGACGGAACATATATCACATCAGGTTCGACGACAATCTCAAATCTGCCTGACGGTTATACGGCAACAGTTTCAAAATCGGGCGACACAGTCACAGTCGCGATAGAGCATTCGTTCATTCTCGAGGCTCCTTCGCTTTCACTCGTTGAAGTCGTGGCTGATGATGTCGTATACGACGGAACTGCTCACGGATTCAAACTCTTGAGCGTTCCTGCCGAGTCGACGATCACAGTCACACGCTGGACGACGGCTGACAATACTGGCGCTGCCGTGACAGGCGATGACGCCTACACAGACACACAGACGCTCTCCGTTCCCGGAGCAGGTCTTGACTGGTACAGCGACCTTCGCGAAGTTACATCATACAGCGGCATAGCTACAAATGCCGGAACATACTTCTATAAAGTAACTGTTTCCAACGAGCACTACGCAGGACAGACGGGCGGCACTTCGATCGACCTGTATGTAACTGTTAAAATCGCGAAGAAAGCGATCTCGCTTTCCGACGGAATCTATTTCGATTACGATGCTACAGAACATACGGCATATGACGCAGCGGCGATCCTTACAGACACAGGCGCGACTGTTGCGATCTCCGGAACGAACGCAGCCACGGACGCAGGATCATACTCCGCGACATTGACGATCACAGATCCCAACCATAAGTGGGAAGGTTACGAAGATTCCGCGACTCAGGAGAAGACATTCTCGTGGGATATCAGAAAACTCGTTCTGAATATTCCTTCGCTCGATCCTAACAAGCTTGAGCTCCCTTATAACAACGAATATCAGACACCCGTTATCTTCGACAATATTGATACCGCTGCCGACAAGGAAAACCCCGTCAAAGGCGATAACAAATATGAAGTATCTGAAAACAACAATATCAAGGTTTATTACTGCCTGGCAGACGGAACGTGGACGGAAGTTTATACTGTTTACAATGTATATCAGTCCCTCGCAAACGAAGGAGACTCTGTTTACACAGTCACTTCGGGTGAAGCTTTGGCAAACTATACATTCCCCGGCGCAGTTGCAACAGTAAACTTCGGATCGTGGAAGATAGTCAAAGCGGAAGTCGAACTTCCGACGATCAACGCTCCGAGCGCTCCGTATGACGGAGCTCCTTACGACGAGACAATATCTCTCGAAGGCTCGTGGACAAATCAGAATGTCGCTGGAGAATATGTATTCGATCAGAATTTCACACCTGTCTGGAAGTTTTACGACTCGAACCACAACGAGCTCTCTTCCGCTCCGACTGAAGTAGGAGCTTATATAGTGGGTGTAGACCTTACCGGCGCTCTGCAGGACACGAACTACATAATGACGAATACCGTCGTTGAGCAGAGCTTCCTCATCACGAAAGCTACTCTGACGCTCGGAACAAAGACAGAAACGAGAAATTACAGCGGACATGAGGAGATGCTCCCGAAGCCTGTATTCAAATTGGGCAGTACGGATGTTTCCAGCCAGGTCACGGTACAGGACGGCAAATATTATTACAACGGAACGGAGATAGTTCTTCGCTATTATCTTGCGACGACGAACTCGAGCGGCAATCCCGCTTTCAACAGCAACGAACCCGGAACGCTCAATTATACTATCCCCGGCGATGTAGGCACATATTACTACTACGTTGAGATCGATGATACTACCGCTTGCTATCAGTCCGCAGGTTACGTTCTTACGACGCTCACGATCAGAGGAACAACTCAGACAGTTGCAGCTGAAAAGACGAACGAAGACGATACGGTCGTGATCACACCCGATGTTGCTCACAACAAGATCAAGATCGAAGAAAAAATCGGAGTAGCACCTGTAACGCTGCATATCCACGGTTCGAAAGACGTCAACTCCGTTCTCACATTTACATACGGAGAGACGACTTACACAACTACTTCGTCAATTCCCGTGACATTCACGTCGGCTGACGGAACTATGCAGATCAAACTCGAGAGAAGCGCAGAAGGCGGCGCGAATATGACGATCGCGTTCCTCGCAGTTTCCTCGGCTTCGACAGATATAACCGTTCTCTGTACAAAGACGGACAACATTACTGCCGACTGCACGGTAACGCTCAATCTGTGGGCAAAGAAAGCTGTTCCGACAGTTGATCTTGAAGCAGTTCTCAAGAACGCAACGAACGCTTATACAGGACAGAGCGTATACAATTACAATGTTACGCTTACGCCTAAAAATGCGATAGCTCTTGACAACACGACGACGGCTATTCCTTTTACCGGAACGCATGATGAAAGCAACCATTACAACTGCGACATACTCTTCTTCGCAACAGCAGAAGCCGCGGCAACACCCACAACGGGAGCCCTCGCAGCAGAGCCTGTAGCGGTAGGCACATATTATGCTGTGGCTAAATACCTCGGTGACGGCGGCAACTACGACGTGGCTTATTCAGAGCCCGTTGAGTTCACGATCGGAAACGCTACGATCACGCTCAGCGATAACGACGACCAGACATCAGATTACAGCGGTACGGCGAAGGATATGCTTCCTGACCTCGTTGTAACAGGTAACGGCGCAGCACTCACAAGAAAGAACGCAGTCACAACGACAGCAGGCGAGTACTATATTGAATATTACAACGCTAAATCAGACACTGAACCCGCTGCTGACGCAGAAGGCTGGTCAACGACGATGCCCACGATCGTGGACGTTGCGGACAGCGGCAAGTACTGGTACAGAGTCGTTGCACCGAACTATGAGACAGTGACAGCATCTGTCAATATGACGGTCAACAAAGTCAATCTTAAACTCGAACCTACAGATCTCAAGAGATCGAAAGTTTACGACGGCACGATGAAAGCGTTCAACACAAGCGACGCTTCGACATGGACAATTACAGTAGAAGCAGTCGATACAGCCAACAGCGCAGTTGTCGCAGCTGAAATAACGAATGCCACTATAACTGCTGAATACAGCACGAAGAACATTCACACAGGCGGACGTATCACGCTCACTTACGTGATCAACGGAACATCCGATTACGATTTCAACAACTACACGATCGGAACAACTGCTCTTACGGAAACGAATACATATGTTGATTCTGCAACTGTTACTGACGGAGCTATCACTCCTCTCGGACTCACAGTAAGTGGGATCACAGCTGTTACCAGATCTTACGACGGAACTACAGTTGTTACACTCGACGGAACCAATATCGCTCTCAGCGGCATTATCGGAACAGAAACAGTAACTGCCGCACTCGTATCGGGAGCTACAGGTACTGCCGCATCAGCAAACGCAGGCGAAAACATCGTAGTTACGATCGGAAACAATCAGGTCGTTCTCTCCGGCGCAGATGCAGGCAACTACACGATCACAGCTGTTGAAGACACTACAGTCACAATCACAAAAGCTGATCCTACAGCGCAGCTTCCCGAGTATGACAGAGTGGGTTATTCAGGACAGCCTGTCGCCACAGATTATTACTACATTAAAGTAATAAGCGCTGACGGAACGACTGTTTTGATGCAGGACGCACAGCTCACGTATATGTTCTACCAGGACGAAGGACTCAATACTCCCGCTGTCGGAACAGATCCTACGACGCCTCCTACGAACACGCTCCTGTCGTCAACCAACGAAGTAATTCCTTACTACATCAGAGTTGAATTCGCAGGCGACGAAAACCACAACGCAAAGACGTTCGTATACGAACTCACGATCACAAAGCAGAGCTTCTCGATGACAGAGTCGACTATCACACCTTACACGGGCGTATATGACGGCATGGCTCACAATATCATCACCGATGCGGTGATCAAGAGCACGCTCAACAGCACTGATCTTACAAATTCAACGACGATCTACGCTATACCGAAGAGCCTCTCCGCAACTGCTCCCGCAGTGGATGACGCGAACTGGATTGCTGTTTACCAGAACGGATCTGCTTTGACCAACATCCAGATCACCAATGCCGGCACGTACGAATACTGGCTCAAGCTCGTTGAAGACAGCCATGAGACTCTCGTAGTCGCAAGTACTGTCACGGCTGAGATCACAAAGGCAAGACTCGATGTCAGCGCAACAGTCACAACGACAAAGGTTTATGACGCTACCACGACAGCCGAGACATCCGATGTTGCAGTAACAGGCGCTGTCAACGGCGAAACTGTTTCTGTCACAGCTACGACGGATTACACAGACAAGAACAGAGGCACAGGTAAAACGATGACGACGACATACGTCCTCACATTCACAGATTGCCTCGGAGACAACTATGATGTTTATGCTGACGATGTTAAACTCACAGCGACAGCTGAAAACACATACCAGACGATAATCACAACAGGTGAGATCACAGTTAAAAAGATCAATGTCACCGGAGCTACAGCAGTTGACCGCGTATACAACAATACAACGACTGTTGCTCTCGGCGGAACACTCGCAAGCGAAGATCTCATCGCATCAGACAACGTAACGCTTTCGTTCATCCCGAACGCTACAGGAACTATCTATGACGCGAAACCCGGATCATACGAAGTAACGATCGCAACATCAGTTGTAACACTCGGAAACAACTCCGCAGGCAACTACGAAGTTGAAACAGTCAATTCTCCTTCAGTCACGATAGCTAAGAAGCAGCTCGTTATAATATACGCGGGACAGACGACTGTGGACGGAGTAGCAGAGCTCGGAACTCTTTCCAATGTAGTTTACAACGGATCGGTCATCACAGGTTACAACACGGCAGTTTTAAGCGGAACAGTTGAAGGCGGAGCGGCAGCTACACCGATCGCGTACACATTCTGGAGCGACGAAGCATGCACGATTCCCGCATCAGGAACAGACGAAACAACGGCCCCCGCAAATGTCGGAACATATTATGTAAAAGCTGAAACAGCTGAAAACGATTACTATCTCGGCGCTGCTGTAGTAGCAAAGATCGAGATCACAAACGCAGTGCTTACAGTAACTTCCACAGGTTACAACGGCATATACGACGGCGCGGCACACGATTCTACAACTGCACCGGCAGTGACGGGCGTAAACAACACTGCGCTCAATGCGGCAGATTATACGGTTTACTATTCAGTAGAAAAATCTGACACTCTTCCGACAGCTGATTTCACAGACACGACAGTCTGGTCGACAAGCGCGGCACAGATCAAAGACGTAGCTGACTCAGGAAAGTACTGGTTCGCTGTCGTCGCTGCAAACTACGATACATTTACAGGTTCTGTAGATGCTGCGATCACACCCGCGACATTCACGGTAACTTCATCACTTGCTTCGCAGACGAAAGTATACGACAAGACCACAAACGCATCAGTGTCGAACGCTCAATTCGTAACGGACCTTGACTCCGATGTCACAAGCATCACGGTCACAGCAGCTTACAACAGCGAAGATGTCGCAACAGCTACGAAGATCACATTGACTTACACTGTTGTGTTCGCAGACGAAAAAGCGGCAGGCGACTATACTTACAACGGTACAGGTACATGCACGATCGATGGCACAACCGCAACGATAACTGAAGAAGTCGCGGATTGTTCGATCACAAAAGCTCCTGTAACAGTTACGATCAATGATCAGACAGCTGTTTACTCCGGTGCTGAGCCGACAGTCGGACAGACTGAAGACACTGACTGGTCAGTCACTTCAGGCACGGTTTACACAGGCGATTCCCTGAACGTAACTCTCACTAAGGTGGCAGGCAAGGATGTCGGAACATATGCTCTCAGCGGAACATTCGACAATAACAACTATGATGTAACATTTAACACGGATGCAGAATTCGAGATCACAGCGAAAGAGATCACTGTCACGATAGCTGACACGAACGGAGTCTACGGCGATACGCCCGTTTTACCCGCTACGCTTCTCACGACGGACGACACTCTCGGCGCAAGCGAGATCGATGCCATCCGCACGTCAATAGGCTCTCTTGCAACAGACGCCACAGTCACATCAAATGTAGGCAACACATACTATATCGATGTGGAGTCTCCTTCGACTGACGGCGTTTACGGCAACTACAAGATCACTTTTACGGGCTCTAAGGGAACTCAGGGCACATACACTGTCAACAAACGCGCTATCACTGTAACGGCTGACGCTGTTTCATCCAAGTATGATATGGATATCGCGGAGCTCACTTACACGCTTTCCGCAAACGCTCTCGTTAACGGTGACACGATCACTGTTCCCATGACGACGACAGCAGTTCATTCCGCGACAGTCGTTTCACCTGTAGGAGAATATACGATCGACATCGACAATGATAACGTTGCTATAACGAACGCTGAAAGAGGCGATCAGACAGACAACTACGAGATCACGATAGTTGAGACGAACAAGTACTCAATTACAAAAGCAGATCTCAACTTCCACTTCGAGAACAGCGCCGCCAACCAGGCAATCGTATTCGGTGCTCCTTATCAGAACGCTGTTGTATTCAGAAATATCAGCAGCAACAGAGATATGACGGAAGAAAACCTCAACGCTTTCGACGGAACGATAACTTATACGAGCAGTGACGAGTCAGTCGCGCTTGTAGATTCTACAGGAGCAATAACGACAGTCTCAAAGGGCAGCACAGTCATCAGAGCTACTCTCGCTGACAGCAACAACTACAACATTCCCACACCCGCATACGTTGAATATACACTCGTTATAGGCGACGCAGGTGCGGTACGTGTCAACACAACGCCTTACAACGGACCTCAGAAGGTCGACGATCCGGTCGCAGGAACGTTCCAGGATATCGAGTTGATCTCGGTCGAGGTAACGTATCCTACCCAGACAGCTACTCTCACAGTCACTGTATTTTACAGACTCAACGAGACAGATGAATGGTCAACAGCGATCCCTGTAAAATCAGAGGCAGGCACTTACACGGTCTATTACAAAGCGGAAGCAAGCGACGACAACTACACGCCTGTTGAAGGCTCTGTAGAAGCAGTCATCACAGCTCTTCCCGTCCACACTGTATCATTCCTTGGAAACGGCGGAACGATCACAGGAAATGCGTCAGTAACACGCACGGAAGGATTCAATATCCTTGCGGCAAATGTTCCTGTAGCGGAATACACAGGTCACACATTCACAGGATGGCTCAAGTCGGGCACAACAACTGTTTACACTGCTGAAGAAGTCGCCGATATAGTTGTCGACACGGACATCACATTCATAGCTCAGTGGGAAACAGTAGACCTTACGGTTGAAGACATCCCCGATCAGACCTACACGGGCAGCGAGATCAAACCGACCCTCGTTGTAAAATCCGGAGACACGACTCTTATACTCGGAACAGATTACTTCGTGGTATATTCCAACAACATCAACGCTACGACGACCGAGTCTCTCGCCAAAGCGCTTGTCATCGGTTTCGGCGACTACTCAGGCATCAACGCGGAAAAGACTCTCGTCATCAACGAAGCTGCCCAGATGATATCTGCTGAAGATGTAACTGTGACATATGACGGAAACGTTCACAGCATCACTGCGACTTTGACAGCAGGTGACGGAGAGATCACTTATTTAAACAACGGAAAGACGAA
>JAEEGL015454854.1_pt1 | contig 19440 bp, 19 predicted proteins | sample 9134231 | NCBI WGS metagenome assembly JAEEGL01 (sample SAMN16246548, study PRJNA631951) | gut metagenome | biome: gut microbiome; feature: rumen; material: fiber-attached | host: Bos | place: Iran: Karaj | collected 2018-10
ATCGTAATAATGATATCACATATAATGATTTTACATCATTATAAAACCCACATCAATGAAAAGACCTATTTTTATATTATTTTAATTTTCAATCGTTACTGTTCACAGGCATACGCCTGCTTACAGTAACGATTCGCGCATTCATTCCAGTTCGCCTGCGGCGAGGAATGCGCTCACTATCGTATCATTTTCTTACGAAATGCGCAGCGGAGTGCGCATTTCTACCTGTTAACAGTAATTTTCACTTAGCCCTCTCCCATGGCCACAAGCTTCTCAGCCTGGTCTGCCGCGATAAGGCTGTCTATGATCTCATCCAGATCCCCGTCCATTATCTGATCGATCTTGTACAGGGTCAGTCCGATCCTGTGATCCGTCACCCTTCCCTGGTGGAAGTTGTAGGTCCTTATCTTCTCCGAGCGGTCTCCACTGCCCACCTGGCTCCTTCTAAGCTGCGCCTCATCATTGTGGAGCCTCTCCTGCTCCATCTCGTAGAGCTTGGCCCGGAGGACCTTCAGCGCCTTGGCCTTGTTCTGCTGCTGGCTCTTCTCGTCCTGGCAGGATATAACTATTCCGGTGGGAATATGAGTCAGCCGCACCGCTGAATCCGTGGTATTGACGCACTGTCCGCCGTTGCCCGATGCCCTGAACACATCAAACTTGCAGTCATTTAAATCGATCTCAACCTTGGCGTCCTCCACCTCAGGCATAATTGCAACAGTTATCGCGGAGGTGTGTATCCTTCCGCCCGACTCCGTGGCCGGTATCCTCTGCACCCTGTGGACCCCGCTCTCGAACTTAAGCCTGGAGTAAGCCCCGTTTCCCTTGATCATGAAGCTCACATCCTTGATGCCGCCGATGCCGATATCCTCCATGCTCATGGTCTCAATCCGCCAGTTCTGCCTCTCGGCGTATCTGGTATATACCCTGAACATATCTGCAGCAAAAAGAGCCGCCTCATCTCCGCCGACTCCCGCTCTGATCTCCACGATGACATTCTTCTCATCATTGGGGTCACTGGGAAGAAGAAGGATCTTGAGTCTCTCCTCAAGCTCAGGGAGTTTGTCCTTGGCACCGGAGAGTTCCTCCTTAAGCAGTTCCTTCATCTCCGGATCACTCTCGGCGTCAAGCATCTGAAGACTGTCCTCGATGGTCTGCCTGCACTTTTTGTACTCGCCGTAGCACTCCACCAGCATCTCCAGGCTCTTCTGCTCCTTCATGAGATTCCTGAACTTCTCCTGGTCCGATACCACAGCCGGGTCTCCCAACATCATAGTTATATCTTCGTATCTTCTAAGAATATCCTCTAACTTATCAAACATATTACTTCCTCAAATGCAGTCTGCCATCAGAAATAGCAGGCCTTTATCACCCTGTCATTGCCCGAGAAGTCCTTGACCACCTCAATCTCGTGAAACTTCCCCTCCGCCTCAAGTATCTCTTTTACAGACTCTGCCTGATCATAGCCGATCTCCATGATGAGATATCCGCTGCTGTACAGATGATCACCAATACCATGGGCGATCCGCCTGTAAAAGGCCAGGCCATCCTCTGAGCCGTCCAGGGCGAGCCTTGGCTCAAAGTCCCTCACCTCCGGCGCCAGAGTCTCTATCACTTTGCTTGCAATATAGGGAGGGTTGGAAACTACTATATCCGCCTTCCCGCATTCAGCACCCGGGAAAAGATCTGTCTCCACCAGCTGTACCCTGTCGGAAAGCCCAAGTTCCCTGGCGTTCTCCCCTGCTATCTCAATGGCCTTATCTGAAATATCTGTCATGACTGCACTGGTATCATTTGTGTATCTGAGTATACTCAGTGCAATACATCCGCTTCCCGTGCAAAGGTCAAGTATCCTCATGCCGTCTGAACAGTGCCTGAGGGCCTCCTCCACCAGAAATTCACTGTCCTGCTCCGGTATCAGCACATCCTTCGAAACCTTGAATTCCAGCCCCATAAAATCCCAGCTGCCCAAAATGTATGCCACGGGTTCTCTCCCGGACCTTCTTTTTATGAAGTCAAGGAACCTCTCTTCTTCCTCACCAGTAAGCTCCCTGTCAGGGTGGGCCATAAGATCGCTGTGTTTCGTTCCACAAACATATTCTAAAAGAAGCCGGGCATCAAGCTTTGCTTCAATCACCCCGGCTCTTTCAAGTTCTTCGATTCCTTTTTCAAATGCCTCTTTATACTTCATCACTCTGCTCTTCAACACTATTTTCGTCAACATCAATACCAAAGGAATCCTTGAAGAACTCCTTCCAGTCAAAGACTGCCTCAACAGACTTAATGGCGACCTCGATCATGTCGTCATCAGGCTCCTTGGTAGTAAGTCTCTGGAGCCACAGTCCCGGAGCTGATATGATCTTCACCAGGAAAAAGTCCGTTTTGCCCGCAAGGCTGATGAGCTCATAGGAAATTCCTGAGATGACAGGGATAAGAAGGATCCTCAGTGCCACCTTCATCACATAGGAATCAACCCTGATAAAGAAAAAGAGTATGATGCTGACCAGCATTACAAAGAGAATAAAGCTGCTGCCGCATCTCTTGTGAAGCCTTGAACTCTTCCTGACATTTTCCACCGTCAGGGGCTTGCCCTTCTCTATGCAGTTGATGCACTTGTGCTCAGCGCCGTGGTACCTGAAAAGCCTCTTTATGTCGCTGACCATGGAGATAAGAAGAATGTACAGTATAAATATCAGTATCCTTATAAGTCCCTCGATGATCGCCACCAGCGATTCATTTCTGATGTAGCCGGATATCAGCTCTGACAGTGCATAGGGCAGCACCATGAAAAGAACTATCGCAAAGGCAAAGGACAAAAGCGTTGTAAATATCATAAGGAACGTATCTTCGTGTCCATTTGATACCTGCTCTATCTCCTCGTCAAATTTGGTGGGCTTCTCCTTGGTCTCCTCATAGAAGGAGGACGAATAATTAAGTGACTTAAGACCAAGAATGAGGGAATCCGCAAAGACAAATATGCCCCTTATAAACGGAACCCTGACCAGCACGTTGCCATAGGAAAGGCCGTGATACTCATCGATCTCCACAGCAATATCCCCGTCAGGCTTCCTGACAGCAACTGCATACATATCCTTGTTTTTCATCATTACACCCTCCAGAACGGCCTGTCCGCCTATTCCGGAATAATGTCTGATCCTGCTTTTCTTCATTTCAAACCTCATACTATCGAAAAGAAAAAAGAGGCCGAGGCTAATGCCTCAACCTCTAAAGCTTCTAAACTATCCGATTCCAAATTACTTGTTGTCCATGCCGTATTTCTTGTTGAACTTATCAATACGTCCACGAGCAGCTGTAGCCTTCTGTGTTCCTGTGTAGAAAGGATGGCACTTTGAGCAGATTTCTACGTGGATATCGCTCTTTGTTGAACCAACTGTAAATGTGTTACCGCAGTTGCAGGTAACGGTTGCCTGATGGAATTCGGGCTGAATGTCCTGTCTCATTTTTCTCACCTCACTATATCTAAATTATCGCATCTGTTTCCGACAGACACCATCAGTACACTGATCTGTACCTGATGTTGTAAGAGTCTCTGTTTCACAACAGCTATATAACTATAGCATACTAATCCTCTCAAAGCAAGTACTTTTCCCTGAAAAAATTCCTGCAGGGCACTAAACATAGGAGGTGGAGGAATGTCCTTTGACGCTTTTGTTTGACAGTTCTATTTCTTTAAATATTTCTTAAGCTTGTTTCGTATTCTCTGCATTGCATTGTCCGTGGATTTCTCATCCCGGCCCAGCACTGCAGAGATTTCTTTTATGCTCATGCCTGTTATGTACAGGTCCAGAACCTGGCGCTCAAGTTCGCTGAGTTCCCTCTCTATCCCCTCTTCCAGATCCTGGAGATTCTCCTGGTCTATGACATATTTCTCGGGAACATAGTTGGGATTGGCCTCCAGTATCTCCTCCAGGGGCATCTCTGCCCCCAGTTCCATATCCTCCCTGCTGGCATAGATAGAGATATAGCTGTTCAGGGGTGCGTGCTTTTTCCTGGCAAGGGTCTTGATGGCCGAGTACATCTGTCTTGAGATACACAGCTCTGCAAAGGTGGAAAAGCTGGCATCTCTTCCACAGTCGTAGTCACGCACAGCCTTAAAAAGGCCTATCATGCCCTCCTGGATCAGGTCATCCCTGTCAGCACCCAGAATGTACATTGATGCAGCCTTTTTCCTCACAAGATTCTTGTACTTGTTCATGACATATTCCACCATGTCGCCAGGAGCGCCATCATGGATCTGCACTATCAGCTGTTCGTCGTCCATATCATCATACTTGGTCATGGACATTGTTACACCTTTCCATTAGTTTACTCCGGGGGAAAAGCCCTGCCCTGTGGGCGCCCTCGGCAACATTTGCAGTTTTTGCTCGCATCGAACCGGGCACTCCGGTGAGCCCTGAGCATCAATCTCTGCGTGGAGAGCCACTTGAGATTGATAGGTCTCGCCTACATGGTTCGAATCTCGCAAAAGCCTGCAAATGCTTGCCTCCGTCGCCCACAGGGCAGGGCTTTTCCCCCTCACTCAATCAAATGGTTCTCTGTCTTACAATTTCGAATGCCAGAACTCCTGCTGCTACTGAAGCATTCAACGAATCGATGTCGCCCTTCATGGGGATGGAGGCGATCATATCACACTTCTCCCGCACCAGTCTTGAGACACCGCTGCCTTCGTTGCCGATCACCAGACCAATAGGGCCCTTCAGATTCAATTTATACATGGTCTCGCCGCCCATGTCTGCGCAGACAAACCACAGTCCTCTCTTTTTGAGGTCCTCGATGGTGTTTGCTATGTTTGTGACCTTTACGACGGGGGTGTAGTTCAGCGCCCCGGCAGAGGCCTTCATTACTGTTGCAGTGAGGCCTACTGCCCTGTTTTTGGGGATTATGACCCCGTGGGCTCCCGCGAGATTGGCGGTTCTGATGATAGCTCCCAGGTTGTGGGGATCCTCAATGCCGTCCAGAATGAAGATAAAGGGATCCTCGTCCCTGGCCCTGGCCTTCTCAAATATATCCTCCAGGTCCGAGTACTCATAGGCAGCAGCTATTGCTATGACTCCCTGGTGCTTGCCGGTCTCGGACATCTGGTCAAGCCTGTCCTTTTTCACAAACTTTATAAGACAGCCCTGCTTTTTGGCTTCACGCCTGATGGTGGAGATAGGGCCGTCCTGACAGCCGTCGAGAATATAGAGCTTGTCTATGGTCTTTCCGGAGCGAAATGCCTCGATAACCGCATTTCTTCCCTCTATTCTCTCCTCATTCTGATTCATTATCTCTTTTTCCATGATGCTTCCTCTGATCAAAGCTCTAACTCAATTCTTTTTGTGCCTTCCAGCACCAGCTCACATACCCTGTCCATGTCACCGGTCAGATACAGGTAACCTATGACCGCTTCAAAGCCGGTTGCCTCCAGGTACTCAATAGTTGATGCGTTCTTGGCCTTTGTATGGGGCTTGGAGTTCCTTCCCCTTCGGTATATATCCTTTTCCTCTTCGGTAAAGACATCCATCAGGGCCGCCGCCATCTCTGACTGGGTCCCCGCTTTAACAATCGAACTTGCCCTCTTATGGAGCTTATTGACAGCTGTGTTGCCGCGGTTTACAAGGACAGATCTTATGATCAGGTCATAGACCGCATCCCCTATATAAGCCAGAGTCAGTGGTGAATAGGTCCTTATGTCCTTGGAATCAATCCCAAATCTGTCATTGATGTATTCGTTTAAACCAGCTCCCATTTCACTCCCTCTCGGGTGTCCTTGATCTGGACGCCCTTTGCAAGAAGCTCATCTCTGATGGCATCGGCTGTGGCAAAATCCTTTGCCTTCTTGGCCTGTGCCCTCTTCTCGATCTGCTCCAGGATATACTTCTCAAGCTCGGGATCTACTGCTGTACCCTCTCCAAGCGCTTTGGCATGTCCTATAAGATCCAGTGACAGCACCCTGTCAAAGCTCTCCACGAGAGTAAGCTTCGTTGCATCGCTGATATCAGCCTTGAGGGCGTCGTAGAGTACAGTTATCGCCATGGAGGTGTTCAGATCATCCGATACAGCCTCCCTGAACCTGTTCTCAAAATCTTCTTTTGCAGAAACATCCACATCTCCCTCATCCTTGAGCTCTGATACTCTCTTGACGAGCTTGTTGTATACAAGCGCAGTGTTGTCCAGAACCTCAAAGGAGAACTCCAGGGGCTTCCTGTAGTGGGACTGCAGGCAGAAAAATCTGTAAACCAGCGGATCATATCCTTTTTCCTTCAGAACGGAAACAGTCAGTACCGCTCCCTTGGACTTGCTCATCTTGCCAGCCCTGTCGTTTAAGTGGTTGGAGTGGAACCAGTAATTGCACCATTTGTGTCCAAGATAGCTCTCAGACTGGGCAATCTCATTGGTGTGGTGAGGGAACATATTGTCAACACCGCCGCAGTGGATATCCAGCTTGTCCCCAAGATGCTTCATGGATATGCAGGAGCACTCTATGTGCCAGCCCGGATATCCCACGCCCCATGGACTGTCCCACTTAAGGGCCTGATCCTCAAATTTGGACTTGGTAAACCAGAGAACAAAATCTGTCTTGTTCTTTTTATTGGTGTCCTCCTCGACGTCGTCCCGGACACCAATCTCCAGCTGTTCCTTCTCAATAGCTGAGGAGAATACATAATAATCCTCAAGCTTGCTTGTATCAAAATACACATTGCCTCCGGCCTTATATGCAAATCCCTTGTCAAGAAGTACCTCGATCATGTGGATGAACTCAGGAATGCAGTTGGTAGCAGGTTCTATAACGTCCGGTTTCTTATTCCCAACGGCCTCATAATCCTTAAAGAACGCATCTGTATAGAACCTGGCGATCTCCATGACCGTCTTGTGCTCTCTCTTTGCCCCGGATAACATCTTGTCCTCACCTGTATCGGCATCCGATGACAGGTGCCCCACATCGGTGATATTCATCACGCGCTTCACTTCATATCCCGCGTACTCAAGGGCCTTCACCAGTGCATCCTGCATGATGTATGTCCTGATATTCCCAATATGTGCGTAGTGGTATACAGTGGGGCCGCAGGTGTACATTGAAACCTTGCCGTCCTCATTAGGTATGAACTCATCAACCTTCCTCGTAAGTGAATTGTAAAAATAAAACTTGTTATCCATCATATTCTCCCCTGATCTTTATTTGAATCTCCGTTATTTTATCTGTCACAGCCCTGACAGCCACCGCAGCCCTCTCCCGCCTGGAAGGTGGCATTGATGCTGAAGGCATCCATAGGACTTGTCAAAAGACATATCGCCTGTGATGAAATTCCCTCACCGGTTCCGGTAAATCCAAGGCCCTCCTCGGTGGTAGCCTTAACATTCACCTGGGTCAGCTCGATTCTCAGAGCCTGTGCAATGTTGATCCTCATCTGATCTATATGGGGCCTCATCTTGGGTGCCTGTGCAATTATTGTGGCATCTATGTTCTCAATGACAAAGTGGTTCTCATCAAGAAGATCCCCGACTCTCTTAAGCAGTTCCAGCGAATTGGCTCCCTTGTAAGCGGGATCCGTATCCGGAAAGTGCTTGCCGATATCACCCAGGGCCGCTGCGCCCAAAAGCGCATCCATTATGGCATGAAGAAGAACATCTGCATCCGAATGGCCCAGAAGCCCCTTCTCATAGGGAATCTTGACGCCTCCCATGATGAGATCTCTCCCCTCCACCAGCCTGTGAACATCGTATCCCATTCCTATTCGCATAATACTACCTCTTTTCTTTAAAAAATAATAATGCCTATATGAACAATTCCAATAAAAAAGCTGTAAGGCAGGCACTTCCAGCCACCGTAAGAAGGCTTTTTCTGTTGAATGCCAAAAGCAGTGCCACTATAAAGCCGAAGACTGCTGACTCCACGTGGTCTGTAGCGCTCAGAATTGCCGGAAATGTCATTGCTGCCAGTGTCGCATAGGGCACGTAAAAAAGGAATGACTTTATGAACTGACTTTTTATCTCTCTTCTGATAAGAGTCAGGGGCAGTGCCCTTATTATATAGGTGACAGCTGCCATCAGCAATATATAGGGATAAACTTTGCTCATACCTCTTCACCTCCGCTGATATTTCCGCCGTCAACAGTGTCATCATCCTCCGCTTTCGGCGCAACAAGTGCGGCAGCTGCAGCCACAACCACTGTTATTATTATAATCCGAAAGCCCGATGAGATGTGGGCTGCAAGGAACGGAAGTCTGTTAAACACAGTGGATAGCCCCATTGCCGAGAGCACAACAGCCATAACTGCCCTGTTGGTCCTCGTATCAGGAATTATGATGGCAATAAACATGCCGTATATGGCAAGGCCCAGACAGCTTATCAGGCGCTGTGGCATCAGCTGCCCTGAAAAGGCGCCCATGGTAGTCCCAAGAACCCACCCAAAAACAGATGTTACGATAAGTCCGTAGGAATACATCGGGTATAGGCAGCCCTTCTTAAGGACACTGAGGCCAAAAATCTCATCTGTTACGCCATAGGAAATCCCCAGTCTGTGGAGTGTTCCAACCTCCGGCGACAGCTTCTGTGAAAGAGCACAGCTCATTAGCATATATCTGAGATTGATTATGAACTGAAGAATAGCCAGCTCCACAAAACTGCCATTTCTGGCGATTATCTCCAGAGCTGAGAACTGGCCGGCGCTTGTCACATTCAAAAGTGATGTCATGGCCGCCTGAAATGTTGTCATTCCAATCTTTGACGCCTCTATTCCAAAGGCAAAAGATACTGCAATATATCCAAGACAGATGGGTACAGCATCCCTGCACCCATCCTTAAAATCCTGCAAAGTACCATTTTTCATACACTGATTCCCCTTAAACCCTGTTCAAAAGTCCCCGATGCAGATGTATTACTCACATCATATCTGGAGACACCTGGAAACAAGTTCCTCTATACTGCATGCCGGAAGGCTCCCCTGGATCATCTTCTGATTACCGCCTCCCCTGGCTCCATATTCATCCTTAAGAACCTTCTGCAAAAGAGTTGCATCCCTGCCATCTGAACCTGATGCAGCTATATATTTGTATCCCTCCTGGTCATTCCCGGAAAAGACTCCGCTCAGACCCTGATGCGTGGCTGTAAGCCTGTTTACGATTTTCCTCATCAGATTGCCGTCAAGTCCCTCTTCCTTCACTAGAAATACTTTTTCCTGGCCACTGTCAATGGCGCTTATCTCTATATCTATCAGCTTTTCACGGCACTCTGAAAGTTCTCCCTTGAGCCTGTAGTTCTCATCTGCAGTTCTCTTCACAGACTCCAGTATCTTATCAGATCCGGTTGTCAAAAGCTTCGTCAGATCCCTGATCACATTGTGCTCGGCCTCGATGAACTCCAGCGCTCTCCTGCCACATAGAATGCTGACCCGCACGCCGCCCTTGTAATTCTGGCAGCTGATGACCTTGAGCAGGCCAATCTGCCCTGTCCTGGCCACATGGGGCGCACAGCAGGCGCAAATATCTACACCTGGTATTGTCACAATCCTGATATCCCCTGACAGTTCCTTCTTGCTCCTGTAATCGAGCCCGGATAGCACCTCATCAGAAGGGAACTCACAACTGACCTCCAGATCGTGCCAGATTGCTTCATTGGCCGCCTTCTCAACAGAGCGTATATCATCCTCAGTGAGCACCCCGTTGTAGTCCATGGTGACCTCTGAGTCGCTTAAATGAAACCCGACATTGTCATAGCCAAATCTTGAATGCACTAAACCGGAAAAGATATGCTCTCCGGTGTGCTGCTGCATATTGCTGAACCGGTGATCAAAATCCACAATTCCATGTACCGTAGCTCCCACCTCCAGAGCATTGTCAACTCTGTGGGTTATGACGCCGTCCCTGATGGATGCATGCTTTACGTAAGCATCGCTGCCGCCGCCCTTTATGACGCCTATGTCAGAACTCTGACCGCCCTGCTCCGGAAAAAAGGCCGTCTCATCAAGGACCACAAAAAAATCGCCGTCCTCTCCCTTTGTGCAGTCGAGAACAGTGGCATCAAATTCAGTAAGATATGCACTTGTATAATATAATTCCCTTGTTTTTTCCATAACAATCATTGTAACACAAAGGTCCTGATAAATCATCAATAAGAATGCCGTTTGCGGCATTCTCGCGCCGAGCGCGGTTGCATTTATGCAACATTTTCCTATCGCGCGAGTGTGCATCCATAGCGGAGCGTTTTATGTAATAGGATGCTTTTCCCTATTACATAAAAGAGACTGCAAATTATGCAGTCTCTAAAGGTAATTCAGAAAGGATACTGAGCACTCTCTCCTTGATATCTTCTTTCTCAGATTTCAGCGAGAACGCCAGCTCAGTGTAGAGCAGCTTCTCTGCAATATTCAGATATTTCTCATTGAGGGATGCGAACTTCTTGCCCTCAGACTCCCTTACAGCCTTGATCTTGCGAAGCGACTTTACAAGGCTCATCATCTCCTCTGCCACATTGCGGCGAATAACCTCCGTGATGGCCGGCTCAGCCTTTTTGCCCTCGGGCAGCTCCAGCTCCGGCGTAAATTCAATTTCATCTATAAGATCCTCCGCCTCATCGGCGCTCAGAACTTCTCTGACCTTTTCGTCAGCTCCATCAACAGGAACATACAGTATGCTTCCCGTATCAACAGCGGAAATCATCTGATAGTATTCTTTCTCCTTGCCCCTCTCGATAAATGATGGAACGAGAATATCTCGAACACTGCATAAACCATGACTTCCATAAATTACGCACTCTCCAATATTTAGCATCACGTTCCTCCTTAATATGATAAAAAAGCTTCCCATTGCTTCCCCTGTGGAAGCGCCTCAAGCATGTAAATTATACCATATTATTACAGATAATGTAACAAATTTAAACTCATTAACGAAATTCTTTCCAATTTCGTTAATGCCTGCGCCGGCCACATGACGCTTTGGCGTCAAATTTCCTTATGTGGCCGTGTGCATAATAAAATTTGCACCCACCGTTCAAAAGTTAACACATTTACGTGCTCAACTCTCGTCTCTCCCAGCTGCAGGATCCTGGTGGCGGCATTGGTATGGTGATAAATAAAACCGCACTTTTGCTGGACTCTTTTTGACTTCTCATTCCCCTCAAAATAGCCGCAGTATATTTTTTTTAGAGCCAGCTCCTGGAAGCCATGTCTTATGATCTCTTCTGCTGCCTCCGGCGCAATTCCTCTTCCCCAGAAGGGCACACCTACCCAGAAGCCAAGCTCGGCCGCCCCCTCCTCCAGGGGTCTGTCGCTGCTCCCTTCAAGTGTCAGCCCGATGCTTCCCACCACCTGTCCTCCAAGCTCTTTCAGACAGATGGCATAGCTCTCCTTCCTGCCCAGTACAGCCCTTATGATTGCCCTTGAATAGGACACATCACTGTGGGGCGCCCACCCGGCAGGAAGCCCTACTTCTTCGCTGCTTGCATATTTAAAGAGGCTGGGAGCATCCTCATCTCTCCAGCCTCTCAGTATAAGCCTTTTTGTCTCCAGAACCATTTCGCCAGCCTCAGGCACTCAGATAATTGAACCCTGTTTTTTGCGTAAACTGGTCAAGAGCTTTTTTGAAAAGAATGAAGTATGCCTCTTCTTTGTGCTTGGCATCGTGGGTCAGATAGAAGATCACCCTGCCGCTCTTTATATCCCACTCAATGTCATTGGTGGGGTCCAGGGCATCGATATCCTTGAAGGACAGCCCGTATTTCTCCCTGCAGAACTGGTCTCTGTTCTCCAGATCCATGGACTCCTCTATTATCTGTCCCTTTTTCTTCAGAAGTTCATCAAGCTGTTCAAGCATTATCTGATGGACAATATTAAAGGAGTTGATCTCATATCCCACAAGCCTCATATCGGAAATAATCCTGTCAAAGTCGACATAGGCCTGGGCAAAAGGATCCACCTTCTGTTCACCATAGGAAAATACTGCATCATACAGAGCTTCGTTCATAGCCTCTCTCCTTTCTGTGCCTTAAGAAACTCAATATACTCATTCTCAGGTATTGGTCTCGAATAATAAAATCCCTGTAAATATTCTACACCCTTATCGATCAAAATTTTAGCCTGTTCTACGGTTTCTACACCCTCCGCCAGAATATGGAGTCCATAGTCCTTAAGGAATCCTATGGAGTACTCCAGCATGCGCATGTTTTCAGGCCTGTCCCCGTCAAGACAGTTCCAGATGAACTCCTTGTCCATCTTTACAAGGACATAATCCATTTTAAGGAGTTCCAGAAGGTTCGAGTAACCCGAGCCAAAGTCATCCATGGAGAATGAAGCCCCCAGTTCCTTCAGTTTGTGTACATTTTCCTTAAAGATATCATCATTGTTGATATACGCCGTCTCGGTGATCTCAAAGTTGATGAACTTGGGCGGAATGTGATACTTCTCCATCTTTCGCATCAGTCTTGAGTAGGTCTGCCTGTCAACAACCTCATTTCCCGAGAGATTGACCTCAATTGTGGCCACTCCCAGTCCGGGAAGGTTCTCTCTTGCGATAAAGGAGCACACCTTTTCAAATACCAGATCATCGATCTCCTGGATCAGTCCGCACTTCTCAGCAACTGGAATGAAGTCCTCCGGTGAAATATAGCTCTCAGTACTGGGACGTTTCAGCCTTACCAGGGCCTCCGCTGATTTAAACTTTCCCTCCTTCACACAGAGTATTGGCTGGTAATACACTTCGAAGGATTTATCCCTTACTGCTTCTCTGACAATTTCCTCAACACTGTTCCGGTATACCATCCTGTCAATTATAGTATCGTCAATGACAAGATTTGGCGATGACTGGGTAAAGACATATTCTCCTGAGACATAGCTGAGTATCTGCAGCGCTTTGTCAACATCATCTACATATTTGGGCACCTCAAGCACTGAAAAGGTAAGTTTGTAGTTTCGTCCATTGTCCTTGATGTTGTTTACAAGAGTCATGAACGCCTCTACTTTTTCCGGAGTATCTACAAAAAAGCTCAGGGTATTCCACTCCGAAAGGTAGGCCGTTTCACCAATTTCCTTCTCCGCATGCTTGGCTACGCTCTCTTCCAGGGCATAGAGTTCTTTTCTCGCCTCGCCGCTGATAACATTCGATTTTCCAGTAAAAATAACAGATACTATGAAAAAAGCATTCTTATATCCGAATTTCTCCACCATCATGTAGGTAAAGGCATCCTTGTTTTTGACATCAATACTTTTCTCGTAATATTCCCTGGGGTTCTCCATTGAGAGAAACAGGATCAGAGCCATCATCATCATGGCCACGGCGGAAACCTGATAGCCGTGGAAGGTGAGCTGCAACAGTGCAATGAGCGCCCAGATCAAAAGTCCGACGATTATCGCCCTTGAGTCTTCTTTACTCATTCTCTTCCTGAACACTATTGCCACTATCATTGTGGAAAAGATATAAAGAAAGCCGATAGCGTAGCAGAATATAACCACGGAACCGTAGGTGTAATAATCTCCCGAACGGTTTGTAGTATAGTATACCTTTCCAAAAATCAGGGAGGCTATTCCCAATAGCGCCGGGATTCCCAGCACTCCTACCATCTTCCAGGACGCCACCCTTCCCCTCTCTATCCTGACATATACATAAGTCAGCATCAGAAAGGCACAGATCAGGAGCGTCCCCACATACAGGTTCTGGCTGATCCTTCGGAGGGCAAAAAAATAGTAATCAAGGTAGGTAAAAACAGCGCACTCAATGATCTCGCAGACAAGATTCACGCATATAGCCACAAGAAAACAGAAAAAAACCCGCGAAGAAATATTCTGCGGGATATTTTTCCTCAGATATACCACAATCAATATGGCAACTACCAAAATTGCAATTATAGGTGTTCGAATTTCCATAAATTGATTATAATACAAATCTTGTCAAACAACAATTCATAATATACGTCAACACGGCTTTTACTGCAGATCTGTGAGCAGATATGATGTATATCCGGGAACCTCAAGGCCACCACCGAAATCTACATCTTTGCCTGTTATCAGGTCGGTTGCCTTGCCTGCTCTTGCGTCAAAATGGCATTTGTAGGGGTTCTCATCGGCATTAATGATCACCATTGCCCTGTCAGTGTCAGTTGCCCTCTCAAAGATACACTGGCGGTTTGTGAGGAGGAGCGATTTGAATCCCCCATAATTAAGGGCTTTGCACCCCTTCTGCCCCCTGCAAAGGGCAGCTATGTGGTCAGTTAATTCATTCCACTTTGGCTCATCAAAACAGGGGCGAAGCGCAGGATCACCCTGCTTCTTGTCAGCCTTCTCTCCCCACTCGCTTCCGTAGTAGATAGTGGGTATCCCCGGCATTCCGAACATAAGGGTATAAATGAGTTTCAGATGCTCCGGGTTGTTGAGGGTGCTGGCAATTCTCGACACATCGTGGTTGTCCACAAAGGACAGCAGGTGTTTTCCCTTGTACAGTGTCCACTGCTCGGGGCCAAACTGCCTCATCAGGGAGTGGATTATCTCAAACAGGTTCATGCTGTTCATGGCTGAGAACATCCCCTTGTAGCACTCATAGTTGGTGGCGCTGTGGCAGAGGTCATCTGACATTATGCGGTTGTAATCGCCGCCTATCATCTCTCCCATCAGGAAGAAGTCCTCCTTCCAGCCCTGGGTCTCACGTCGGAGCCTTCTGAGGAAATCGCTCTCCACGCAGTATGCCACATCCAGCCTGAGCCCATCGATTCCGAACTCATCTATCCAGAATTTGACACTCTCAAGAAGGTAGTCTGCCACCTGAGGGTTCCTGAGATTGAATTTTACCAGGTCATAGTTCCCCTCCCAGCCCTCATACCACAGACCGTCGTTGTAATTGCTGTTGCCGTCAAAGCTTATGTGAAACCAGTCCTTGTACTGGGAGTCCCACCTCTTTTCGAGGACATCCTTAAATCCAAAAAAGCCTCTTCCACAGTGGTTGAAGACACCGTCCAGAACCACCTTAATGCCCTCGCTGTGCAGGGCGTCACAGACCTTCTTAAAGTCCTCGTTGGTCCCGAGCCTTACGTCTATTTTCCTGTAGTCCCTTGTATTGTAGCCATGGGTATCCGACTCAAATACCGGGTTGAACATGACAGCACCAACACCCAGCTTTGTAAGATGCGGTATCCAGTCTATCACCTTTAATATCCTGTGCTCAGGATTGCCATCGTTTTCAAAGGGAGCTCCGCAGAACCCCAGGGGATAAATCTGATAAAAAGATGTCTCATAAGCCCACATATTACTTCCTCCTGTCCTTAACAACATTAAATACTATTGGATATACGCCGATAGTCACAAATGAAACTATCAGGTATCTCACTGCTCTGACTACTCCTGCCGGAAATGTTCCCGAAGACAAAAATTCTTTTGAAAACGGGAGCTTCAAAATGGTATTAAGTGCAAAATATACTGCAAACCCTCCAAGAATCCTCAGGATACATTTTAGCGGCACTCTTGTGTTCTCGAAATTAACAAACCGCCTCTCAAATTCCATGGCTGTAAACAGGCCTCCCATGAGCCCCAGCGCAGAAAAATAGTCCGATGTCTTACAGTACAAAAGCCCTATACAGGACACAATAAATATGGCCAGATTCAGCTGCCATCTCTTCTCTTCACCAACTCTGTCATAGAACAGTCCCAGTCCGAAGAGACATGCCGCTCCCAGAAGCCAGCCGCACAAAACATCTGTCGGATAGTGGACTCCCACAACAACCCTGGAAAAGCCAATCAGCAGAGGCATACAGATACCGGCTATCCTTGTCACCTTATTCTTTTTATATCTTGCTATGGAGCCATAGGCCGTGATGGAGTTGGTGGAGTGCCCGCTGGGAAATGAGAACCCCTGTGCCGCTATATCGTAGATATCTTCCCTGGGCTCCACCGGTCTGAAGCACTTTATGCTGTCGTGATCAAAATAGGGCCGCCGCCTCCAGAAGATATTCTTTATCATCGGATTGACCACACATCCAACAACGATCATGGTGCCAATATAGCTCCCCATTTTCTTGTCATAGCACCAGTATAGAAATCCCAGGATCAGGATAAGCGCCATCTCTTCTCCAAAGAGTGACAGGAAGCCAATTACCTTCGCACCGCCCTCTCCAAATACACCCTGGAGAAATTCCATAAGTCTTACTTCAAAGTCAAAGTAAAATGTATTTCCTACAATTACACCCAATTATCCGCCTCCTAGTATAGTTTCTCTGATTGATCAGTACAATAATATTATTATAATCAAAACATATAGCAATCACAAACAGGATTCAAAAAAGTGTATTAAAAACACGTGCAATATCGAGCATCATACCACATAATATAAGTGTAACCTGCTTTAGGTCTTTTAAGATAGGATAGTCTTGTATGATACTTGAAAACTTTGAAAATGTTCTGACCCTGTTGGCAGCAGTCCTTGGACTGTTGGGATGTCTTTTTAAATATATCAGGTCTCCCAAACGCGGATATTTCCTGCTTATTATATTCTTTCTCGTCAATTATCTTAGTGACTACTATTGGACTATCTATACTCTTGTTATGCGCACATCCCCTACAGTATCGGAATTTTTGGCGTATTTTGGCTGGAATGTAGGATATCTGGTTCTATTACTGGCTGTGCTTAATATGCGCAGAGAGGTTTCTAAAAAATTTTTTCACCCTGTTATTCTGATTCCGGTTATTACAAATGTCATTCAATTCTTCCTGTATATAAGATACGGCGGTTTGCTTAACAATCTGTGGCAGGTAGGTGTAACCACCATCATCATGGTAATTTGCCTGCAGGAAATAACCTATTATTTAAAAAACAAAAAAAATGGCTCTTCAGTTCCTCATTTTTCAATAATAGTTCTGCTCTACCTGATAGCAGAATACGGAATGTGGACTGCATCATGCTTTTCATGGGATAATCCGCTTCTTGATCCATATTTTATCTTCACAATCATCGCTTCAGTTCTTAAGGTTATGCTGGTATGGGGAGCCCGGAAGTACTATGGGAATTCATTTGTAGAGAGCTCAGGAAACGAACTGGTGGAGTTCAGATATCAGATCCTGTTTCAGGCTATCGTATCTTTTTTAATCAGCGGCGCATCAATAGGCGGTTATGTTTTGGCCAATGTACTAAAAAATACCATAACCGTTATGCGGATTGGTACTACGGCTTCTGACAGCATAGCAATAATGCTCTTTGTAATATCTGTAGTTCTGTCTTTGATGATCCTGCTTTTTGTTTTCGTTATCAATCGTCATTACGCTGTACTCAAAGACAAGCGCCAGGAAATGGATATCAGAAGGCGGAGCAGGTTCAGTTTGATCTTCACCGTTGCAATAACCTTCTCGCTCATACTCTTTGTTGTGATATATAACACAGTGCTTCTTTATAATGCATCAGTAACGGAACTCAACGAGGATGCAAAGGATGTAGTCAGCTCTACAGCAACAGAACTGGAAAACTACATCACCACTGCCAAGACAACGCTGCGGGTTGTTGCAGACACTTTGGATATGATGAAAAAAGAAGGTGCCACTACTGATGAGATTGATGAATATCTGACTTTTCAAACGCAAAGACAGGCAGCGCATTTTGATGAGAATTTTACCGGAATTTACGCGTTTGTTGACGGCGTTTACATGGACGGTTCCGGATGGGTTCCGCCGGAAGGATATGAACCCACTTCCAGAGACTGGTATTTGGCAGCAATAAAAGCTGATGGAGAAATTGCTATTGTCCCACCATATCTGGATGCAGATACCGGGGATATAGTCATTACCTTCTCCAGGCTCATAAAGGGTAGCGAAGAGGTGGAAAAATCTTCATCCCTAAAAAATGTTGTATGTCTTGATGTATTGGTTAATCATATTCAGGATATTACAGAGCAGATCAATGTCGCCGGAGAAGGATATGGGATCGTGATCGATCAGAACGGCTTTGTCGTAGCTCATAAGGACAAGGCAAAGCGGGGACAAACCATCCATGAAATCTTTGATAGCAATATCATAGGTTTTGCAGATGAACAGTTTGATACCATGATAGATGGCGAAAAATGCACTCTTTACACTCATGCCATCATGGAAAAATGGCTCGTCATTATTGTTATCAGCAATGATGCGCTGTTGCAACGTGTACACTCACAGCTTGCTGTAAACATTACGATTTCTGTCATAATGTTCGTTTTGATCACATTCTTTTACTACTTCGGATACAAAATTGAACAGCATAATAACAAAAAAGTTGAAGATCTGACCATGGAGGTGGTAACTGCATTGGCCGAAGCTATTGATGCAAAAGACACCTATACAAATGGTCACTCATCAAGAGTCGCAAAGTATTCAAAAATGATCTCTGCCCAGCTGGAATATCCTGAAACTGAGCAGGACGAAATATATATGATGGGCCTTTTACATGATGTCGGCAAAATCGGCGTACCCGACGAAGTGATAAATAAACCGGGAAGGCTTACGGATGAAGAATTTGCCATGATAAAAACCCATCCTGTAATCGGAAGCAAAATACTTGGAAGCATTAAGGAAAATCCAAGACTGGCCACAGGTGCAAGATGGCATCATGAGCGATATGACGGAAAAGGATATCCCGACGGGCTTTTGGGCGAATCAATTCCCGAAGAGGCAAGGATAATTGCTGTGGCTGATGCCTATGATGCCATGACCAGCAGACGTAGTTACCGAGGCGTCATGCCACAGGAAAAAGTTCGAGGTGAGATTGAAAAAGGTATTGGAACACAGTTTGATCCAAAGTTTGCCAGAATAATGTTAAATCTGATTGATGAGGATAAGGATTATACGATGCGTGAGAACTGATGAAATAACTATACGAAATCAAAAGAAATCTGACCATCGATCCAGCTTTTCTGCTCTGCCTGATGGATCTCATCCTCGGGCCTGACATGTCCTATAAGCAGCGGTGAAAGCGGATCATGGTTGGCGTGATTATCCATGACAGTTTTTGCATCATAATTAGCATAGCAGTATTTGCACATGTGGAGACAGGTATTATACATGCCTATATCATTGGAGAGAAAGCATGCGCAGGAGGTCCGGGCATTCTTATTCTTAGGAAAGTTCATAGTGTTGTGAACTGCCTTCTCGTAGATCTGTTGAGTCATACAGCCGCTGCAATCTGCGCCGAATATCTCAAGCTCATTTCCCTCGGCGCAGGGACGAAGTGTCATTCCATGGCTTTGGGCAATATCAGTCATGTTTCTTCCAAGATACAGCCTGTCTGTCTTTTCAAGAGGCCTTGCTTCCGGGAAATTCTTTTTTACCTTCTGGTAGATATCTATAAAGCTGATAACGCAGTCATGGGTGTACCCATCAAGCTTTTTTGCTATTTCTGAGAATGTATCCAGATGATACTCTTTTGAGTACTTCTCATCCAGAAAAATCGGATCATATCTCCATCCCATGGAGTCAGCACCCACGATTTCAGACAATCGCTTAAATG